>ERZ650300.1448-NODE-1448-length-13443-cov-42.689423_pt1 | contig 13443 bp, 13 predicted proteins | sample MGYA00376236_ERZ650300 | MGnify/ENA primary metagenome ERZ650300 (study PRJEB26733, sample SAMN07839303) | wastewater metagenome | biome: urban; feature: wastewater treatment plant; material: waste water | place: USA: North Carolina | collected 2016-04-28 ... | reverse complement strand
ATTCCCTCCGGGTCTGATGTTATGCCTCAAACACAAAAATTCGGACAGGCTCCCCGACCCACGGGGCGGGGGGTGATTTTTCATCGACGGAGGGTGATTGCCACCCTCCGTCGCCTCATTATTAGGCGACGCTGCCTTATTTTTAGGCGACCGAGGGTAATCGGGACCCTCGATTGCCTAACTTTTAGGCGACGTCGCCTAAAGTTTAGGCAGCCGAGGGTAACGGAGACCCTCGGTCGCCTAAAAATGAGGCAATCGAGGGTCTCCGTTACCCCCTCCCGGATCGACCCGTAGGTCGGACTTCAGTCCGACAACACGGGTTGATGAGCGGGGGGGAATGTCGGACTGAAGTCCGACCTACAGGGATGGGGCGCTGCCCTCGCCGGCCTCGCCGATCTGCGTGCGCAGCTTTTCCAGCACATCGGCCTCGGTGCGCACGTGGAAGAAGGCGCCGGCTTCGTCGGCGCGTTCTTCGAGCACCTGGCAGTGGGCAAACACGGCCTGGCGCAGTTGCTGGGCAGACCAGGGGAGGAAGAGCTCGGCCTCGACCAGATCGCGCTGGAAGAAGGTGACGATGGTGCCGTGCAGGCGCATCACGTCGTCGGGGCGGCGGGCGCTCATCACGATGCAGCCGGGGTAGCGGGCCTCCAGTGCGGCGGCGTGTTCGGCCTGGGCTTCGGCGTCGCCCACGTGGTCGATCTTGTTGAACACACGGATGCGGGGCACTTCGTCGGCGCCGATCTCGGCGAGCACGGTGTCGGTGACTTCCAGCTGGCGCTCGAAGCCGGGGTCGCTGGCGTCGATCACGTGGAGCAGCAGCTCGGCTTCGAGGGCTTCGTCCAGGGTGGATTTGAAGGACGCGACGAGGCCGTGGGGCAAATTTTTGATGAAGCCGACGGTGTCGCTCACCAGCACGCGGGGCACGCTCTCGGGGTAGAGGACGCGGACGGTGGTGTCGAGGGTCGCGAAGAGCTTGTTGGCCACCAGCACCTCGCTGCCGGTGAGGGCGCGCATCAGGGTGGATTTGCCGGCGTTGGTGTAGCCCACCAGCGCCACGCTGGCGAGGCCGCGGCTGCCCTGGCGGCGGGCGCGCTGGGTCTTGCGCTCGGCGTCCATGGCGATGATTTCCTGCTGCAGCTCGGCGATGCGGTCGCGGATCTTGCGGCGGTCGAGCTCGGTGAGGGATTCACCCGCCCCACGGCCACCACCGCCGCCCCGCTGGCGCCCCTGGGAGCCGGCCAGCTTGGCCATCTCGCGCAGGCGCGGGGCCATGTAGCCGAGGCGGGCGATCTCCACCTGGGCCTTGGCGGCGCGGGAGCGCGCGTTGCGGTGGAAGATCTCGAGGATGACCATGGTGCGGTCCATCACCTCGCAGCCCACTTCCACCTCCAGGTTGCGCGCCTGGGAGGGCGACAGCTCGTGATCCACCAGCACGAATTCGATCTCGCGGCCGTCGTCGCCGGCCACGTAGTCGCGGACTTCCTGCCGCTTGCCGGCCCCCAGGTAGGCCGCCGTGTCGAAGGTGGTGCGCTTCTGGACGAAGCTGTGGACGACCTGCAGGCCCAGAGTCTTGGCGAGTTCGCGCAGCTCGGTGAGCGAGGCGTCGAACTCGAAGTCGGGTACGTTGGGCAGCTGGACTGCGGCGATGACGGCGTAAATGGGGGTATCTCGGGCTTCGGTTTGCATGCGGCGCGGGGCGTCTCTCGAATGGTCAAAAGCAGAGTGTACCCGCCATGGGGCCGGGGGCCGCGAAGTTTGGTGACAGGGCGGGAAGAGGATGGGGTACGTGCTGCCCTGTAGGTCGGACTTCAGTCCGACAATACGGCCGGATCGGAGGGGGGATGTCGGACTGAAGTCCGACCTACAGGGCCCAAAGGGCCTGCATGGCGTTCTACAATCCGCCGCATCCCCACACCCTGCATGCCGCCATGTCCCTTCCGCGCCTTGCGCCCGGCATCGTCCCTGCCCTGATGGCGTGGATGCTGTACGGGCTGATCACCTTCGTCATCCAGTCGAGCAGCGGCATCTCGTATCTGGACTGGTTCAGGACGGCGGCCAATGCCTGGCGCACCGGGGTGCTGTCCCTCGCGGTGGGCAGCGTGGTCCTGCTGGGCTGGCTGGCCATCACCCGCTGGGATCACCTGTGGCGCGATCCGCGGCGGCTGCCGGTCAGCGGGGTGATGAAGGCGGCGATGGGGTTCTGGTGGGCGGCCATCGCGCTGCGCCTGGCCGGCGTGGACTGGCAGGCCGTGCCCCTCGACCTGCTGCTGGCGGTCGTGGTGTCCGGGGTGCTGGTGGGCTTTGCGGAGGAGACGCTGTTCCGCGGCTTCGTGCTGCGCGCCCTGCGGGAGGGCGGCCGGGCAGAATCCAGCGCGGCGCTATGGACGGCCGTCTGCTTCGGCCTGTTCCACCTGCCCAACGTGCTGATGGGCACCGGCGCGGTGGGGGTGATCCAGGTCTTCATCGCGGCCCTGAGCGGCAGCGTGCTGTACGTCTTCCGCCGCCACACGGGCCGCCTGTGGCCGGCGATGGTGGCCCACGGCGTGTGGGACATCTCGACCTTCCTCGCCGGCGGCTATGCCCAGCCCTGGCTCACCGCCACCACCCTTCCCATGCTGGGCCTGTCGGTGCTGGTGGGGATCGTGGTGCTCGCGAACATCGTGCGGGGCGACCGGCATGTGGTGATGCTCCCTTAACCCCAAGACCGACCACCGCCCATGCCCCATCAGCAGATCCTCAGCTTCACCACCCGCCCCCGCGCCACCCGCGACATCACCGCCGACGTGGCCGCGGTGGTGCGCGCCGCCGGCATCGATTGCGGGCTCGCCCACGTCTTCGTGCAGCACACCAGCTGCTCGCTGCTCATCACCGAAAACGCCGACCCGGACGTGCGGCGCGACCTCGAAACCGTCTTCGCCCGCCTCGCCCCCGACGGCGACCCGGCCTACCGGCATGATCTCGAAGGCGACGACGACATGGCCGCCCACGCCCGCAGCGTGCTGTCCGACGTGAGCCTGACCGTGCCAGTGGGCGGCGGCCGCCTGCTGCTGGGCACCTGGCAGGGCATCTTCCTGTGGGAGCATCGGGCGCAAAGCCACAGCCGGCGGGTGGTTGTGACGGTCATGGGCTGATTGCTCCGCGATGGCCAGCGGACGTTTCGGGGCGCATACTTTTCGAGCCGGCCTCCATGCCCGGTCGGACGGAGCCCACCCCATGAACCCCTCCGCAAAGCACGACACGCAATATCTGCTCGCCGCCGCCACCCTCGTCATCTTCGCGTCCATCGGCATGGCCTTCTGGTCCTGTCAGGACGGCAGCCACGAGGCCTGCCTGTACAACATCGGCCTCACGCCGGTGCTGGCCGTCGTCTTCTACGTGGTCGTCGGCGCCCCGCTCGCCCTTCTCGCCGCCTTCCTGCGCGACGAGGTCTTCGCCGACCAGCCCGACGACGACGCCAACAAGCCACCGCCCGCCCAATAGGTGCCGACGCCCCCGCGGCCCGCCGCCATTTGTGACGATGGTTGGCTGATCGCCCGAACCCCAAGCCCGTCACGGGAATTCGGCGGCGCCGGTGCTATGCTCGGGGGATTAGCCACTGGCCGTGCCGCCACCGGCCATCGCGTCTTCCGGAGTACCGTTCATGAGATCCGCCCAGAAATCCCCCCTGTCCCTGCGCCCGCTGGTCGTGGCCACTGCCCTGGCGCTGGCCGCCCCGGCCGTGCTGGCCCAGACGGCCGCCAAGCCGGCCCCTGCGACACCCGCCGCTGCGCCCGCGGCCGCCGCAGCCAAGCCGGTGGCGACGCCCGCGCCTGCTCCGGCGACAGCCAAACCGGCCGCGCCTGCGGCGCCGGCAGTCCCCACGCCGGCCACCGCGGCCGTGCCCGGCGCACCGGCCGACCCCAACGCCGCCCCGCCGGCGCCGCCTCCGCCGCCCCTGTCGGACATCATCCTCACCAACGGCGACATCATCACCCTCGACGACAAGCGCCCGAGCGCCCAGGCCATCGCCATCAAGGGCACCAAGATCATCGCGGTGGGCAAGAGCAAGGACATCCTGGCCCGCTGGAAGAGCGAGGGCACCGAGGTGGTGGACCTGGCCGGCAAGACCGTCGTGCCGGGCTTCATTGACGCCTGGGGCCAGATGTCGCGCCTGGGCCTCGCCACCGTGGCGGCTCCGCTGCAGTCGCCGCCGGAAGGCAGCGTTGCCGACGTGAACGGCCTGCTCCGCGCCCTGCGTGACTGGAGCCGCGGCGAGCTTGCCCAGCGCTTCGGGTGGACCATCGGCTTTGGCTACGATGACAGCCGCCTGCGCGAGCAGCGGCCGCTGTCCCGCACTGATCTCGACGGCATCTCCCGCGACAAGCCGGTGCTGATCGTCCATGCCTCCGGCCGTCAGGTGGTGGCCAACAGCGAGGCGCTCAAGCTCGCCGGCATCACCCGCGACAGCATCGACCCACCGGGGGGCAGCATTGGCCGCTGGCCGGGCTCGAAGGAGCCGGACGGCGTGCTCGACGGCGCCGCCGCCACCGCCCTGCTCGGCGCGCTGCCGCAGCTCCCGAAGGACGAGCGGATGGCGATGATCCAGCAGGGCCAGAGCCTGATGCTGCAGAACGGCTACACCACCGCCGTCGAGGCCCGCGCCACGCCGGACGACCTCACGCTCTACACCCAGGCGGCGGATGCCGGCCTCCTCAAGCTCGACGTGGCCTTCTACGCCGACCTGGCCAGCGCCGGCAGCGTGCTCAAGGGCCACAAGAGCATCGGGCCCAAGTACTACAAGAGCCGCCTGCGCCTGGCCGGCGTGTCGTTCGCGCTGGATGGCGTGGCCGAAGACCGCAGCGCCTGGCTCACCCAGCCCTACCAGCTGCCGCCGCCGGGCAAGCGCACCAAGTTTGCCGGTTATCCCGGCGCGACGGACGAAGTGGCCACCGAGCTCGCCACCCGCGCGTACGCCAACGGCTGGCAGGTGGCGGTGCAGGCCAACGGCGACGCGGCCATCGACCAGTTCATCGGGGCGATCCGCGCCGCCGCCGCCAAACACCCGGCCAAGGACCGCCACCCGCTGCTGGTGGGCGCCCAGACCATCCGCGACGACCAGCTCGACGCCCTCAAGGAGGCCGGCGCCAGCCTGAGCTTCGCGCCCCAGCGGCTGGTGCTGTCAAAGCCCGCGCTGGCCGATTACCTGCTCGGTCCCGAGCGCACCGCCCGCTTCGCCCCGGCGGGCAGCGCCCACGCCCGCGGCATCGCCACCCTGCTCCACGCCGATCCGGCCCTCACCGCCCCGTCGCCCTTCGGCGTGATGGCCGCGGCGGTGAAGCGCCCGGTGGGCGAAGACCAACAGCTCGATCCGCTTACCGCGCTGAAGGCCCTCACCCTGCTGCCGGCGCGGCAGCTTGGCGAAGAGAAGATCAAGGGCAGCATCGCCACCGGCAAGCTGGCCGACATCACCGTGCTGTCGGCCAACCCCCTCAAGACGCCCACCGACAAGCTGGGCGAGATCCGCGTCACCGGCGTGGTGAAGGAAGGCGCCGCCGTCTTTGGCGGGCCGGACGGCGGCGTGCCGATCATCCGCTGACCCCTGCAGCCGGGCGCCAGCCGGTGCCCGGCCCAGCTCCCGTTAAGGGACACCCCTAAGCAGGAAACCTAAGCGACTCCCGAATTATCCCGGGCGCGGCGGATGGCTATAGTCGATGGTCACCGGCCAGTGATGGCCAGCCGCCCTGCCCGCATGAACAATTCGCTGCTCCTCAAGGCCGGCAGCGCGTGGCGCACCTTGCTCGCGCCTCTCGACCGGCCCCTCCTGCTGCTCACCGTCGTCCTGCTCGCCTTCGCCACGCTGATCATCTCCAGCGCGTCACCCCAGCGGATCAACGCCCACCTCACCAATCTGGCGGTGGGCGTCGCCTGCCTGCTCGCGGCGGCCCACGTGACACCCCAGCGCCTGCGCGTCGTCACGCCGCCGCTCTATATCGTGGGCATTGTGCTGCTCATCGCCGTGGCCCTGTTCGGCGACATCTCGAAGGGCGCCCAGCGCTGGCTGAACCTGGGCTTCACCCGCGTCCAGCCATCCGAGATCCTCAAGATCGCCGCGCCGCTGATGCTGGCCTGGTTCTACTTTCATCGGGATGGGGCGCTGCGCCACCGCGACCACCTCGCGGCGGTGGGCCTGCTGATGCTGCCGGTGCTGCTCATCGCCAAGCAGCCCGACCTGGGCACGGCGATCCTGGTCTTCCTGGCCGGGTTCTTCGTGCTGTTTCTGGCCGGCATCCCGTGGAAGTGGATCGCCCCGCTGGTGGTGGGCGTGCTCGCCATCGTGGTGGTGCTGCTGCTGTTCGGCGACAGCCTGTGCGAGAAGGACCGGCCCTGGCCGCTGCTGCGCGAATATCAGAAGCATCGGGTATGCACCATGCTCAACCCCACGTCCGACCCGCTGGGCAAGGGTTTTCACATCATCCAGGCGATGATCGCCACGGGGTCGGGCGGAGTGTGGGGCAAGGGCTGGGGGCTGGGCACGCAGACGCAGCTCGACTTTCTGCCCGAGCGCCACACCGACTTCATCTTCGCGGTGCTGGCCGAGGAGCTCGGGCTGGTCGGCGCGCTGGTGCTGCTGGCAATCTACATCCTGCTCGTGCTGCGGGGCATGTCCATCGCGCTCGCCACCAAGGACCGCTTCAGCCGCTACCTGGCGGGCAGCCTCACCCTCAGTATCTTCTCCTACGCCTTCGTGAACATGGGCATGGTGACGGGCATGCTGCCGGTGGTCGGCGTGCCGCTGCCCTTCATGAGCTACGGCGGCACCGCGCTGGTGATCCTGTGCATCTCGCTGGGGATGCTGATGTCCATCGCCCACGACCGCAACGCCGGCCGGGCGAGCAAGGCCGCCCTCAGCCCAGGCTGAGGCGCACCAGCTCGGCCACGCTGGCCACCCCCAGCTTGTCCATCATCCGCGCCTTGTGGACCTCGACGGTGCGCGGGCTGATCGCCAGCTCGGCCGCGATCTCGCGGTTGTGGCGCCCGGCCACCACCCGCTCCATCACCTCGCGCTCCCGCTGGGTCAGGCCGTCGATGCGGCGGCGCGCCTGGTCGCGGCTCGCCGCGGCGTCGATGGTCTCGCGCTGGCGCGAGAAGGCTTCGCCGATGGCCGCCAGCAGCCGCCCCTCGTCGATGGGCTTCTCGAGGAAATCCACCGCCTGGGCGCGAAACGCCGCCCGGGCCGAATCCACATCTCCGTGGCCGGTCATGATGACCACCGGCAGGCTGGCGCCCTGATCGAGCAGGGTGCGCTGCAGGGTCAGCCCATCCATGCCGGGCATGCGGATGTCCAGGAGCAGGCAGCCGCGCCAGTGGGGCTTGAAGGCCCGCAGGTAGCTGTCGGCGTCGGCGAACATGGCCACCCGGTAGTCGTGAATGCCCAGCAGCAGCCCCAGCGCGTCGCGCACCGAGGGGTCGTCGTCGACGATGAATACGGTCAGATTGTCGGTCATGGTGTGATGGCTTCCCGGATCGGCAGGACGAGCCTGAACTGCCCGTGGCCGGCGACCTCGCCCGTCAGGCTGCCGCCGTGCGCCTCGGCGATGGCCCGGCTGATGGCCAGCCCCAGGCCCATCCCGTTCGACTTGCCGGAATAGAAGGATTCGAAGACGAGCCCGAGCTCCCGCGCCGTGAGGCCGGGGCCGGAATCCTCGACGCAGATGCAGACCTGATCGTCCGCCGGGACGTCGGCCCTGAGGCTGACCCAGCGAGGCCCCGTGGCCTGCGCCTGCACCGCGTCGAAGGCATTGGACAACAGGTTGCGCAGCACGACTTCCAGCTGGAGCCGGTCGGCCAGCAGGTGGATGTCCGGCACCTCGTTCACCGTGAAGGCGATCCCCGCCGCGGCGGCCTTGTCCCGGTAATGTTCGGCGGCGGCCTCGACGAGGCTGCCCAGCGCCACGTCCTCGAGACGGGTGGCCCCGGTGCGGAAGAAATCCCGCAGCCGCTGGACCACCTCGCCGGCCCGGCGGGCCTCGCTGCGCATGCCGTGGATGGCCGCATCGAGCCGCGCCCCGCTCTCACCCCGCGCCTTGAGGGTGTCGTAGGCCGAGGCGTAGGCGCCCATCGCGGTGAGCGGCTGATTGAGCTCGTGGGCCAGGGCGCCCGCCATCTCGCCGGCGGCGGCGAGGCGCAGGGTCTGGCGAAGTTCGTCGCTGGTGCGGCGCTGTTCATCCACCACGCCGCCGATGAGAAAGCCGATCAACGCCATCACGAAGGCCAGCATCTGCAGCTCGGCCACCGTCACCGCGCTGAAGTCGAGCCACTGCACCGCCACGATCACCCCGATCTGCAGCAGCATGGCCGACACGATGGCGCCGGCCATGCCCTGGCGCGCCGCCGCCCAGGCGATCGGCACGAACAGCCAGTAGAACAGCTTGAACCCGCTGCCGCCGCCCAGCCCGAAGGCCACCAGCAAGGCCACCACGCACAGCAGCGCGTAGCCCAGGGTTTCCCAGCGCAGCAGCGCCGCCTTCAGCATCAGGCGGCCGCGCTCGCCGGCCAGCCACCAGAACAGCGGCATCGCCAGCGCAATGCCCACCATGTCGCCCACCCAGAACTGCAGCACACCACCGCGCCAGCCCTCGGCCGGCAGCAGCCCCAGCGCGCAGAGGCCGGTGATGAAGACCACGCTGTTGAGGAGTGTGCCCAGCACCACCGGCACCATCCAGCCCAGCAGCGCCGAGCGCCCGTCGAGCAGCGATCCGGGCTCCATGCGCCGGCGGAGCACTTCCGCCAGGGCCAGATAGCCGCCGGCGAGCATCAGCGCCGACAACAGGCTGCGCCACCATTCGGGGGATACATCCCGCACGAGGAACTCGCTGGCCACCACCGCCACGACGAACGCCCCGCGCGCCAGCGGCCCCTGGCACAGCACATAGACCAGCCCGAGGGCCGGCGCAGGGTTCCAGGGCGTGATGTTCAGCCCGTGCAGCGGATGGATGAAACTCGCCGCATCCAGGGCGATGTACAGGCTGACGAAGACGAGGGGGAGCAGACGCTTGCGCAAGAAGGACGCCGAACAGTTGGAGATGGCGCCATTGTGAAGCCGGCGCCCCGATCGCGTAACAAGGGAAACACGTACGTGATTCCGCTAAGTGCTTCCCGGATTTCCCGGGGCGGCGCGGCCGGGTACCGTAAGGCCAACTCCTCACTGTTCCCGGATCATGCTCTCCCTGGCCGCATCTGCGCCTGAAATCGCCGCTGCCGCAATCTTTGCGGTCGCCGTCGCCCACACGTTCTCGACCCGCTTCTTCGCCCATCTGGCTCACCTCCAGCCCCGTCACGCCGGGCTGTGGCACCTGCTCGCCGAGGTGGAGGTGGTGTTCGGGCTATGGGCATTCGTACTGGTCGCCACCCTGTTCTGTCTGTCGGGGCAGGATGCCGCGGTGGCCTACCTGGAAGGACGCAACTTCACCGAACCGATGTTCGTGTTCGTGGTGATGGTGATCGCCGCCAGCCGCCCCATCGTGAGCACCGTAATCGGCGTGGTCCGCCTGCTGGCGTCGGTGATTCCGATCCATCGCGCCGTGGCGACCTACTTCCTGTGCCTGTCGGTGGTCCCGCTGCTGGGCTCCTTCATCACCGAACCGGCCGCCATGACCCTCGCGGCGCTGATGCTGCGCGACGGTTACTACCAGCAGGGCCTGTCCAACCGGCTCAAGTACGCCACCCTGGGGATGCTCTTCGTGAATGTCTCCATCGGCGGCACGCTGACCCATTTCGCCGCGCCGCCGGTGCTGATGGTCGCCGCGAAGTGGCAGTGGGACACCCTCTACATGATCTCCCACTTCGGCTGGAAGGCGGCCGTCGCAGTGTTTGCGAATGCCATCATCCTCACGTGGTTCTTCCGCGAGGAGCTGGCCGAGCGGGGCCAGATCGACCCTGACACCCAACGCGCCCCGGTCCCCGTCACGATCAGCGGGATTCATCTCGCCTTCCTGATCGGGGCAGTCTTCTTCGCCCATCACCCGGTGGTGTTCATGGGGCTGTTCCTGTTCTTCCTGGGCTTCACCGAAGCCTACAAGACCCACCAGGACCGCCTGATCCTGCGCGAAGGCCTGCTGGTGGCGTTCTTCCTGGCCGGGCTGGTGGTGCTCGGCGGGCTCCAGCAGTGGTGGCTGCAACAGGCGCTGGTCGGCGTGGAGCCGACCCTGCTGTACTTCCTCGCCACCGCGCTGACCGCCCTGACGGACAACGCCGCACTGACCTACCTGGCCTCGCTGGTGGACGGCGTGTCGCCCGAATTCAAGTACGCCATCGTCGCCGGCGCGGTGACGGGCGGTGGCCTCACCTTCATCGCCAATGCGCCGAACCCCGCTGGCGTGGCGATCCTCAAATCGAACTTCGACGACGAATCCATCAGCCCGATGGGCCTGTTCCTGGCCGCGCTGCCCCCAACCTGCGTCGCCATCCTGGCCTTCCAGGTGCTGTGATGTCGGCCGCCAGCCCGATCCTCCGGTCACGCTGGCTGCAATGGGTACTGGTCAGCCTGTTCCCACGCCTGCGGGCCTGGCCCGTGCGCGACTGGCCGGGCGTGCTGGAGAAGGCAAGATCGGTCGAAGCGGACATTGTCGAGCGCATCTCGGTGATCGCCAGCCTGGTGCTGGTGACCTGGCTGCTGCGCCCGCCGACCGGCCTCGACGTACCGCAACCCCTGCTCTTTCTGGCCCAGATGGTGATGGCGATGCCGGCATTGGTCGCGCTGACCGGGCCGTTCTACCTGCGACGGCTCCGCCGCGGCCTGCAGGCGGCCTACCGCCGGGATCATCCCCCCGCCGCGCCGCCCGGCGCCGACGCCCCCTGACACGGAGCGCGCGACCATGAACACCGCCGCCGCACAACCGGAAGACCACGCCCGTCACCGGCTGCTGATCCCCATCGACGCCACTGCGGCGTCGAAGTGGGGGATTGCCCACGCGCTCCGGATTCATCGGGAGGCCGGGCCGGTGGCGGTGTGTCTGCTCTACATCGTCGCGCCGGTGTGCCACTGGACGGTGCGGCGCTTCCGCACCGAGCAGGAGATCCACCGCCACTTCGAGGCTCGGTCGCGGGTATTTCTGGAAGAAGCCGCCCGGCCCCTGCGGGACGCCGGCATCGTCTGCCACGGTCTGTTCCGCGAAGCACCGCCCGTGCCTGGCATCCTCGATCTGGCCGAGCAGCTCGGCTGCACCGGAATCGTGGTGCCGGCCCCCGGCTGGCCTGACCTGCTGGGCAGAAGTCTTGCCCGACGACTGCAGCGCGCCCGGCGCGGGACTCCCATCACCCTGGCCCGCCCGCCAGCAGCCCTGGAGCGGGCTACTTGAGGCTGGACAGGGAGGCCACCACCGCCTCGATGTTCTGCTCGCCCAGGGCCATCACCGCGGCGGTCATCGGCGGGTAGATGCGCTCCGGGCCGCCCTTCAGGTAGCGCTTGAGGGTCTGGCGCAGGTATTCCGGCTGCTGGCCGGCGAGCCGCGGGAAGTTCTCGCCGCCGCGCGCCTCGGGGCCATGACAGCGCACGCAGTTGCGGGCAAACAGCTGGCCGCCCTCGGCCGAGCGCGGGCCCGGCGTGGCCACCGACGGCGTCGCCGGCAGGTTGGCATAGTAGTAGGCCACGCTGGCCTTCTCTTCGGCGCTGAGGGCCTTGCCCAGCCCCTGCATGAAGGGCTCCAGGCGCCGGCCGGTGCGGAAGACCTCGATCTGATTGAGCAGGTAAAGGGGATGCTGGCCGGCCAGGTTGGGCAGCTCGGCATAGCGGGCACCGGCCTGCTCGCCGTGGCAGTTGGCGCAGAACTGGGCCACCTTGCGGCCGGCGTCGATGGCGGCCTTCTGCTCCACCGGCGTGCCTTTCTGCAGCCGCGCGAGGATGTCGCGTCCATCCGCCGGCGTCGCCGCCGCGGCCGGCAAGGCCAGCCCACACAACGCAGCGACCAGCAGTGTCGCCGCGGCCTTCGGTTTGATACCCATCATCGGAAACCCCTCTGTGGCTGGCTGGCGAGATGACCCGCCGCCTGATATGGGCATTGTAGCTGCCCGCCTCGAACTACAATTCCGCCTTTGTCACAGTCATCGACCGCATGTCCGCCGCCTCCGCCCCCTCTCGCAGCACCGTCCGCGTCGCCATCGTCGGCGGCGGGCCGGCCGGCCTGATGGCCGCCGAAACCCTGGCCGCCGCCGGCATTCATGTGGATGTCTTCGACGCCATGCCGTCGGTGGGGCGCAAGTTCCTGCTGGCCGGAAAGGGCGGGCTCAACATCACCCATTCCGAGGCGTTCGAGGCTTTCGTGTCCCGTTACGGCACGCGCCGCGCCGAGCTTGAACCGATGATGACGGCATTTTCTCCCCAGGCCTTGCGCGACTGGGTCGAGGCGCTGGGCGTGTCCACCTTTGTGGGCACCTCGGGCCGGGTGTTTCCCGCCGAGATGAAGGCCGCGCCGCTGATGCGGGCGTGGCTGCACCGCCTGCGCGAAGCCGGCGTGCGCATCCACGCGCGCCACCGCTGGACGGGCTGGAACGCCGACGGCAGCCTGGCCTTCACCACGCCCGCCGGGCCGCTGGCGGTGACGGCGGACGCCACCCTGCTGGCCTTGGGCGGCGGCAGCTGGGCCAGGCTCGGCTCCGACGGCGCGTGGGTGCCGTGGCTGGCGGAAAAGGGCATCGCCGTGGCCCCCCTGCGCCCGGCCAACTGCGGCTTTCTGGTGGCCTCGCCCCGCGCTGCGGCGGGCTGGAGCGAACATCTGGCGAGCCGCTTTGCCGGCCAGCCCCTCAAGTCGGTGGCGATGCGCGTGGCGGGCGACGCGGCACCGCCGCGGGTCGGCGAAGCCATGCTGACCGCCGACGGCATCGAGGGCAGCCTGATCTACGCCCTGTCGGCCGCCATCCGCGATCGCATCGAGGCCGCCGGCGAGGCGTTGCTGGAGATCGACCTCGCCCCCGGCCGCCCGCTGGAGCGGGTGCTGGCCGAGGTCGCCCATCCCCGCGGCGCCCGCTCGCTGGCGAGCCACCTGCAGAGCCGGGTCGGCATCGCCGGGCTCAAGATGGCCCTGCTGCGCGAGTGCGTGCCCGCCGAAGATCTGGCCGACCCGACCCGCCTGGCCAGCGCCATCAAGGCCCTGCCGGTGCGTCTGGTGGCGCCGCGGCCGCTGGACGAAGCGATCAGCAGCGCCGGCGGGGTGCGCTTCGAGGAACTGGACGACGGCCTGATGGTGAAGCGCCAGCCCGGCCTGTTCTGCGCTGGCGAGATGCTCGACTGGGAGGCGCCCACCGGCGGCTACCTGCTCACCGCCTGCTTCGCCAGCGGCCGGCGGGCCGGCGAAGGCGTGCGCGACTGGCTCGCGGCAGGCGCCAGGCGTTACACGATTTAACGCATCCCATTACACACATCTCCCACCCCTGTACCCTATCGTCCTGAGTGACGAACACAGGGAGCGT
>ERZ650300.1437-NODE-1437-length-13488-cov-4.260031_pt1 | contig 13488 bp, 12 predicted proteins | sample MGYA00376236_ERZ650300 | MGnify/ENA primary metagenome ERZ650300 (study PRJEB26733, sample SAMN07839303) | wastewater metagenome | biome: urban; feature: wastewater treatment plant; material: waste water | place: USA: North Carolina | collected 2016-04-28 ... | reverse complement strand
TCTTCCGATCTGGTAAAGGTGTAATTCCTTACTTAGCGACTCAAGCTTTTTACGGTATTAGCTTGTTTGAAATCATTAATTATATTGAACATTATGGTTTAAAACGTCAAAAAGATAAGAATGGTAAATATGAACGTACGATGCCAGAGCATAGCTGGAACAATAACAATATTGTGACCAACTTATTCTTGTATCAATTACAGCGTCATTCAGATCATCATGCTTATCCAACACGTCCATTCCAAGCACTGCGCCATTTTGATGAAGCACCAGAATTACCTAGTGGTTATGCAACAATGTTATTACCAGCATTAATTCCACCACTATGGTCAAAAATGATGGATAAGCGTGTATTTGATCACTACAAAGGTGATTTGAATAAAGCCAATATCTATCCAAAACGTCGTGCAAAACTATTTAACAAATTTGGTGTCGTGGATCAATCTTTACAACAAGCACCAGTTGAAGCTGTAACAACTGAATAATCCAAAAGCTTTCCCAAAGCAGAAGCATTGATCATTCATGGTCAGTGCTTTTTTCTTGTATTAAAAATTTAAAAAACAAAAGTTTTTGCATCATGTTGCTGTATATCTATAAAGAGTACTTAAAAATAATTGTGTAATTACAGCATGAGGCGATGATGACAAAACATTATGATTATATTGCGATTGGTGGTGGTAGTGGTGGAATTGCATCAGTTAACCGTGCTGCGATGTATGGGAAGAAATGCGCCTTGATTGAAAAGGCTGAAATTGGTGGAACCTGCGTCAATGTCGGCTGTGTGCCTAAAAAAGTTATGTGGTATGCGGCACATATTGCTGAATCAATTCAAAAATATGGTCCTGATTATGGCTTTAACAGTAAAGTTGAATCTTTCGATTGGCAGACACTGGTCAAAAATCGTCAAGCTTATATAGAACGTATTCATCAGTCCTATCAAAATAGCCTAAGCAAAAATAAAGTTGATTTAATCCATGGTGCAGCTCATTTTATTGATAAAAATACTATCGAAGTCAACGGTGAGAAATTCACAGCAGATCATATTCTGATTGCAACGGGGACACAGCCATCATTGCCTGATATTGATGGTGTTGAATATGGCATTGATTCGAATGGTTTCTTTGAACTAACGGCTTTACCTAAAACAGTTGCAGTGATTGGTTCGGGTTATATTGCAGTTGAGTTGGCAGGGGTACTCAATTCTTTAGGTTCACAAGTTGGATTATTTATCCGTAAAGATCTACCTGTTCGACGTTTTGACTCTTTCTTAAGTGAAACTTTGGTTGAAGTGATGCAAACAGATGGAATTACTATACATACACAAGCTGTTCCTAAAAAAATCACCAAGAATGCCGATGGCTCTGTCGTATTACATTTAGAAAGTGGCGAAACTTATACTGTCGATTGCTTGATTTGGGCAACAGGCCGTGAGCCAAATACGGCGAGCTTGAATTTAGAAAAAGCCAATATACAGCTCGATGATCGAGGATATATTCAAGTCGATAAATTCCAGAATACATCCCAAACAGGCATTTATGCGGTGGGAGATATCACAGGGAAAATGGAGCTTACACCTGTCGCAGTTGCAGCAGGTCGTAAATTGTCTGAGCGATTATTCAATCATAAGCCAGATGAGCATTTAGATTACGATAATATTCCAACGGTTGTTTTCAGTCATCCTCCGATTGGAACAGTAGGGATAACTGAGCAAGAAGCGATTGATAAATATGGTCAGCAAGTTGTGAAAGTTTATAATTCATCATTTACTGCGATGTATAGCGCCATTACGCAACATCGTCAGCCGACCAAAATGAAGCTAGTCTGTGTGGGTGAAAATGAAAAAATTGTCGGTATTCACGGTATCGGTTTTGGCATGGATGAGATTCTGCAAGGTTTTGCGGTTGCTTTAAAAATGGGAGCGACTAAAAAAGATTTTGATAATACCGTTGCGATTCATCCAACATCTGCGGAAGAGTTTGTGACGATGCGATAGCGCGTGCTATATGCAAATAAAAAGGACGTAAATTGTAAATAACGTCCTTTTTAAATTTTTTGTTTAAATGGGTATTTATTTCAATTCACTCGAAGATTTACCCAATTCACGACGAGCAATAATGAGCTGTTGAATCTGTTGTGTACCTTCAAAAATATCAAGGATTTTTGAGTCACGTGCCCATTTTTCTAATAACTCATCTTCACCATAGCCCACGCTTGCAGCTAATTCAACGCATTTGAGAGTAATTTCATTACCTACACGCCCAGCTTTTGCTTTAGCAATGGAAGCTTCTTTAGAGTTGGGCTTTTTATTGTCAGCCATCCATGTGGCTTTAATCATAAGTAGGCGAGCAGCTTCCCACTCAGCTTCCATACGGTAAATCTGTGCGGCTAAATTGGAGGTTTGTAAATATGGTGTTTTGTAGTCAGGATCAAGCTGGTCTTTGAAAATTTCCTTGATACGCTCCAATGAAGCTTTGGCACAACCAATTGCCATTGCTGCAACAAGTGGACGAGTGTTATCAAAAGTTTCCATAACACCAGCAAAACCTTTAGCAACATCAACTTCTGGATTACCCAATAGATTGGCAGCAGGTACACGACAGTCAATAAAACTAATCACGGCTGTGTCAGAAGCTTTGATTCCAAGTTTATGTTCAAGGCGCTCGACTTTCATACCTACTGTACCTTTAGGTACAACGAAAGATTTAATCGCAGCACGACCAAGTTTTTTATCTAAGCTTGCCCAAACTACAACGGAATCTGCACGTTCACCCGAAGTGACAAAGATTTTTTCTCCATTTAAGATGTAATCATCACCATCTTTGGTTGCTGTTGTACGAATAGCCGCTGAGTCTGAACCACAACCAGGTTCAGTAATCGCCATGGCAGCCCAAGTTCCTTTGAAACGTTCAAGTTGTTCATCATTCGCAACTGCTGCAATGGCAGAGTTGCCTAAGCCTTGACGTGGCATACTGAGCAGTAAGCCTGTATCACCATAACACATTTCAATAATGCCAAGCGCTGCAGACATGTTGCCGCCATTCACAATGGCATCTGGGTTCGCTGTACCACGTTTACTCGCATTGGCAGCGCCGACACCTTCGCCACTTTCATTCATACCATCCAATAGGGCAGCGAGCATATCGAGTTCTTTTGGATAGGCATGTTCAGCTTTATCATATTTGTGTGAGATTGGACGCAAAACATTGATTGCAGTTTCATGCGCCTGATCAACCAACATTTTAAATTTTTTCGGATTTTGTAAGTTCATTATTATTCTCCAAAATTACGCATGTAAGCCAGAATGTAAGATAGCGGTTGCGCGTAGATCACGATACCAACGTTCAACAGGATGTTCCTTAGTAAAACCATGACCACCTAAGATTTGAACACCATCTGTACCGATTTTCATTGATTTTTCGGCACAAAGTAATCGTGCCAGATAGGCTTCACGATGGAAGGGTTTACCCGTTTCAGCCAAGCTTGCCGCATTTAAAACCAACATACGCATGGCATCAATTTCAATGGCCATATCGGCAATCATGAAAGCAACACTTTGACGATGCGAGATGGGTTCGCCAAAAGCAGTACGTTCATTGGCATATTTAATACAGTAAGCTTTGATTGCTTCTCCTGTACCAATCGCCATGGCGCACCACATTAAGTTTCCAAGGTCGACAAATGCAGTGTAATCAAAATCAGCATCGCCTAAGCGTAAAGCTGGTGTTTGATTGAAGTGAAGTGTTGCTGTTTCAGTTGCTTTTAATCCCATTGCTGGATTAGCTTTGATTGCAATCGTTTCATTTGACTGCACAACAAAAATATCAGGTTGACCGTTGAACTCAGCACTGACAAGGAATACATCCGCAGTATCACCCAAAATTACCAACGTCTTTTCACCTGTAATGGTCATTTGTCCATTTTGTTCAGTGGCTTTGGTTTTTAACTGATATGGATTAAATGCAGGAGTCGCTTCTTGAAATGCAAATGTTGCCGTAACGTCAGTATCTTCAGCAAACACAGGCAAATACATCGATTGAACTTGTGTTGAACCCCAACGGGTAATTGCATTAATAACGCTAAATGTGCTGAGCAGACCTGCTGTTAAACTGAAATCACCTTTAGCTAAACTTTCTGCGATTAGTATATTACTCACAATATTTTGTTCAGCGGCAACACCACCTAATGCTTCAGGTAACGCATAGTAGTTCAAACCTAAGTCGACCAAATGTTGCCAAAGTTGTTCTGGGAATTGTGCTTGATGATCAGCGTCATGCGCTAAAGCATATAAAACTTCTTCAGCGAATTGAGACATTGCATCAACCGTCATTTGCTGTTCTTCAGTCAGGCTGAGATCAAACAAATTTTTATTAACTTGATTCGGGAGGCGTTGCTTATCAATTGCTTGTGGTTTAAAAGCTTTTTGTGTTTTATTCAGTACTTTAAAACCTGTTTTTGATCCTTGATATAATGATTTCTCTACAAATTTTCTTAATTTGAGTTGATCTAATACTTCGCTTCCTGCGATTTTAGTGATCAAAGATAGCCCAAAGCCTTGAGCTTTATTCATCATATTCGACATGATTTTATCCTAGAGGATGGTTGTAAAATTATGCTGACATGCTCTAGTCAAAAAAACTATGTCTTGTTTGACATGCTCATTTGAGAAAGATAAAGGGTAATATAGGGGGGATAAACGAATTATCTTTTTGTTTTTTATTTGTTTTTAAAAATATTAAAAAAAATAGCTGTTAAAAAATTGACCAATCTGACACATCAGATTGGTCGAAATAACTTTTATAAATGTACGTTACGCAAACTCACGAATCATTTTACGCACATTGGTCTTTGCTTCAATCACTGTCATAAATGTATATGCACCAATAAACTTACGGCTAATGAACATAAATTCCTTAGGTGGAACAGAGAAATAGCGCGATGCCATAGACTGTGCTGCCTGTTGCATGACACGACTATGGAGTTGGCTTTTTTTCCAATCGTAGCGATCTTGCTCATCCATTACACCTGCTGGCATGTCAGGATTGTTAGCTGGACAGCTAAATGCTTCTGTGGCGATAAGGAACACATCTGCCATACCTGGTTTGATACTTTCAGGCATTGCATCAAAGAACTCGTAGCCTGTCATCGCTTTAACCATTTCATCTTTGTTATGGTTATAACCAGCATGGATCAGGTTACGTGCAACAGTGAGCAAATTCTCATCGAACTGACGAATTGCACCAAAGTCGAGGAGAACGATTTTGTCCTTTACATCATCGCCGTTACCCAAACGAACAAGATAATTACCGAAGTTCGGATCGGTTTGCATTTCGCCCCATTCAAACAGCTCACGTACTGCAATTTCCAAAGAAGCTTCGCCTAATTGGTTACGACGTTCTTGGGGGAGGGAGAGCATGACAGGGCTATTTACAGGCACACCACGTTCAAAGGTCATGCACAACACTTTTTTAGCGCAAAATTCATCGACAATTTCAGGAACGATATAACGAGGATCATCTTTCAGGCGTGCAGCAAAGCGGCGAGTTGTCGCGGCTTCGATGTCATAGTCGACTTCTCGATGCATCATTTCACGAACTTCATCAAACCACTGATCAAATTCACGAGTTTGTGGCACCATACGTGTGAGTTTAAGCATGTTCTTAAATAGATTCATATCAGAATCAATTGCTTCCGCTACACCAGGGTATTGAATTTTAAGAACCAGTTCTAAACCATCTGATTTACGTGTCGCACGATGAACTTGAGCAAGTGAGGCTGTACCGATTGGTTCATGATCAATCGTGAGTTCATCTAATTTTGAACCTAACTGTTCTTGCAAATGCGCTTTGATTGCAGGCCAAGCTAGTGCGACAGTTTGATTGTTCAGTGTATTTAATGCTTGTGTAATTTCTTCAGGTAAGAAATGTTCGCCGTATAAAGCCATCATTTGTCCAATCTTTACGATTGATCCTTTTAGTTTTCCTATTTCAGAAACTAAATAATGAGCTTGTTCAGCCATGGCTTTTTTACGCTTTTTCTCTTTTTCTTCTTCACTAGAAAAAATTGAAGTAGCGCTAGCAGTCGCCCAACGTGTTCCAGCGAGTAAAGAGGCTTTTGCAATAGATAAGCGACGATCTACAGAGGAGGTTTTTAGATTCTTAAGCTTATCGTTCTGATCTGACATGAAAGAAAAATCCTATGCTGAAATCGGAGGAGAGGAAAGCCGAGAGTTAAATTGTAGTGGATATTACAGCTTTTGAACGTATTAAAATAGTTCAATCGCTTGAATTATTAGTCTAAATTTGTGAAGTAGATCAATATTATTAAAATAGCCTAAGTAAAATTTTTATCTTTAGACTGGTTCCAATATACATTTGTGCTAAATCTTAAACTGAATTTTTAGTGATGACTTCCGCATTAAAGCAGCTCTGTTGGTGTGAATATGCTTGATCAGCATACATTTCACATGGCTGTGATGAAAACCGAGGGCATGGGCTTTGACAATAATAATACTGGGGAGGGTGAAGAAAAAATACCTGGTATCGTCTAAAGTCGCATCCTTAAAAATGCCTTCTTCAATAAGTGTATCTCTCAGAAATTGCTTTTCAGCCTGTATGGTAGAGGATTCATCATCCCAATAATTCTGGCGCATTGCCATTAAATTATTATGTTTGTAACTCATAAATGACTTGAGCCTTTTTCATTTTCACCTTGAATAAATATATGAGGTTCATTGTCCAATTATCAAGATATGGATTTATATCAAAATAGCCTAAGTAAAATTTAATTATCTATCCAAATTTGCTACACTTATACCCGTTTTAAACCCAGATTTAATTAAACTGAAAAATATGACACCAGCCTGCAAGTTATTAGAAAAGAATAAAATCCCGTTTTCAATTCATGAGTATGAACATGATAGCAATGCTAAAAGCTTTGGTTTGGAAGCGGCAGAAAAACTGAATCTTCGGGTAGAGGAAGTGTTTAAAACCTTACTGGTCACTGACGAAAAAAACTTTTTCGTTGCCATTTTGCCTGTCAATCATCAACTTAATTTAAAGAAAGTTGCCACAGCAGTTGGATGCAAGAAACTACAGATGGCCAATCCAAAAGATGCGGAGCGTTTGACAGGTTATCTGGTGGGAGGAATCAGCCCATTGGGACAGAAGAAACGGCTAAAAACGGTGATTGATGCAACGGCGCAAGCATTGACCAAAATTTATGTGAGTGGTGGAAAAAGGGGATTGGATATTGGTCTGAACCCGCAAGATTTGGCAAAACTGCTTGGCGCAACTTTTTCGGATGTTTTGGATCAGTAGATATATGGAATAGCGGAAATTTTAGGCACATTTACGTGTTGGCGTTACTGAAAATGTTGATATAAGATGATCAATAAAATCCATCGTAGAAGAGTTTTCTCCTATAAATTAACGCTAAAATTATTAAAAAGAATCATATTTTTTCAAATGATGCAACTATTCTGACCAATAAATAGATATTTATATATAAACTAAAACACATTTGATTGTTTTTTGTTCAGATTTATTTCATTTGTTTACTATTTGAATTTTAAACCTATTTTTTGGTTACCCTATAAAACGTATAACAAAACAAAGGAGTAACAATGCTGATTTTTCATGATTATCCTGTTCAGGGGGCAATTTTTGATATGGATGGAACAATGTTTGATACAGAGCGACTACGCTTTCAGACATTAAAACAGGCCTCTCAGGAACTCATTGGACAGGAATTTTCAGATGATTATTTGATGCAGTGTCTGGGTTTAAGTGCCAAAACTGCTGAACAACTTGCAAAAAAATATTATGGAGACAACATCTCCTATCCAGAGATTCGTCAACGTGCCGATACCTTGGAACTTGAATTGATTCGTCAAAATGGTGTTCCAGTCAAGAAAGGGCTGATGCAGGTTCTGGAACGCTTAAGAAAATCTGGTTTAAGAATGGCTGTGGCGACTTCAAGCCGTCGGGCAATTGCGGAAGAATATTTAATTAACGCCAATGTCTATAAATTTTTTGACCTACTGGTCTGTGGTGATGAAGTTGAACGGGGCAAGCCACATCCTGAAATTTTTATACAGGCTGCCCAAAAGCTAAATTTACAGCCTGAACAATGCCTAATGTTTGAAGACTCCGAAAATGGAATTTGCTCAGCCTGTGACGCAGGTGGTATTACGCTGCTATTTAAAGATATTAAAGAACCCAATGACCAGATGCTTTCCAAAGCAAAGTTTTATTATCAGGATATGTATGAGTGTCTAAATGCTTTGGATCAGTATATTCCTGAAATGAGCATGCCACAGTTACAGGAACCATTTCCACAAAGCCTGAACCAGTTGACTGTGGGGATTCATGGTTTTGGCGCGATTGGCGGTGGCTATATTGCCCAGATTTTATCTCACTGGGATGGTTTCACCCGACCACAGCGAATTTTGGCATCGACCCGAAACCGTTTATATCTTGAGTCAGTCAATAGTTTTGCCAGCTACAGCATCCGCTATGGCCAATGTTCTTACGATGAGCGGATTGAGAATCTAACAGTGATCAATGCTGACAATGAACAGCAGATGCTGGATATGTATATGCAATCCAGTTTGATTGCACTCTGTTTACCTGAACAGGCGATTGCATCTGAAGCAAAAATCATTGCCAAAGGTTTACTGGCACGTTTTATGTCACAGGACACACAGAACGATGAACCGATTACATTCCTGATCGTGTTGAACAAGGTTGGCGCCAAGTTCCTGATTCTGAAATGTCTCCGTGAAGCACTGCTTGAAATCGCCGATGAGGATATTGCTGAGCATATTTTAAGTGAACACTATTTCTGTGACACTGTGGTTAATCGAATGGTGTCCAAGCTCAGTGATCAGGCACTGTATCGCCAGTTAAACATCAAGCACCGTTTATTTAAGCAATATCAGAATGATTTAAATCAGGACACCATAGAATTATCAGATGAAACGGCGTTGTCTGAAAAACAGGAACAGCAACTCACGGTGTGTCTGGAGGATATGCGCGGACAATTTCAGGCGGGGCAGTTTTTACAAAATATGGACTTAATTTTGTTCAATAGCGAAGTGGATATGCCGATTTATGTGGAAAATCGTAGTCCGTTGCTGAGCAAAATGCGCCAAATGATTTTGGTTGATCATATTTCTGATATTCAGATCATCAAGAACCGTTTGTGGAATGGTTGTCATGCCATGCTGGCTTGGCAGGCGAGTCTAGCTGGACATGAAACCATCGGTATTGCCTTGGCCGATTCAGGGCTTAAAAACTTTATGACTCAATTGGTTGATGAGGTGAAGCTGGGTTTGGGAAGTATTGTGCCAAACCAGTCGAAAGAGCTGGATCGTATGGCAGAAAGTTTTTTAAATTCTTGTCGATCAGCTTATAAAGACCCTTGTGAACGTGTCGCAAGAAATCCTTTATGCAAGTTAAATGTAAATGAGCGAGTTTTAGGCAGTATTGAGAATCATATTCAGCAACAGCTTCCTTATCAGAACCTATTAACAGGTGCAATTGGGGGTTATGTCTATGCCTTAACCATACTGGCATTGGATGAAATTGAAATTGTGCAGCATCTACAGGAAAATGTTGAAAAACTGGACATTTTAGATTTCCAGAAACAGGCCTTGCTTAACTTGTTATATGAGGGAATTCAGCAACAACTTCAAAAAAATCCACTTTATTTCAATGTTCAAAAAGCCTGGATGACTTCGGCTGAATATGTCTAAATTCAATATTCAGCCTTAAGTTTTTTGGCAATTTATGTTTGAATAGCACAACTTTAATGTCATTCTAAATGTTGTGTTATTACAAGCATCCAGTCAACTGATCGCTACTGACATTCGAGACTATCCTGAATGGCATCGTGGGCGTTCGGATTATGGGGTGTGGTATATTGAGATTTGCCAACCTGAACTCATCCACTATTTAAATGAGATCAGGGCACAATTTTCAGATTTATTGATTGAATCGAATCAGCGCCAATATCACATCACACTATTTGTTTGTGGTTTCTTAACTTCTCATCATCCCAATTTTGATGATGATTTTGAAATTAAAACCTTAAATCACCAAATTGAATTACTTCAACAACTACAGCTAGAACATTTTGAGCTGGAAATTACCCAGATTGATAGCTTTAGTAGTGCATTATTCCTGCATATCCATGATCAGAACAACATCCTGAGTAAAATTCGTAAACAACTTGCACAAAGTTCAACAGAGATTGCAGCAGTTGATTATTGTCCCCATATCACATTGGGGCTTTATAGTGATACTTGGGCCAGTGATTTGGTTCTGCAACGTATTCAAAAACTGCCACGAAAGAACATGAAAATTCAGGTGAACCAACTCACTTTCGGCTATTATAAAGCCCAGATTTTACAAGGATTACTTTATCCTTATCATCAAATTCAATTAGGTTAAATATGTTGCAACTGATTTTAGGTGGCGCACGTTCAGGTAAAAGCCGTCTGGCTGAACAAACAGCCAAAGAAAGCGGATTATCAGTTGTCTATATTGCAACGGCGCAGGCATTGGATGAAGAAATGCAGCAACGCATTCAACATCATCAGCAACAACGTCCAAGTCATTGGCAACTCTGTGAAGAACCCATTTTTCTGGCAGATCAATTGCTGCAACTTGATCAGGAAAATCAACTCATTTTGGTGGATTGCCTGACCTTATGGCTGACCAATTTATTATTGGCTGAAGATACAGCATTACAGCAGCAACAAACCGAAAAATTACTGAAAGTATTGCCCCAATTGAAATCAGACATCATTTTAGTGAGTAATGAAACAGGGCTTGGTGTTGTGCCGATGGGTGAAATCAGCCGACGTTTTGTGGATGAGGCAGGGCGTTTACATCAGGCATTAGGCCAATTGGCGGATAAAGTGGTGTTTTGTGTGGCAGGATTTCCAATGATTTTAAAAGGTGAAAAATAATATGGCTGAACAAACTCATTGGTATTTAGCGCCAGTTCAGCATCCTGATCTGGATGCAAAATTGCAGGCTGAGCAACGTCAATTACAACTGACCAAACCGACAGGTGCATTGGGTGATTTAGAACAGATTGCAATGACCTTGGCAAGTTTACAGGGTACGGTTTTTCCAAAAATCAATAAACCGTGGATTAGCATTTTTGCAGGTGATCATGGCGTGGTAGAAGAAAATATTTCGGCGTATCCGCAAACTGTAACCCGCCAAATGCTGCAAAATTTTGCATCAGGTGGCGCAGCGATCAGTGTGATTGCCAAGCATCATCAGGCTCATTTACAGGTGATTGATTGTGGAACTGTTGGTGATGCTTATGAGTATGCAGGCGTTGAACGCCACTGTATTCGTGCAGGTACAGCAAACTTTGCCAAACAGGCTGCAATGACTGAACAAGAGTGTCAGGCTGCATTACAATTGGGTAAAAACAGCGTAGACCTAGCGAAATCGAAAGGGGCTGATATTTTTATTGCAGGTGAAATGGGTATAGGCAATACCTGTTCAGCTTCGGCACTTGCCTGTTTACTGCTAGATGAATCAGCGCAACAGCTTACAGGTGTGGGCACGGGGATTAATATTGAACAATTACAACACAAGATTAACGTGATTGATCAGGCAGTGAAATTACATAAAAATGATGTGACTAATAATCCGTTGAAAATTTTGGCGGCCGTTGGCGGTTTGGAAATCGCTGCAATGGTTGGTGCATATCTACGTGGTGCACAAATGGGCCTGCCGATTGTAGTGGATGGGTTTATCAGTTCGGTTGCAGCCTTATGTGCTGTTCGCATTCAACCTCTGGTTAGAGAGTGGATGTTGTTTGGTCATCAGTCGGCTGAATATGGTCATCAACGTATTTTAAAAGAATTGAATGCCCAGCCGATTTTAAACATGAACCTGCGTTTGGGTGAAGGCAGTGGTGCAGGTTTAGCACTTTCAACCATCCAGCTTGCCTGTGTGTTGCACAATCAAATGGCAACTTTTGCGGAAGCTGCGGTTTCAGGTGATAAAGTTGGCTAGGTTACGGCTAGACTTATTGCGTCACGGCGAGACAGCTTTAGGACATACCTTACGTGGCTGGCTGGATGATGAACTGACAGAACAGGGCTGGTCACAAATGCAGGCGACCGTTCAACATCATCTTAATCAAAAGAATTGGGATGTAGTTGTTAGTTCACCCTTACAGCGTTGCCGATTATTTGCCGAAAAATTATCAAATGATTTACAGCGACCCTTATTTATAAATGAATATCTCAAGGAAATGTATTTCGGTGATTGGGAGGGCATTTCCACTCAAACCATCTATGAAACATTACCTGAGTTATTGGCAAATTTCTGGCAATTTCCAACCCAATATCATGCGCCAAACGGGGAATCTTTAGTCGAGTTTCATCAACGTGTCTTCAATGGTTTTCAGCAGATAGCCGAATATATGCGGCAACATCAATATCATTCTGCATTGGTAGTCACACATGGCGGTGTGATTAAACTATTAAGTTGTTTGGCACAACAACAATGTTTGGATGATCTGCTCAAAATGTCTGCTGAACCTGGGCAATTACATTCCTTTAGGTTCTCTCATCAACCAGCACAATTATCTTTTGAAAAGGTTGAGTAATGTTGCCATTTTTGATTGCCCTGCAATTTCTCACCATTGTTCCTGTGCAATTAAAGCAAATCCCCACGGCAAGGCAAAATGCACAATCATTATTATTTTATCCTGTAATTGGTTTATTGATTGGGTTGATTTTATTTGGATTATCTGTTGCTCTGATCAAGTTACCCGCCATTCTGTTAGCCAGTATTGTCTTGGTCATCTGGATTTGGCTTACTGGTGGCCTACATTTGGATGGTCTTGCCGATACCGCAGATGCATGGGTAGGCGGTTTTGGAGATCGAGAACGTACCTTAAAGATTATGAAAGACCCAGCATGTGGTCCAATTGGTGTGCTCAGCCTTATCATAGTGTGCTTGTTAAAATTTGCAGCACTTTATGTGTTAATTGAACAGCATTTGAATGTATTTTTGATTCTGGTTCCTATGCTTGGACGTAATGTCGCCTTATTTTTGTTTTTAACCACAACCTATGTCAGAGATAAAGGTTTGGGACGTTCAATGACGGATTTTCTTCCCAAAGCTATTTTATGGATAGTATTTGTCATTACATTATCATTGCTTTATCTGTTCAAATGGCATGGCTTAGTCGTACTTATTAGCTTTTTACTGTTACTTTTTTATTTGCGTTCACTATTTATCAAAAGAATTGGTGGAATTACAGGCGATACCATTGGCGCAAGTATTGAATTAATCGAAATGAATGTACTCATTGCATTTGTGGTTGCTTATTTTTATATTGCTTAAAATATAAAAAGACGGGTTGATAGAATGCTTAAAAAATCTTGAAATGTTCACTATGATATCTATGATTTTTGTATTACTTATTTAACATAATTTGAAGTTATGCGAA
>ERZ650300.1436-NODE-1436-length-13488-cov-28.459242_pt1 | contig 13488 bp, 14 predicted proteins | sample MGYA00376236_ERZ650300 | MGnify/ENA primary metagenome ERZ650300 (study PRJEB26733, sample SAMN07839303) | wastewater metagenome | biome: urban; feature: wastewater treatment plant; material: waste water | place: USA: North Carolina | collected 2016-04-28 ... | reverse complement strand
ACGTCTTTTATCTTTTGTCTCTTTTGTGGTTAAAATAAATTATTTTTGCAAAAAAAATTATCCTTGAAAAAATTCAAAGACACTTTAAAACTTATTTTCCCGAGCAATCTGGTAGAATGGATTTTGTTTGTAATTTTCCTTACATCTTACGGAATTTTAGGAAGCTATATCGCACTGAATTACAGAATTATATTTGACGATAGAATTCCTTGGGATGCTTATTTTAGTTTTGACAATCGTTCGATTATAATGACAGGTGGTGGTTTCGAGAGACATCCGCTTTCTAATTATTTCTTCGATTGGATTAGAAAATTTGCACTTTGGATTTCAGACGATAAAAAGAACGAAATTTTCCGATTGGTTTTGGCTTGGTGTAGCAATTTTGCGGTGAGTTTGGCTTTAGTTCAATTATTCAAATATTTAAGAAATATTGTGAGAATTCCATTGAAAATCAATATTTTACTTACGGTTTTCTTTGCTTTTTTCACCACGCCAATTTTGCTTTCTTTCACGCCAGAAACTTATACTTACACCTTGCTTTTTTTGGTAGCATTTAATTATTACGCAGCGGCAAAACTCAAAAAAGAAAAGAAAATTTCTCTATTTCCTTTAACTTTCGCTTCGGTTTTAGTTGGTGGTTTAACGATTACTAATATTGTAAAAGTCTATATCCCAATACTTTTTGAGAAAAATTTATTTAAAAGTTTCAAAACATTTTTCAATGCTGCGATTAGAGTGATCATTTCTGCTGCGGTTTTCGTTTTGTTGTTTTTGTACCGATTAGATTGGGATTATATGAGAATTTTCACCAAAACGGGTGAACAATACGAAAAATTCTCAAAACCAAAAGTTACGCCACTTTGGGATATGATTTCGTCTTGGTTTTTCGGGGGAAATATGATTTTTTCAAATTTCGTAGTGAGAGATTATCACAATAAAAAAGGCTTCCATTACAACGCTATTTTTATGGATGTTTTTTCGTCTGTAATTCCGTATCTATTTGTTGCGGCGGTTCTTATTCTCATTTTTTGGAGTTATTTTAAAAATTTCAAAAACAAATTTGTGCAGATTTTGATGCTTTCGTTTTTTGTGGATATTCTCATTCATTGTGTATTAAAATTTGGTTTGCACACTTCTTACATTTACGGGGGACATTTTATTTTTGTGGTTCCTATGATGCTCGGTTGGTTGTTTTTCGTATATAAAAATTCTCCGAAAATGCTTTCATTTCTTACGGTTTTTGTCGGGATTTTATTCGTTTTTTTAGTAGCGAATAATATTTATAGAATGGAAGAATTCTTTTGGTTTTTAGATAAAAATTACAGATAAAAATTAGTGAAAATTTTTTTCAAAATAGCATTCTCTTTTCTTGGAATTTGGTTTTTAGCACATTCCATTTTTATCATTTTTGACGGATTGAATGACAGAAATTCCAAAGCTGACGTTGCCATTGTTCTAGGAAATAAAGTAAACGAAGACGGAACTCTTTCTGATAGATTGAAAGCCAGACTTGACAAAAGCATCGAGTTGTACAAAAACGGAAGAGTAAAGAAAATTATTGTAAGTGGCGGCTTAGGAAAAGAAGGATTTTGGGAAGCCAACGAAATGAAGAAATATCTTATTGAAAATCAGATTTCAAGCCAAAATATTATCGTAGATAATTTTGGGAATGACACCGAAAAAACGGTAGAAAATTCAATTAAATTTTTAGATAGTTTACATTATAAAACAGCAATTAGCGTTTCGCAATATTTTCACCAAACAAGAACAAAAATGTTTTTCAGAAAACAAGGATTTCAAAACATAGAAAGCGCAAGTCCCAATTATTTTGAATGGCGAGATTTTTATGCTATTTTCAGAGAGTTTTTTGCTTATTACAAAGAAGTTTTCTAAATATTTTTAACCAAATTCTATTAAGTTGCTACTTTCTCTCTTTTTGATTAAAATTTTTTATTTATTTTTACATCAAACAAAACTAATAACAGGATGCTTGTAAAAATCTATGGAAGTGCAATACACGGAGTTTCTGCCCAAACCATCACAATAGAAGTTAATGTAGATTCTCCCGGAATAGGATACCATTTGGTTGGTCTTCCTGATAATGCCATTAAAGAAAGTAGTTACAGAATCAATGCTGCGCTTAAAAACGTAGGTTTTAAAATTCCAGGGAAGAAAATCACCATCAATATGGCACCTGCAGACCTTAGAAAAGAAGGCTCTGCTTATGATCTAAGCATTGCGATTGGGATTCTGGCGGCTTCTGACCTCATTAATGCAGAAAATTTAGAGAAATACATCATTATGGGCGAGCTTTCACTTGACGGAGGTTTGCAACCTATAAAAGGTGTTTTGCCGATTGCGATAAAAGCCAGAGAAGAAGGTTTCAAGGGAATTATTCTCCCGAAACAGAACACCAGAGAAGCTGCTATCGTTAACAATCTAGAAGTATATGGCGTAGAAAATATAAAACAAGTAATTGATTTCTTCAACGAAGGAATTCCTCTAGAAAGAACCGAATTTGATACCAGAAAAGAATTTCAAGAAAAAATAGACAATTTCCCGTACGATTTTTCGGAAGTAAAAGGTCAAGAAACCGCAAAAAGAGCTATGGAAGTCGCGGCAGCAGGCGGACACAATATTATTTTGATTGGTCCACCGGGAAGCGGAAAAACAATGCTGGCAAAACGAGTGCCGAGTATTTTGCCACCTTTAACCATCAAAGAAGCATTAGAAACCACCAAAATTCATTCTGTAGCAGGAAAAATGGAGAGAAATTCTTCGTTGATGACAGTTCGACCGTTTAGAAGTCCGCATCATACAATTTCTGATGTAGCATTAGTTGGCGGAGGAAGTTATCCTCAACCCGGCGAAATTTCTTTGGCACACAATGGGGTTTTGTTTCTGGATGAAATGCCAGAATTTAAAAGGACTGTTTTAGAAGTAATGCGACAACCTTTAGAAGACCGAGAAGTCACCATTTCCAGAGCTAGATTTACCGTAAATTATCCTGCAAGTTTTATGCTGGTTGCCAGTATGAACCCCAGCCCAAGTGGTTATTTCCCTGATGATCCGAATAACACTTCTTCTCAGTTTGAAATGCAACGGTATATGAACAAACTTTCTGGACCACTTTTAGACAGAATTGATATTCATATAGAGGTTCAAAAAGTAGAGTTCGAGCAATTGTCTGACCGAAGAAAAGGCGAAAGCAGTATTTCGATTCGGGAAAGAGTGCTGAAAGCCAGAGAAATGCAGACCGAGCGTTACCAAGATTTAGAAATCAACTACAACGCGCAGATTGGGCCAAAAGAAATTGAAAAATATTGTAATTTGGATGACGACAGTAAAAGTTTGATTAAAAACGCTATGGAAAAGCTCAATCTTTCGGCTAGAGCTTATGATAGAATTTTGAAGGTTTCTAGAACCATTGCAGATTTAGAACTTTCTGAAAATATATTATCACATCATATTTCGGAAGCCATACAGTACAGAAGTCTGGACAGAGAATTTTGGAATGCATAAAAAAAACCACTGATTAACAGTGGCTTCGGTGTATTTATTTCCAATCTTTATTTCTTTTGTCTTCTTTAAATTTTATTCCGCTATCTATATTATAAGCAAAACCTACACCTAAAGTCTGTTTAAGTTGGGTTTTCATAATTTGATTATGGTCATATAATAAATCTAAAGTTATATTAGTAGAGATAAATTGATTGTGTTTTTAATTAGCGAAAGGTTTTATATTTTTTTTCGGTCTTTCTTTATCTTCAATTCCTAAATTATAAGAAAATCCTATTCCTAAAGTTTGTTTTACCTGAAGCTTCCCTATCTGATCGTGGTCGTAGAGCAAATCTCCCGTAATACTTGTAGTAATTAATTTATTTAGTCTAAAGTTCAATGTTCCATTATACGCTACATCTACTCTTTCGGTATGGTACAGATAATTGCTAAAGAGATTGAGCTTATTGATTAAATTAATGTCTTTATAAATTTTGAGACGATAGAGAACATTAACCATCGCTCCCAACTCTTTTCTTAAACTTTGTCCATCATTTTCTAAACCAAAAAATCCTTTTTTCTGTAAGAGTTTATCTTCTACAATAGTAAATTTACCGTTTACAGGTCTTACAATCACTTGAAAGTTTTCATTGGGATTATAAGAAATACCAATCCCCAAATTCACATAAGCTGGTGCCAAAAATTTAGAAATTCTATCGTCTTTTGTTGGGTTAGGCGTTGCAGAATAATTATATCCTGGTGCAAACTGAGAAATGAATTGAAAACCAGTAGAAAGATAATAATTACTCCCTAAATCATATCCGTAATTAGACATTATATTGATGTAATCTTCTGTTTTTCTGGAAGATTGCCCTTTGGAAGACACAAAACCATAACCAAACTGAAATGTATTTTCTAAGAAATGCTTTCCTTTTTTAAAGCTTAAATTATAATTAACTTTACCAATAACGCCTATATTATTGTTTCCCCCAGAATTCCAATTGCTAAAACTAGCTTGGTTAAAAACCAAATTATTTTGTCCAAAGAAAAACCAAGTTTTATCTTCTTTATATTTTAATAACTGAAAAGGAGTAATAGGCACTTCATAACCTTGTTCAGGCAATACTTTTGTTTTTTTAAGAATAATGGTATCCTTTGGATTTACTTTTATCCCGATTAATGCTACTTCTGTGAGGCTGTCAATATCTGGTAAGCTCTGCTTCCATTTTTGAGCACTTATAGAATCTATAACTTTTTTAGAATCAGTAATTTGTCCAAAATAAACATTAAAAATTGTAAAAAATAAAAACAATATCCAAAATTTCTTCATCCTTCAATTTTTTGTCAAAACCATATTTTGCTTCAAAAATACAATATGTATTGTTTTGAACCAATTGATTAACGTATAAATGTAACTTTTTGTCTATAAATTCTAATAAATATGTAAAATATTAGCCATTTTTTCCATAAAATTGTTTTGGCAATCTATTTGAGTTTTTATTTTAATAATGATTAAAAAATTTATCAATACTCGTGCCATCATCGCTCCTCTACTTATGCTCTCTGCAATGTGGATAGGTTTCTTATTGCAGAATTTAGGATTAATAGAAAATTGCGATGGATCTCTCATCCCACTAGTTCCAGAAGGGCTAAAGGGAGTTATTTTCTCTCCTTTACTCCACGGCAATCTAGAGCATATTGCTGGGAATTCTATTCCTATTGCTGTTCTGTTTTTCTTGTTGTATCAATTTTATCCTAAATTGGCAAATAACGTATTATTCTGGGGATGGATTTGTACAGGGTTGATTGTTTGGCTACTACCACCAATGAATTTTTTTGGTCAAGAACCTGTTTATAGTTGTATTATAGGAGCCAGTGGAATTGTTTATATGCTTGCTTTTTTTATATTTTTCAGCGGAATTTTCAGAAAAAACAAGACACTTCTTACGGTAGCTTTGGTAGTAGCATTATATTACGGAAGTTTAATCTGGGGGATTTTTCCAGAAGAGTTATTTTATAAATTAGACCAACCCAGCAAAATTTCTTGGCAAGCCCATCTTTCTGGAGCTATTGTAGGATTAGCATTAGCGCTCATTTTTAAAAACAAGCACAGAGAAAAGAACAAAAAATTTATTTGGGAATTTCCTAATTATTACAGCGAAAAAGATGATAAACTTTGGCAAGAATATCTTGAAAACCATCCCGAACATTTTACAGAAGAACCCAAACTTAAAAAAGATGACGCCTGGGATCATCTAGATGAGATCAGAAAGAAATAATTTTATTATTTTTGGAAATGCTTCAAGACGAAATTCTATATTCCATAGCACTGCGTGCCACACCTAATATAGGCGATATCAACTTCATGAAACTAATAGACGCTGCTGGTTCTGCAAAAGAAGCTTGGCTTTTGTCTAAAAAATTGTTAAAAGAAATACCAGGATTTGGGTCTAAAATCATAAAAAACATTGGCAATGATGAATTTTTAAAATTCGCAGAAAATGAACTTATTTTTTGCGAAAAAAACAACATCAAAATAAAACTTCGCCATCAGAATCAACTTCCAAAATTACTATCACAGTGTGATGATGCACCAGCTATTTTATATCAAAAGGGAGATTTTGATGATAATTTAATCCCAATATCTATTGTTGGCACCAGAAATATGACGAATTATGGCAGAGAATTCGTAGAAGAGTTTATAACATCTATAAAAAACAAAAACATCCTGATTGTAAGCGGATTAGCACTAGGAACCGATGGTCAAGCTCACGCTGAAGCTCTTAAAAATAATATTCCTACAGTAGGTGTTTTAGCACACGGTTTACATCTTATTTATCCTTCTCAGCATAAAAAATTGGCTCAAGAAATGATTGAAAACGGAGGCGCTATCATCTCCGAATTTAATTCTACAGATAAACCAGATAGAGAACATTTTTTACAAAGAAATAGAATTGTAGCAGGATTTTCTAGCATTACCATTGTTGTAGAAACAGCATTTGGTGGCGGTTCTATGAGTACCGTAAGCTATGCCAATGGTTATAATAGAGAAGTATATGCGCTCCCTGGAAAAATTTCGGACAAATACAGCCAAGGATGCAATCTTATTATTTCTCAGAACAAGGCAAGAATCATCAGCAAGTTTCAGGATATATTAGATGACTTAGGCATTGATAAAGAAAGCGTTAGAATACCTAGCCTTTTTGAAACAAAAACGATAAAACTAAATAAAGAAGCACAACCCATCTATGATTGTATTGCAGAAAACATCCAAATTTCTCTAGACGATTTAAGCGAAAAATTAGAAATTCCGCCATTCAAATTATTGCCAATTTTATTAGATTTAGAGCTAAAATCATACATCAAAGCACTTTCTGGGAAACAATATCGCATTTCTTAAAAATTATGCGTTTTCTAAAAATTCATTATTTCTTGCATAACTTCAATAAATTCTCAAATTAAATTTTATAATTGTGAAATTAACAAAATAATTAACAAATTTTATAAAATTATCAATAACCCTAAAAAAGAACTTGCAAGAATAGAAAAAAAAATTAAATTTGTCTGCATTAATTCATAACATCTATGGAACATTACAATGTCGATCAAAAAATCCAAGAATTCATTGCGAGAATAGAAGCAAAAAACCCAAATGAACCTGAGTTTCTACAAGCAGTAAAAGAAGTAGCAGTTACTGTTATTCCTTTTATTGTAACCAAAAAAGAATACAGAGGTATGAAACTTTTGGAGAGAATGGCAGAACCTGAAAGAGTTATCATCTTCCGTGTTCCTTGGGTGGACGACAAAGGCGAAATACAAGTAAACAGAGGATTTAGAATCCAAATGAACTCTGCGATTGGCCCTTACAAAGGCGGTATTAGATTTCACCCTACTGTTAATTTATCTGTTTTAAAATTCCTTGCCTTCGAGCAGGTTTTTAAAAATTCTCTTACTACTCTACCAATGGGCGGAGGAAAAGGAGGTTCTGATTTTGATCCAACTGGTAAATCAGACAGAGAGGTAATGAGCTTTTGCCAATCTTTTATGACGGAAATGTGCAAACACATAGGCCCAGAAACAGACGTTCCTGCTGGTGATATTGGCGTTGGCGCTAGAGAAATTGGGTATCTTTTTGGGCAATACAAAAGAATTAGAAACGAATTTACTGGTGTACTTACTGGTAAAGGACTAGCATACGGAGGTTCACTTATTAGACCAGAAGCTACTGGTTACGGTGTAGTTTACTTCGGAGAGCAAATGCTAAAAACCAAAGGTCAAGACTTCAAAGGTAAAACCGTTACTGTTTCAGGTTTCGGAAATGTAGCTTGGGGAGTTATCAAAAAAGTAGAAGAATTGGGCGGTAAAGCGGTTACCATTTCTGGACCAGACGGTTATGTTTATGATAAAGACGGAATTACTGGCGAAAAAATAGATTATTTGCTAGAGCTTAGAGCTTCTGGCAATAACAGAGCCGAAGATTACGTAAAACAATATCCAAGTGCCGAATTCCACGCTGGCAAGAGACCTTGGGAAGTAAAATGTGATGTCGCTATACCATCTGCTACCCAAAACGAACTAGATCTAGATGATGCTAAAAAATTAGTAGAAAATGGTTGTATGTGTGTAGTAGAAGCTGCGAATATGCCATCTACGCTAGACGCTATCAATTATTTCTTAGACAGCCACGTTTTATTCTCGCCAGGTAAAGCATCTAATGCTGGTGGTGTTGCCACTTCTGGTTTAGAAATGACTCAGAATGCCATCAGATTAAACTGGACTTCAGAAGAAGTAGATGCTAGACTTAAGGAAATCATGATTGGCATTCACAATGCTTGTATGAAATACGGAAAAGACGAAACTGGCTATGTAAACTACGTAAAAGGCGCTAATATTGCTGGTTTTGTAAAAGTAGCAGAAGCTATGCTAGCACAAGGCGTAGTATAAAATAGATTATTGATTTTTCATAATAAACCCTTATTCATTAAAAAAGTAAGCTTGAAAAGTAAGAAGTCTCAGAGAAATCTGAGGCTTTTTATTTTTGGGCGTGTCTTCTCATAAAATCCAAAGCCATTATCCAACTCTTTTTTATGAAAAGACCGCGCTATCCGCTGCAATCTTTTTACCCCAAGCTAAACCAGCCACAAAAAAGGATTTTCGCTACTATCGCTCACGCAAATTAACGTACTTTTTCCAACATTTTTTCTACAAAAACATAAGCAGCAGGGCAAATCACCGTATTTTTTAACATCAAATGATTGATTTGATAAATCTTTTTTCGGTCAGTGTGAGGATATTCTCTACACGCTTTCGGTCTTACTTCGTAAATGCTACACGTATTATCTTCATTAAGAAAAAAGCAAGGCAAATGTTGCAAAACCTTATCTTGATCTTCATCTATTCTCAGAAACTTTTTCTCAAAATCTGCAGATTTCATTCTAAGATGTTTCGCTATTCTTTCGATGTCTTTTTCGGTATAAAGCGGGCCTGTGGTTTTACAACAATTGGCACATTCTAGGCAATCAATCTCCTCAAAAACTTCATCGTGAGTTTCTATAACGGTATAATCTAAGTTTTTTGGAGGTTTCTTTTTTAAACCTTCCAAAAACTTTTTATGTTCTTTTTGCTTTTGTAAAGCTTGACTTTTGTAAAATTCTAAATCCATTTTTAATGCAAATCTCGCAAAGAATTACTTTAACGACTTTGAAAATATTTTAAACTCACGAAAGTTCATCCAAAGATAAATTCTTTTTGAATATTAAGCAAAACTATATTTTAACTACCTGATAATCATCAATCTTATCCAAATCTAATATCGTAGTTTTATTGTCTTCAGAAGAATGATACATTGGTAAAAATCTAGCTCCATAAACAATTTCTGGGGTAATGTATGATGTTCTTTGTACTACAGTATTGGCAAAAACCTCATCAAACGCTTTAATCATAATAATTAACTCAATATCTGTATTTTTGAAATCATCTTCGCTAAAACCATAAAAAGGAGAATTACTATCAATTTTATGCACAAGTGTCCAATTCAGACTAAAACTATTAATTTTTTTGAGTGTAGGCTCTATCTGGTAGAATTTACTTACCAGCTTTCCGTCTATATTTTCTTCAATAGCAGCTGTAATATTAACTTCGGCCTCAGAAAGCATATTATTTTTGTAAGAAGCCACCCTAAACATAATTGCAGATCCTTCTTCAAAAGGAGCAACAACGGCTGTTTCACTAAATTTAAGATAAGCTCTTGGTCTAGAAAACCTTCCGTAAAATAAACCTGTAGCAATGGCAAATCCTAATAAACCTAAAAACGCCTCGAAAGTGGCTACAAAACTTGCCAATGCCCCTACTGGTGCTATTCTGCCATAACCTACGGTGGTAAAAGTCTGCGCACTAAAGAAAAAAACATCTACAAATTCTTGCACTGGAGAACTTTTATCAATTCCTGTAAGATGCTCTATTCCTATGGCATAATAAATAGAAGCAAAAATTAAATTGGCTATAATGTATGCAATCACCCAAACCCCAATAAATTTGAATCTTGGCAAAAGTAAAAAAGTATGATACCAACTATATCTATTCAGAATATTTACCCCTTTTCTCTTTACATTGTACCTTCCGTCTTTGTTGGTAAACCTGCCAGAAACAATTGTAGAAAAACCACTATCTTTCTCTTCTTTAATTTTTAAATTTTGTTTTCCCATATTACAAATGTAGAAAAAAGTTAAAATTATAGAAACAAGATTAATTTATCTTAATTTAGCGAAATGGAAGATATTAAAACAACCCAAGATATAGAAATTCTGGTCAACGCTTTTTATGACAAGGTAAAAGCATCTGAAATAGGTTTTTTCTTTAATGATTTAGCTCAAGTGAATTGGGAAAAACACTTACCCAAAATGTATATTTTCTGGGAATCTGTATTATTTGCCACTGTAAAATTTGATGGAAATCCTATGGGAGCTCATTATCCAATTAATGAAATGGCTGCTATGGAAAAACATCATTTCGAAACTTGGCTACGCCTTTGGAAAAAAACCATAGACGAAAACTTCTCTGGCGAAATAGCAGATTCTGCTAAAACAAAAGCCGAAAACATTGCCAATCTGATGGCATATAAAATGGAAATAGCAAAAAGAACAAACTAAGGTTCTAGTATGTAAAAAATATAGGCTGCAAGGTTTACCAGAAGTACCATTCCGTAGAGAATATTGGTTTTTCCCCTGCTTAAAGAAAGCATAACGGTAAAAACGGACAATCCTAGTAACATAATAGACATTTTATCTAGCCCTAAAACCAGCGGTATATCATAAAAAATACAAACTGCCGAAACCGCAGGTATGGTAAGCCCTATACTTGCCAATGCTGTTCCTAAAGCCAAATTTAGAGAGGATTGTATTTTATTGTTTTTAGCAGCTCTAATAGCCGCAATTCCTTCTGGTAATAATACTACCGCCGCAATAATAACCCCTACTAAACTTTTGGGCGCTCCAAAATCCTCTACCAAACCTTCTATGGTAGGCGATAAAGCTTTTGCCATAAAAACGACCACTGCTAAGCATAAAATCAATAATCCTAAACTCATAAAAGTTTTAAAAACTGTAGGAGGTTCTGCTGTTTCTATTTCCTCTTTTTCACTTACCACAATAAAGTAATTTCTATGACGCACTGTTTGTACCATCAAAAAAGTACCATAAATCATTAAACTAGCAAATGAAACAAAAATTAACTGTGACGTGGTATAATAAGGGCCAACCTTGCTTGTAGTAAAATTAGGGAGGATAAGTGTCATTGTCAAAATGGCTACTAAACTAACCAAAGAAGTGGTAGCAGATGTTCTTGCAAAAAATTGTTCTTTAAATTTCACCCCTCCTATCCAAATACAAACTCCTATAATTCCGTTTAGGATAAGCATAATTGCTGCAAAAACGGTATCTCTGGCATAGGTCATCGCTTTTTCTCCTCCTGCTATCATCAAAGAAATAATGAGAGAAACCTCTAAAATGGTGATACAAATCGCCAAAATAATCGTTCCGAAAGGTTCGCCAACTTTATGTGCAACTACCTCAGCATGATGTACCGCAGACAATACACTCCCAATAAGAAGCATTGCTCCTATTGCACTAAACCATCCTTCGTGAACCAAAAGTCCAGAAAAATAGAAAATCGCAGATAAAATTGGTAAAATAATTGTCCAATGAAAAAGTGATTTTATATTCATGTGTTTAGATTAGTTTTTGTAAAATACGAAAAAATTTTATTTCCACCAATAAAAATCTTGAAAATCGGTAAACATATGAAACAAAAGACCGACAGAAATAATTCTGTAATTTCCTTTTAAAACAATGCTTCCTAAAGCGTAAACCGCTATTGCAAAATAAGAATGTAAAGGATGAAAACCAATACTACAACGGTGGTTATCAAACATTGGTGTTGCCAAAAAATGGTCTATATCTACCAGCATTGTTGCAAGCATAAGGAAATATGCTTTTCTCCAGTTTTGTCTGAAAAAAACCAAAGCAATAAACACCGGAAAAACGAGGTGTAAAAAGTAATGAACTGATATTTTAGCTATTTCCAAAAAATATAATTTTAAATTCTACCTTTTAAAAAATCTTGTCGCAAATCTTCGTCTAGCTTTTCAATGGCGTATCGAAGTGTGGTTCTGGGCATATTTTGGTAATAAATTTTTAGAAAATCGAGTAAAACTTCTTCGTCTTTATTTCCTATTTCTCTCAAGAGCCAACCGTTTGCTTTGTGCATTAAATCGTGAGGATGATTAAGATTATTAAGAACCAACTCTTGAGTTAAATCAAAAAATTTTCCTTTTTTAATATGGTGCATTGTTGCTACAATAGCGATGCGCTTTTCCCACATATTATCAGAATTAGACAGTTCTCTTAAAATATCATCTTTCTGATTTTCAAAACAATATCTACCTAAAAGTTTATAGCAAGACAAATCTACCAAATCCCAATTGTTGATGTATTTTGTGTTTTTCAGATAAAAATCTACGAGTTTTTTTTGTTCGGTTTTGTCTTTAGATTTTTCAAATTTATTGACTAAAATAAGAAGCGCCACCAATCTCATTTCGTGAAATTCTGATTTCAAAATTTCTTGTACATCAGAAAGTTCAGCTTTTTGCCAATATTCTTTCACCAATTTTCTAGAATCGGGAACTACAACGCCAATAAATTGATCGCCTTCCGCATATTCTCCTTTTCCAGTTTTGAAAAAATACGGCAGAAATTCTTTCTTTTCTGGGGAGGAAAGAAATTGTAGGGCTTCAAGGATTTGGTTGTGGAGAGTCATTTTATTGTTATTGGAAATTTTTGTAGGCAAATTTTTCTACTTTCATAAAATATATTTATTGATACTTTCGACCTAGCAAATAAATGTTGATTTTTTCTGTCGTTCCTACGGAACTTTATTTTCTACTCTTTCTAAATTTCTACAAACCTTTCTTTCCTACGGAACTCATTTTCATTAATTTCTATCTCATTGGAATAAATTCCAATGCTAAATATCGTTCGTTCCTCCAGAACTCACTTCATAATTCTAAAATTCTCTAACTCTAACATTCTCTAACGCTCCCATTCTATTTTTCCTCGTCATCAAAATATTCAAACAAGAAATCATTATAAGGAAATCTCGAAATATGAATTTTGTGAACCTCATCATAAATCATTTTCTTCATTTCTGAGAAATTTTCTTTGGTAATTGCCGAAATAAAAACCGTCGGGAATTTAGATTTTGCCATCCAAGTTTTTTTCCATTCTTCTAGAGAAATATTCTTTTTAGTGGAAGGCGTAAGATCGTCTTCGTCTTTTTTCTCGTAAGCAAAAGCATCTATTTTATTGAAAACCATTACAATTGGTTTTTGATGCGCATCAATTTCTTGCAAAATTTGGTTTACAGAATCTATGTGATCTTCGAAACTTTCGTGCGAAATATCTACCACGTGAACCAATAAATCAGCTTCACGAACTT
>ERZ650300.1434-NODE-1434-length-13497-cov-19.826737_pt1 | contig 13497 bp, 10 predicted proteins | sample MGYA00376236_ERZ650300 | MGnify/ENA primary metagenome ERZ650300 (study PRJEB26733, sample SAMN07839303) | wastewater metagenome | biome: urban; feature: wastewater treatment plant; material: waste water | place: USA: North Carolina | collected 2016-04-28 ... | reverse complement strand
GCAACTCGTCGATGACCGACACATCCAGGTCGGCGTAGTAGCTCATGGCCAGCGTACGCGGGATGGGCGTGGCGCTCATCATCAACATATGGGGTTCCATCCCATGTGCCGCCAGCTTTTGCCGCAAGGCCAGCCGCTGCGCCACGCCAAAGCGGTGCTGCTCGTCGATGATGGCCAGCGCCAGGTTCTTGAACTGCACCTGCTCCTGAATCACGGCGTGGGTGCCCACCACCAGCGCGGCCTCGCCGCTGGCCACCATCTCCAGCATGGCGGTACGGTCCTTCTTTTTCTGCCCGCCCACCAGCCAGGCCACCTTGCGGCCGCGGGCGGCCAGCAGGGGCTCCAGCCAGCCGATCATTTTGGCGAAGTGCTGCTCGGCCAGGATTTCGGTGGGCGCCATCAGCGCGCATTGCCAGCCCGCATCCATGGCCAGGCAGGCGGCCAGGGCCGAGACGATGGTTTTGCCCGAGCCCACATCACCCTGCAACAACCGGTGCATGGGCACGCGGCGGGCCAGGTCGGCCGCGATTTCTTCCCCCACGCGGCGCTGCGCGGCTGTGAGGTCGAACGGCAGCACGGCCATGAGCTGTTCGTGCAAGGGCAGCGCACCATCTTGCGCAGGCTGGGGGCGCAGCACCGGGGCGCGCAGCCGGTCGCGTTCACGGCGGGACTGGTGTTGCGAGAGTTGCTGCGCCAGCAACTCCTCGGCTTTCAGGCGCTGCCAGGCGGGGTGGCTGTGGTCTTCCAGGGTGGACAGGGCCACATCCGGCGTGGGGTGATGCAAAAAAGTGAGCGCCTCGCGCAATCCCCACGAGCGCTGGAGGCCATTTTGGCCTTGATACATGGCATGAGGAGGCTCCACCCCCGGCGGCAGGGTGTCTGATAAATCCACACGCCCCAGGGCACTGACCACGGCGCGCCGCAGATACGGCTGGGGCAGCCCGGCGGTGGTGGGGTAAACGGGCGTGAGGGCAGCGGGTAATTCGCCCCCCGCCAGCCGGAACGCCGGGTGCAGCATCTGCCGCCCCCAAAAGCCCCCCTTGACCTCGCCCCGAATGCGCAGGCGGTTGCCCACCGCCATGGTCTTCTGGTGCGAGGGGTAGAAGCTGAAAAACCGCAGCTCGCAGCTGCCCGTGGCGTCTTCGACCTGCACCAGCAACTGGCGGCGCGGGCGCAACTGCACTTCGCAGGCCGTCACCGTGGCTTCGATCTGCACCGTCTGCCCATCGCGGGCGCTGGCCAGGGGGGTGATGCGGGTTTCGTCCTCGTAGCGCAGCGGCAGGTGCAAAGCCAGGTCGATATCGCGGCGCAGCCCCATCTTTTGCAAGGCTTTTTGGGCAGCGCTGGGGGCGGCCGGGGCGGCGGGCCTCGAAACTGCGGGCATTTTCTTCAAAGTGGGAGGACAATGGAGGGGGCGAAGCGGGGCGAAAAGGCTAACATGGATAAAGCCCCGGCCCCTGTGATTGCGTTAGTTTGCGTTCTGGATAGTTGTCATGCTCAAGCGAATCAGTACCAAAAATCTCATCCTGGGCATGTACCTGCACGAATTCTGCGGCTCCTGGATGGAGCACCCGTTCTGGCGTGCAAAGTTCGTCCTGAAGGACCCCAAGGATCTGGAGCGCATCCAGGCCACCGCGATCGATGAGGTGTGGATCGACACCTCCAAGGGGCTGGATGTGGCAGCGGGGGTGATCTCCGTATCCCGCGAAGAGGCTGACCTGCAGATCGATTCAGAGTTTGCCCAGCTGGAAGACATGCCAGCCATCGTCATCCAAGAGCCGCCCCGCCCTGTACTGCCGCGTCGGAGCCGTGAACCCACGTCGATGCAAGATGAAATCCAACTGGCGGCCTCCATTTGCAGCGAATCCAAACGCGCCGTCGTTTCGATGTTCAACGAGGCGCGCATGGGCAAGGCGGTGGACGCGGCCAACGCGCAAAGCCTGGTGGAAGAGATTTCGGACTCCGTCAGACGCAACCCCGGCGCACTCATCAGCCTGGCCCGCCTGAAAACTGCCGACGACTACACCTATATGCATTCCGTGGCCGTGTGCGCCATGATGGTGGCCCTGGCCAAGCAGATTGGTCTGAGCGAAGAACACACCCGCAGCGCCGGCATGGCCGGCCTGCTGCACGACCTGGGCAAGGCCGCCATCCCGCTGCCCGTTCTGAACAAGCCTGGCAAGCTCACAGACAGCGAGTTCGCGGTGGTCAAAAGCCACCCGGTCGAGGGCTACAACCTGCTCAAGGAAGGCGGCAATGTCGAAGACTCGGTGCTTGACGCCTGCCTGCACCACCACGAAAAAATGGACGGCACAGGCTACCCCGACAGGCTGCAGGGCGACCAGATCTCGCTGATCGCGCGCATGACGGCCATCTGTGACGTGTACGACGCCATCACGTCTGACCGCCCTTACAAGAGCGGCTGGGATCCTTCCGAATCCATTCGTCGCATGGCCGAGTGGACCAAGGGGCACTTCGACCCGCGCCTGTTCCAGGCCTTCGTCAAAAGCATCGGCATCTACCCGGTGGGCTCGCTCGTGCGGCTGTCATCCGGCCGCATTGGCGTGGTGACAGAGCAAGGCGAAAAGTCCCTCACCTCGCCGCGCGTGAAGGTGTTCTTCTCCACCAAGTCAGACCTGCGCATCCCCCCTGAAGTGGTGAATCTTGCCGAACCGGGCTGCAACGAAAAAATCGTCGCCCGCGAAGACCCTGACAAATGGCGGTTTCCAGACCTCAACGAGTTGTGGTCGGGCCTGCCAGAGCGCCCCTGGCAACCCCCACGGGCAGCCCCTACCCCAGCGCCTTCGGCACGCCGCTGCACCGCCGAAGGCCAGTCACCTGACGCCACCCACGCGCCGCGCCATGACCTCTTTTCTGACCCTCACCCCCAACCCCGCGCTGGACATTGCCACCAGCACCGAGCAGGTGCTGCCCACCCACAAGCTGCGGTGCGGTACGGTGCAGCGCTACCCCGGCGGGGGCGGCATCAATGTGGCCCGGGTGCTGCACCGCCTGGGCGCTGCGGTAGAGGCACGGGCCCTGGTGGGCGGCCCTGCAGGCGCGCAACTGCAAGCACTGCTGCAGCAAGAAGGGGTGGCATGCCAGATGCACGCCATCGCTGGCGATACCCGTGAAAACATGTCGGTGCTGGAGACCCGCACTGGCCAGGAGTTTCGGTTCGTGCTGCCAGGCCCCACGGTGGACCACACGCAATCTCAAGCCCTGCTAGAGGCCCTGCTGCCAACCGCAGAGCCGGGTTCGCAACCCGCCCGGTGGATCATCGCCAGCGGCAGCCTGCCGCCCGGAATGCCGCACGACTTTTATGCGCAACTGGCCCACGCAGCCCAACAGCAAGGAACACCGCTTGCGCTCGACACCTCGGGCGCCGCGCTGGCGGCAGCGCTGGAAGTGGGAGTGGCGCTCGTCAAGCCCAGCCTGCGCGAGTTGCGCGACTTGCTGCAACGGCCGCTGAACACCGTGCAGGAATGCGGTGACGCCGCGTTCACCCTGGTGCAGCAAGGCGCTGCCAGCACGGTGGCCGTTTCCATGGGGGAGCAAGGGGCCGTGCTGGCCCACCGCCACGGCGTATGGCACGCACCAGCGCTTGAGGTGCCAGCCACCACCGGCACCACGGGGGCGGGCGATTGCTTTTTGGCTGCCTTGGTCTGGGCGCTGGAACATGGCGACACACCGCCCGAGGCCCTGCGCTGGGGCGTGGCTGCCGGGGCAGCCGCCTTGCTGTCGCCCGGCACCGCGCTGGCCCAGGCCGCAGACATCCACCGCCTGCACGCCCAGGTGCCCGTGCCGCAGGTGATCACTGTGGCCCGCTGAACCGCCCCACCGAGCGCATCGGGGCGTGGGACAATAGCGCCCTTTTTTCTTGGCACGGGCCCGTTCGGCCCTCAAGCTCATGACCGATCTTTCGCTCTCCGCCCCTGGCGCACCCCTGGCACCACACGCCTACACCCTCAGCGACTTCGACTTCTCGCTGCCTCCCGAACTCATCGCACAGCACCCCGCCCCCGAGCGCAGCGCATCGCGCCTGCTCGACGGCCGCGCCATGGCGCCCGCAGACCGCATCTTCCGTGAACTGCCCGGCCTGCTGCGCGAAGGCGATCTGCTCGTCTTCAACGACACCCGCGTCGTCAAGGCCCGCATCTTTGGCGAGAAGGCCAGTGGCGGCAAGCTGGAGTTGCTGATCGAGCGCGTCCTGCCCGCCGAAGCTGGAAGCGCAGGGAATGAAGTGGTAGCCCACATGAAGGTCAGCAAAAAGCCCCTGCCCGGCAGCACCGTGCACATGGCCGGCGGCCGCCACGCGGGCGGCTTTGATGCCACGCTGCTGGGCCGCTGGCCCACCGAAGACGGCCCGCTGTTCCGCTTTGCCTTGCAAGGCCCCGCAGGCGAGACGCCGTGGGAGTTGATGGACCGCCACGGCCACCTGCCGCTGCCGCCCTACATCGAACGCCAGCAAAACACCGACCACGACCCTGACGAGGCGGAAGACAGCCAGCGCTACCAAACCGTGTTTGCCCGCAACCCCGGCGCCGTTGCTGCCCCCACCGCCGCGCTGCACTTTGACGAAGGCGTGCTGGCCGAGCTGCAGTCGCGCGGCATCGAGCGCGCCAGCGTCACCCTGCACGTGGGCGCAGGCACCTTCCAACCGGTCAAAACGGAGAACCTGGCCGAACACCAGATGCACAGCGAGTGGTACGAAGTGCCCCTGGCCACCCTGGCTGCCCTGGAGCGCTGCCGCCAGCGCGGTGGCCGCGTGGTAGCTGTGGGCACCACCACCGTGCGCACGCTGGAATCGTGGGCCCAAAGCGGCAAGACCACGGGTGACACCAACATCTTCATCACCCCAGGGTTCAGCTTCAAGGTGGTGGACGTGCTGATCACCAACTTCCACCTGCCCAAAAGCACCCTGATGATGCTGGTGAGCGCCTTTGCAGGCTACGCCCACATCATGGGCCTGTACCGCCACGCCATTGCCCAGCGCTACCGCTTTTTCAGCTATGGGGATGCGATGCTGCTGGAGCGGCATCAAGCCCGCTAGGCCAAGTCTCATCCGCCAACGAGGTTCATACCGTCACACCGTCGTCCTCAAGACAGCGGATGCCGTGCAAGCACGGCATGGCACTTTCGCAACACTGGCGATAGATACCCGAGGGGGTGGACTTCACCCCCTCGTAAAATTCCGCCCGCGCCTTCCCCAGAAAGTCACTTCACATGCGCCCCTTCGCTGCCACGCGAGGGGACTCCAAATCTGCGCCATGTTGAAGTGCTGTTCCCGAACTTTCTGTGGCAATGCTGTCGTTCATGCACTCGTTTCAACGAGTGAGCGCCATCCACCCGTTGGGTTGTTCCATGCCTAAGAAAAACCGTCCTCCTCGACTTTCACTGTTGCTGGTGTCGCTCATCGCACCGTTTTGTGTGCAGCCCTCACAAGCCCAGGGATCTGTAACGCTTCAGCCCGATGGCAGCCTTTTGTATTCAGGCGACTCCGCGCGGTTTTCGATTGGCTATTCCAAAGGCGGCAAGTTCCAGGGCGAACTGTCTGGCGTGCTCCACGAACGTGCTGACAGCGCATGGCTGGGTGAGGGGTGGCTCGCGCAATCGGCCGGTGGTCTCAAGCTCAGCTACCACCAGCTCGACGGGGCGACCGTTCACAAGTACTTCCTGGCGCACGATCAGAACCAGACGCGAGACCGCAAGATCACCCTGGGATACGGACGGGAGGAAAGCGACTGGTTTGGCAACCTGAATGTGAGCCGCGCCATCACGGGACGCCGGCTGACAGGCGCCACGTCCACCACCACCATGCTCGACGAAACGGGCACGGTGGACGGACGCCCCTACATCGACACCATCACCCGCACGCAAAGCACGCGGTTCTACGAAAAGGCCTACGACTATGGCGTGGGCGTTCGGGCTGGCCGCACTTTCGACAATCGCCAAGTCCGACTCACGGCGGGTTACGACTACGAATGGGGCCGCCAGAATGCACGGCAGCACACGGTGTCGCTGATGGCTGAAAAGATGTTTGTTGGCACGCCCCACAGCATCGCGCTGCAGGTAGACCGTGTGTTCAAAAGTGGTGACCTGGACACCACCCGCAATGAAACCCGTGCCATGGTGGTGTACCGCTTCGCACTGGGTGGCAACAACAGCCAACCTGAGCGCCTTTTCCGCGTGACCGAAATTCCGGCGACGGCACCTGCGGCAGAGCCAGCAGTGACGCCCGCGCCCATTCCGCAAGAGCCCGTCAAGCAATGGGTCAAGACCAAGGCAAACATGACCGCCGAGGCGTTCTTCGCCTTCAACAGTGCACGCCTCACGCCCTCCGCCAAAGCGGAACTCGACCGCGTCGCTCAACAGCTCAAGACTCAGGGACGCGAAGGGAATGTGCTCATCATTGGCCACACCTGCGATCTGGGTAGCGATGCAGCCAACGACAAGCTGTCGCTGCAACGCGCCACGGCTGTTCGGGACTATCTCGTCGCCGCAGGAGCCTTTGACTCAACGGAAGCCATGGCCGAAGGGCGCGGCAAACGCGAACCCAAGTACCCGGCTGAGCCCGCCACACGAGAAAAGAATCGCCGCGTCGAACTGGAGTTCTACAGCTTCGTCGAAGAAGAGCAGGTCATCCCACCAGTGCCTGCAGCGCCCGCTGCACCAGCAGCGCCCAGCCCACAGGTGGCAACAGTCACCTACGAGCGCGAACTGGTGGACCAACCACCGGCATGGGTGCGACAAGCCCTGCGCACACCCGCACTGCACAAGCGCACGGTGGACGTTTATCGCACGAAGGAAGAAACGCTAACAGAAAGCCGCACCCGCTCGTGGACAAACCGAACACCCACAGCCAGCGACGACGCATACCAAGTTGAGCAGGGAACGACCACCACGTTCCCCGTTCTGGGCAACGATAGCGATCCAGATGATGGAGACATTCTGACTTTGACATCAGTAAGTCAGCCCGCTCAAGGACGCGTGCGCATGGAGGGCTCCCAGATCGTGTACATAGCTCCAGCGAACTTTATCGGCACAGATCAGTTCACCTATTCCATACGTGACCGCCAGGGGCTCACTTCCTCTGCACAGGTTCTGGTCAGGGTGACTGGCAACGCCACCAACCGCGCGCCAGTTGCAGTCGGAGACACTTACTGGGTTAGTGGCAACGCAGCGGTTATTTTGCCCGTACTCAGCAACGATACCGATCCTGACGGTGACCCGCTAACCATCACATCTGTGACCCAGCCCGACAACCAATCCGGTACCGTGCAGATTATGGGATCACAACTCCTGTACACCCCCAAGGGCCCCTTCTACACCGATACCTTTACGTACACAGTGAGCGATGGCAAGGGCGGCAAATCTACAGCAATGGTCAGCTTGATTGACCCTTGAAGCAAAGACCCGCACCAGCGACGTCGTTTTAGTCATGTGCGTAACGATGCGTGGGCTCTGATCATTAAGCGGGCTGCTCCAGAGCAAGCCCGTTACCATGAGCCTCGCTTGGACAGTTGCAGCAAACGAGCATGCGGCTGGTGTTCAATCATTGGCTAGTGAGTCGGCTGACCGACCCATGCTACTTTGATTTACGAGTTTTTTGTAACCCTGCGTGGGGCTCCCTGCGGCGTGGTGAGCTACCCCACCATAGACTGACGCAGTGCTTGAGGTCACATTGCGTAGGCACGCCGGCCTCGTCCAGCGCGCCATTATTAGTCGCCCCTAAAGTGATATTGGCTGTGCCCGTCCACTGGCAAGAGGCCTTACGGCGAAATGCCCATGGCGGCATCATCAGCATTGCGCCCGCAGACGCTTGTCAATACTTGGTCAACGTACGCCGAGTGTGCTTAACCAGGCACTCTGACCAGAGTTTGGTCTGCAAGGTGACTAATAGCCATGCTGCTCCCGAAACGCTCGGGCTTTGCCAAAGTGGCCATTTCCCATGAAAGGCACGGGTGGCCGCAAGGCTGACAGGGGTGAGGGGTGGTTGGAGGTGAGCACGAGGTGCCCCCGGTCTTGCGGGATGAAGGCGCGTTTGGACTGTGCGTGCGAGCCCCACAGCATGAAGACCACCGGGCGATCACCTTCAGCCACATGGCGGATGACGGCATCGGTCAGCAGCTCCCAGCCCTTGCCGGCGTGGCTGGCAGCTTGCCCCTCTTCCACGGTGAGGCAGGTGTTGAGCAGCAGCACCCCGTTTTGCGCCCACTTCACCAGGCTGCCACCAGGATTGGGAAAGGGCGGAAACGGCACGCCCAGGTCGCGCTGCATTTCCTTGAAGATGTTTTGCAGCGAGGGCGGCAGGCGCACGCCGGGCGCTACCGAAAAGGCCAGCCCTTCGGCCTGCCCACGCCCGTGATAGGGGTCTTGCCCCAGGATGACCACGCGCACGGCATCGGGCGGGGTCAGTTCCAGCGCGCGCAGCGGGCGGGGTGGGAAGATGCTGGCGTCTGCATCCATGCGGCTTTGCAAGAAAGCCAGCAGCTTTTGCCCCACCGGTCCACCAAAAAACTCATCCACCAACGGCTGCCAGCCAGGGGCCACAGGCCAATCGGCAGGGTTGGCAGAGGTGAGCTGAGTGGGGGCTTCGTTGGCAGGGGCAAGCAAGTCGGTCATGGCAAAGCAGCGGGAATGTGCGCGGGGCTAGAGTATCGGCCGAAACGACCCTCACGCCTGCTGCGGCTCTCCAGTGCAACTGATAGTCATCAAAAGCTATCATTTTGATAGCTTCTCGCGCTTACCCATCAAGCGCTAGAGCCTTATTTCATCTAAAAATTCAGCCCGCTTGGTGTCTCTGCGCCACATCGGCAAAAGCCTCGTGCGTGCTCAGGAACACCTGGCCCTGCATGCGCCGACCGAAGTCAGTATCTTGCAGCCGGTCCATCACCGGGCCCTTGACCTCGGCCAGCAAAAAGCGAATGCCGCGCTCGCGCAGGCTGCGCTCCAGATCGCCCAGCACCCCCAAGGCAGTGGCGTCGATCTGGTTGACGGCGGAGCACACCAGCAGCACATGGCGCGCGGCGGGGTTGGCGTGTACCAGCGCCTCGATACGGTCTTGCAGCACGCTGGCGTTGGCGAAATACAGGCTTTCGTCCACCCGCACCGCCACCAAGCCGGGCTCGGTGACGACCTGGTGCCGGTCTACGTTGCGGAAGTGCTCGGTACCCGGCACCCGGCCCACCACGGCCATGTGCGGGTGGCTGCTGCGCCACACCAGGGTGCCCAGCGACAACGCCACCCCCAGCAGAATGCCTGCCTCCACACCCAGCGCCATCACCCCCAACGCGGTGGCGATCAGCGACAGCGCATCGGCCTTGTCGTAGTGCCAGGCCTCGCGCAGCGTGTCCATGTCGATCAGCCCAGTCACCGCCACGATGATGGTGGCCGCCAGCACGGCCTGGGGCAGCGCATGGAACCAGCCGGTGAAGAAAGCCACCACCAGCGCCATCAGCGCGGCGGAGATGACGCCTGCCAGCGGTGTGTTGGCACCGGCAGCAAAATTGACGACCGAGCGGGCAAACCCACCGGTGACCGGAAAGCCCCCCGACACGGCGCTGGCCAGGTTGGCAGCGCCCAAGCCCAGCAGTTCGCGGTTGGGTTCAATGCGTTGCTGCCGCTTGAGCGCCAGCGACTGGGCCACCGACACGCTCTCGACAAAGCCCACCAGTGAAATCAGCAGCGCAGGCAACCACAGCGCCTGCACAGAGCCCCAATCCCAGGCGGGCAGACCCAGCGCGGGCAAGCCCTGCGGCACGGTACCCACCACGGGCACGCCGTGGCTTCGGTCCAGCCCACACAAGCTGACGACGGCCGTGGAGACAATCACCACGAGCATTGGCGCCAGCTTGGCAGCCATGTCGGCCGCTTTGGCGGGCAAACCTGTGCGCACCAGCAACTTGGCCAGATATTTGCGGGCGAACCACAGGAACAGCACGCTGGCGCCCCCCAGCGCCAGTACGGCGGGCTTGGTTTGGGGCAAGGCGTGGGCCAGGCTGGAGAGGGTCTGAAAGACGTTCTCGCCCTGCACCTTCACGCCCAGCAGGTGCTTGAGCTGGCCCACGGCAATCAGTACCGCAGAGCCGGTGATGAAGCCGCTGATGACCGGGTGGCTCAAGAAATGCGCCAGAAAACCCAGGCGCAACAGGCCAAAGGCCAGCAACATCACCCCGGAGAGCAGCGACAGCAACACGGCCAGTTGCACATACTGCACCGAGCCCGCCGCAGCCAGCGGCTGCAAGGCGCTCGCTGTCATCAGCGAAGCCACGGCCACGGGCCCCACAGCCAGCGTCATGCTGGAGCCCAGCAGCGCATAAGCCACGATGGGCAGCAGGCTGGCGTACAACCCCACTTCGGCCGGCAGCCCCGCCAGCAGCGCATAGGCCAGGCTTTGCGGGATCAGCATCACCGTGACGATCAGGCCCGCCACCGCATCCCCGGCCAGCCAGGAGGCCCGGTAGTTGCGCAGCCAATCGGGAATGGGGTTCATGGCGGGCCTTCCTTGCCGTTACAACTCAAGGCGATGAGTCAAGCTCAGGCTTTCGTGGAGCGGCGCGATTCCAGCCATTCAAAAATGGCCATGCCTGCCACCATCGCAATGACGAACACGATGGCCTTGGGCTGGCCAGCGCCCGCCGACACGATGGCGGGCCCAGGGCAGAAACCGGCCACACCCCAGCCTGCGCCAAACATCAAGCTGCCAATGACCAGGCGCTTGTCGATGTGGCGTGCCGTAGGCAACTGCATGGCACCACCCAAAAAAGCGGTGGTGCGCTTGCGGGCCACAAAAAAGGCGCCAATGCCGACCAGGATGGCCCCGCCCATCACAAAAGCGAGCGACGGGTCCCAATTCCCGGCCAGATCCAGAAAGCCCTGGACTTTGGCCGGATCGGTCATGCCTGCCACGATGAGGCCGATGCCAAACAACAGGCCAACAACAAATTCCATCAAACGGTGTGCCATGGTGTACTCCTCAGCTTGAAAACGGGCGGCTTACGCGAAGACGTGGCGCAGCAAGAAGACAGTGATGAAACCCGCCGCCATGAACGACAGCGTGGCCACCAGCGAGCGGGGCGACATGCGCGAGAGGCCGCACACGCCATGGCCGCTGGTGCAGCCCGAGCCGTAGCGGGTGCCAATGCCCACCAGCAAGCCCGCGACGATCACCATGGCCCAGCTAGCGTCGATGGTCGCGACCATCGGGCCGATGAAGGCCACATACAGGCTGGGCGCCACCAGCATGCCCAGCAGGAAAGACAGGCGCCAGACGATGTCGCGCGTCTTGGGCCGCAGCAGCCCGCCCACAATGCCGCTGATGCCCAGCACCCGCCCGTTGAACAGGATGAACAGGGCCGAGGCCAGGCCCAGCACGATGCCGCCGGCCAGCGACATCCAGGGGGTGAAGTGGTTCCAGTCAATCGTCATGTCTCTGTACTCCTTGATTTCACAAAATGGCTTGAACAGTTCCGCGATCACTGCCCGAATGTCCAAGACAGCATCGTTGCGTTCGCATGGCTGGAAATTGTATATGATTTGATATATTATTCAAACACATTCTGTTTTTTTCTAAAACGTAGGGAGCTGCCATGCAAGCCCAAGTGAAAGCCTTCTTTGACCCGGCCACCTGGACCGTGTCCTATGTGGTGTTCGATGCGCCTGGGGGCCATTGCGCGCTGGTGGATTCGGTGTTGGACTACGACCCCAAGTCCGGCCGCACCCGCACGGATTCAGCCGATCAGCTGATCGCTTTCGTGCGCGAGCAGAACCTGACGGTGGACTGGATTCTGGAAACCCATGCCCATGCCGATCACCTCTCGGCGGCGCCCTACCTGCGCAAGCACCTGGGCGGCAAAATTGCCATCGGCGGCAAGATCACCCAGGTGCAGAACGTGTTCAAGGGCATCTTCCATCTGGAGCCTGAATTCGCTACCAACGGCAGCCAGTTCGACCACCTGTTTGAAGACGGCGACACCTTTGCGATTGGCACCCTGCAAGCGCAGGCGCTGTCGGTGCCCGGCCACACCCCTGCCTGCATGGCCTACCAGGTGGGTGATGCGGTGTTCGTGGGCGATACGCTCTTCATGCCCGATGTGGGCACTGCGCGCTGCGACTTCCCCGGCGGCAACGCCCACACGCTGTACCAGTCGGTTCGCAAGTTGCTGAGCCTGCCACCCGAGACACGTCTGTTCATGTGCCACGACTACCCACCCGAGGGCCGGGAAGCCCAATGGGAATGCACCGTGGCCGACCAGCGCGCGCGCAACATCCATGTGCACGATGGCGTGAGCGAAGCAGAGTTCGTAGCCATGCGAACGAAGCGCGACGCAGGCCTGGCCATGCCGGTGCTGATCCTGCCCTCGGTGCAGGTCAACATCCGCGCGGGCGAGCTGCCACCGCCCGAGGCCAATGGCGTCAGCTACCTCAAGATCCCGCTGAACGCGCTGTGATGCGTTCCACCCACTTCAAGGAGTCTCCATGAGCAACGGCCCCATCACCGTGACGCTGACCCAGCAGCGCGACTACCAGTTCCAGATCGACTTCGGCGCCCCTGTGCCCAGCCTGCTGGGCGACGAGCCCCCACCGTTGGGCCAGTCGGCGGGCCCCTCGCCCATGCAGCTGCTGTGCGCAGCGGTAGGCAACTGCCTGAGCGATTCGCTGCTGTTTGCGCTGCGCAAGTTCAAGCAAAACCCAGATCCGTTGCACTGCACCGTGACCGCCGATGTGGGCCGCAACGCCGAGAACCGCCTGCGCGTGCTGGGCATGCAGGCCACGCTGCAATTGGGCGTACCCAGTGGCCAGCTGGAGCACCTGGACCGGGTGCTGAGCAGTTTTGAGGCCTATTGCACCGTAACGCAGAGCGTGGGGCAAGGCATCCCGATCCAGGTCACTGTGCTGGATGTGAATGGCAGTGTGTTGCACGGCGGCCCGGCCGCAGGAATGCAAGCCTGAATTTAGGGACCTGCCGTGGGATGTGATGGGCTCACCACAGGACACCGTGCGCAACGGCATCCTGCTTCGCGCGTACGCGGGAAGGCGTAGCGGTTAAGCCCCGTGCGCAAAACCTTCAGGCGAACAGCTTGGCGAGCGCCAGCCCTGGGTCGTCGGCCCGCATGAAGGCCTCACCCACCAGGAAGGCGTGCACACCCGCGTCGCGCATGGTCTTCACATCGGCGGGCTTGAGGATGCCGGACTCGGTCACCAGCAGGCGATCAGAAGGCACATCCTTGAGCATGCCCAAGGTCGTATCGAGCGTGACCTCGAACGTCCGCAGGTTGCGGTTGTTGATGCCCACCAGCGGAGTCTTGAGCTTGAGCGCGCGCTCCAGCTCGGGGCGGTCGTGCACTTCTACCAGCACCGCCATGTCCAGGCTGCGGGCGATGGCTTCAAAGTCAGCCATCTGCGCGTCATCCAGACACGCGGCGATCAGCAATATGGCGTCGGCGCCCATGGCCCGCGACTCATAGATCTGGTACGCATCCACCATGAAATCCT
>ERZ650300.1432-NODE-1432-length-13504-cov-3.979552_pt1 | contig 13504 bp, 15 predicted proteins | sample MGYA00376236_ERZ650300 | MGnify/ENA primary metagenome ERZ650300 (study PRJEB26733, sample SAMN07839303) | wastewater metagenome | biome: urban; feature: wastewater treatment plant; material: waste water | place: USA: North Carolina | collected 2016-04-28 ... | reverse complement strand
ACCGTTATAACTGGTAATAATTCTATTAACGGCGGGGAGCATACGATACAAAGCCAAAGCGTACATTGATATAATCGGAATGACAAAGCTTGCATTTTCATACTTGAATAATATATACATAACGGTTGCTATCAAAATTGAGAACCCGACAGTCTCCAGCAGCATTCTCGGAGCTAATGCAAAAGTTGAATTTATAACGTTACTTTTTGCATATCCACTACTTGTTTTTGCAAAAGACTCAAATAGCTTATCTTCGTTACCGATCAACTTCACAATTTTGAAATTGCCAAGGGTTTCATTGATTATCTTATAAAACTGATTTTGCAACAGTGTTTTTTTGACACCTTGCTTTTTTATTGCCCTTGAAATTGTTTTTGTAAGTAACAAAATTTTAGCACCAAGAATAACACTGAGCACAATTGTCATCTTCCAGTTTACAAACAACAATATCACATAAAGCAACACAACGGTAAAAAGCTCAGATATTAGCAAAAGTAGATTTTGTATCAAAAAACTAAGGTGTTGCGCCTCTGTGACTATAGTTTTTGTGAGAATTGCAGAATTTTTTTTGACAAACTCTTTATACGGCATCCCTAGATAGCTCTCGAAAAGCCTATATGCAAAATAATGATAGCTGCCGAAAGCAAATTTGTTAGATAGATAGCCATAAAGAATATTATAAGTCGCTCTAAAAAAATAAAAACCGATCAGTAAAAAACCGAAAGCAATAACAAAATTGTTTTTATTTTCAAATCCAAAAAACTCATATACCGCTTTGTAGTACTTACCATCGATTAAATCAGGGTTTGATGCCACCGATATAAACGGCATTATTGCCGATATCCCGATGGTCTCGACTAAGGACAAAATGAACGTAAGAACTAAAAGCCATAACAAAAATATTTTATTCTTTCTGTGCAGTAAAAAACGTAGCTTATTTATATATTCAAACATCTAAACTACTTACAGCCTCTTATCCACCAATTTTGTATCCAAAAACCCTTTGATGTCATAAATGATGCCGTTTGGATTTTTCAAAGAGGTAACATCTAACCCTCTAAACTTCTCATGGGCAACCGCAAGTACAACCGCTTCGTAGTTAGAGCCCGGCTCTCCGACCAACGTGAGACCATACTCGTGTTTTACCTCGGCCTCATCGGCCCACGGGTCGTACACGTCTATCTCACATCCGAAATCCCTCAGCTCGCTTATGACATCGATTACTCTGGAGTTTCTGATATCCGGACAGTTTTCTTTAAAAGTTATACCCAAAACCAAAACCCTTGCGCCGTCTACTTTGTGGGATTTTTTTATGAGAAGTTTTATCACCTCTTTTGCTACATACGCACCCATATTGTCGTTTATTCTCCGTCCGGATAGTATAACCTCCGGATGATATCCCAGACTCTCTGCCTTAAAAGTTAGATAATACGGATCAACGCCTATGCAGTGCCCCCCCACAAGCCCCGGCTTAAACGGGAGAAAATTCCATTTTGTTCCGGCTGCTTTTAGTACTTCCAGAGTGTCTATCCCCATTTTTGCAAACAATATTGCAAGCTCGTTTACAAATGCGATATTGATATCTCTTTGCGAATTTTCAATAACTTTTGCCGCTTCGGCAACCTTTATAGATGAGGCTTTGTGCGTCCCTGCCGTAATGATAGAGCCGTACAAAGCGTCTACCTTGTCGGCTATCTCAGGCGTTGAGCCGGATGTTACTTTTAGAATTTTTGTCACCGTGTGCTCTTTGTCGCCTGGATTTATCCTCTCCGGAGAGTAGCCGCAGAAAAAATCTTCATTAAACTTAAGTCCGCTGACCCTTTCAAGCACCGGAACACAATCTTCTTCGGTACAACCGGGGTATACCGTGCTCTCATATATAACTATATCCCCTTTTTTAAGTGCCGAACCGACCGTTTCGCTAGCTTTAATAAGAGGGGTTAGATCCGGGCGCTTGTGCTCATCGACCGGAGTAGGGACAGTAACGATAAAGATATCACAACTTTTCAAATCCTCTTTGTTTGAAGAAAATTTGAGTCCGGCTGAAGATTTTAGGTTTTGCTCATCCACCTCCAATGTTCTATCATATCCATTTTCCAATTCCGCTATCCGCTCTTTGTTGATATCAAACCCCAAGACATCGTATTTTTTCCCAAACTCTACAGCAAGCGGCAAACCCACATATCCCAAACCGATAATAGAAATTTTCATCAAAGCTCCTTCTTTGCTTTTTCTAGCTCTTTTTGCAACTCTTCGTACTCTTTTTTCTTCCGTTCGATAAAAGTCTCCGTCAGCCTTATTTTCTCAGCCAACCCCTCTTTTGTAAGCAGATACCTGTACACTCTTTTGTTTTCGTTGGCCATAAAATTTTCAACTTTTACAAACCCTTTTTCGACTAGTGCTTTTATAATATAGTTGGTTTTTCCTACGCTAATGCCGATTTTTTCCGACAAGCTCTTTTGGCTCTGCTCTTTTTCAACATATCTAAGGACGGTAAGCTCTATTTCAAGGTTTTGCGTCTCATCTTTTTCTGCCAAAAGAACTCCGAATAAATTAATATTTTTTTTAGATTCATTTTTTGAATCATATTGTTTAGAGGCTTAAGAGAGACTTAACAAATACCAGATATTTGCCCTCTTAAGATACAAATAGCGCCATCCACAACAGTATTAAAATTACCGTCCCTCTCCCCTATTTGAAAGTTGTCGAAATATCCGACGCACATATAGGCTTTTGGAGTTTTGGCGTAGAGCACCTGCAAGAGGCACAGGAAGGTTTCGGCGCTTAGATGGTGAAAATCTGCCGTATCGTCGTTCGACGCATGTATTTCGTACAAATCTACGCCGCCGCTACCGTGCGCCGCATCGACAAATATAAGCCTCTCGTAGTCTTTGGCTTTCTCTAGCAGTTCCGGGAGGAGTTGGATGGTAAATATTTTGTTTACGGAGTCAGGCAACGCCTCATAAACGGTATGACCAAAAGCGTCATTGCCGATAAGATCGTTGCCGTAGCAGATAAAAAGAGTCGTCAAATAAACTTTTTATCTACTATTTCGCCGTCTCTTCTAAAAGCAACCTCAAACCCCATCTTCCCTTGTGCGTGTGTAGCGCATGATAGACACGGGTCAAAAGCTCTTATAACGGCCTCTACACGGTTCAGCGCACCCTGCGTGTATTCACCTCTCACAAACTCTTTTGCCGCCTGCGTGATACCCGCATTCATAGCCAGATTGTTGTGCCCTGTAGCTATTATCAGATTGGCAAATGTAATAAGGCCGTTTTTGTCGGTTTTGTAGTGATGTAGTAGCGTACCTCTCGGCGCCTCGCTCATCCCAACCGCCTCAAACTCGTTTAGCTTTGCCACGGCTCTCACATGGTCAGACAAAATATCGGGTTCGTTTAGCAACTCTTCTATCTTTTCGATGCAATAAAGCACTTCAATGAGTCTTGCATAGTGATAAAAAAAGCTTGCGTTTTGCGTCGGGGCATAGCTTTTAAAAATACCGAGCTCTTTGTCGGCCAGAGGGGTACCGCATCTTTTTGCGATATTCAATCTCGCAAGAGGCCCAACTCTATACACCCCTTTTTCAGGGCCAAACGGCAGATAGTACGGAGATTTCATAAAACTAAAATCCTCAACCCTCTCGCCAATATAGCTTTGATAATCCGATGGCTCTAGATTTTCGGCTACGGTATTCCCTTTTGCATCGATAAACTTTATCTTTCCGTCATAGTGATCCAGCTCTCCATCCTTGCCCACCATAGACATAAACAAAGTGTCAAAATTTGCGATGGCGGCTATCTCTTTCGGGAAAGAGGAGAGTTTTGATTTGAATAGCTCTATCGCCGCAAGTGCATCTCTTTTTTTCTCGTCTATCTTGGATAGTATCTCTTCTCTTTGGGCAGGTGCTAACGGGGCATTCACACCACCGGGGACTATCCACGCCGGATGTATCCGCTTGTTGCCGAGTATCTCTATGATGTGCTGACCAAAAGCCCTTAGACCGACACCCATTTTGGCTATTGCCGGCTCTTTGCTCATTAGATAAAAGATATTCCGCTCTTTTGGGTCGGCATCAAAGCCGAGTAGTATATCAGGGCTTGATAGGTGGAAAAAGTTTAGAGAGTGCGACTGCATGATTTGAGCCAGATTCATAATCCGTCTGAGGTTTGCACCCGTTTTCGGCACTTTCACGCTTAGCAGTCCGTCTCCGGCTTTTGCCCCACTCACTAGGTGGCTAACAGGGCATATACCGCATGTTCTAGCCATAAGCGACGGCATTTCACTAAAAGGTCTACCCTGACAAAACTTTTCAAATCCACGAAACTGCGTCACATGAATTTTTGCGTCAACCGCATTTCCGGCATCATCCAAATCTATCGTTATTTTTGCGTGGCCTTCTATTCTTGTTACCGGATCTATCGTTATCTTCTTCATAATTATCCTCATTAATTCTCAAATTTCCGGCAAAGCCTGAAATTAGGTCTTCAGCAGACAGCTCTCGCAGCTAGCTGCTCTTAATTACTTCCCAAAACGAGTTAAGTGGTTGATATTTGGCTCTCTACCTTCTATGATCGCAAAAAGCATCTCTTCGATAGCAACTGCCGGAGGCGGGCAACCTGGGAGGAAATAGTCTATGTGTACGACTTCGTTTAGTGGTACGACATGCTCTAGCTGTACAGGGAGCACAGGCGCCGGAAAGGTATCTGAGGTGATATTTGCATTCTCTTTGTAGGCAAGCTCCATCGCATCTTCTAGGCCGCATATATTTCTCATAGCGGTCACATTTCCGGTCACGGCGCAATCACCGAACGCAATGATTTTTTTCGCCCTTTTTCTGATTTTTTTGAGCTTTTCGATATCCTCTTCGCTACTTACCGCACCCTCCACGAGCACAAGGTCTACCCCCTCCGGAAACTCTTTTGCGTCAACATACGGAGAGCATACGACCTCTACTTTTTCGTTTAGCTCCAATAGCTTTTCATCCATATCGAGAAAACTCATGTGGCATCCGCTACATCCATCCAGCCAAACAGTTGCAAACTTAAGCTTCATGTGTAGCCTCCTTGACCCTCAAAAGATTTAATAACAAAGCTCTGTTTTTATGTTCCTCTCCGGCACTTCTACCTTTGTGGGTGAGTGTTCCGGTTGGGCATACGGCGACGCATTTGCCGCAAGAGGTGCAAGTATCTACATCGCCCCACTCCTGATTAAATCCGGTAATCACCCTTGCGTTTATCCCTCTGTTTTTAAGATCCCAAACGTGAGCCCCTTCGACCTCGTCGCACACTCTAACACATCTAGCACACAGGATGCATCTGTTATGGTCTAGTATAAATTCGTCATGAGAAGCGTCAACTTCTACTTTTGGATACAGATAATCCACCTCGGAGTGCTCCATCCCAAGGGTAACAGCCATACCCTGAAGCTCACAATCGCCGTTTGTGACACACACCGAACAAGTGTGATTTCGCTCCGCAAACATCATGCTAAGGATTGTTTTTCTGTAATCTTTTAGCTTATCCGTCTCCGTCTCAATCTCCATCCCCTCTTCGATAAAAGATGTACAAGCCGGAAGTAGCTTATTTGAGCCTTTTACCTCCACAAGACAAAGCCTGCAAGCCCCATAAGAGCTTAGCCCCTCCAGATAGCATAGGGTAGGTATAAATATATTATTCTCTCTAGCAACCTCTAGCACGGTCTCGCCCGAGCGCCCGCTAACATCTACGCCGTTTATTTTTAGTGTTTTTATCTCGTTCATCGCCTACCTCTCGCACGCTTCAAATGCCATATACTCGGAGCGGAAAAACTTTAGGGTACTTAGTATCGGATTTGGTGCCGATTGACCAAGACCGCAAAGACTTGTATTTTTGACCGTATGACATAGTTTTTCCAATCTATCCATATCGCACCCGTCAGCCTTGCCGTCTACTATTTTCCCTAGCAGATTGTACATCTGAACCGTTCCCACACGACACGGTACACATTTGCCGCAAGACTCGGACATACAAAACTCCATAAAAAACCGTGCGACATCAACCATGTTTGAACTCTCATCCATCACTATCATACCGCCTGAACCCATCATGGAGCCTATGGATAGCAATGAGTCATAATCAACAGGCAGGTCTAGGTGTTCAGGCGGGATGCAGCCGCCTGAAGGACCGCCGGTTTGAACCGCTTTAAACGCTTTACCGCTGGCAATTCCGCCGCCTATATCAAATACGATTTCACGGAGGCTCATCCCCATCGGTACCTCTACGATTCCCGCATTTACGATATTTCCGGTTAGGGCAAATACCTTTGTCCCTTTGCTTTTTTCTGTTCCGATAGAGTTTAGATATGAGGCTCCATGCCTAATAATCGGGGCGATATTTGCAAAACTCTCAACATTGTTTATCAGGGTTGGCTTGCCAAATAGACCCTTCATCGCCGGAAACGGCGGTCTAGGGCGAGGCATACCGCGTCTGCCCTCTATGGAGGCTATAAGAGCGGTCTCTTCGCCACAAACAAAAGCCCCGGCACCGAGTCTTACCTCGACGTGGAAACTAAAATTTGTCCCTGCTATATTTTTGCCGAGGAGTCCACATCTCTCAGCGTCTTTTATCGCTTTTTTGAGCATTTTGACGGCAAGCGGGTATTCGGCTCTAACATACAAGTATCCGGTATCTGCACCTATGGCATATCCCGCTATCGCCATCCCCTCAATCACTCTATGCGGGTCGGCCTCCATGACGCTTCTATCCATAAATGCGCCCGGATCCCCCTCGTCGCCATTACAAATAACATATTTTTGAGCTCCGGACGATTTTGCAACCGTCTGCCATTTGAGACCGGTAGGATATCCGCCGCCCCCTCTGCCTCTAAGTCCGCTATTTCTGACCTCATCTACAACGGACGATTGGCTCATCTCGGTTATAGCTTTTAGCAAGGCTACATATCCGTCTCTAGCAATATACTCCTCTATGTTTTCAGGATCTATCACGCCTGAGTTTTCCAAAACTATCTTTTTTTGTTTGGCAAAAAAACTTGAATTTGCATCGGCTAGGCGAGGTTCGTAGCTTTTTTTCTCAGACACGGCCTTTACAAAAGGCTCAGCTTCATCGACGGTTAACGCCTCGTAAAGCTCCCCTTTTTTATCCAGATTCACAAGAGGCCCTTTTGAGCAAAGCCCCTTGCATCCGACACCTTTAGCCTTGCACTTATCAAGTCCGCATTTGACAAGCTCTCCTTTGACCGCCTCCAATAGCTTATCGCTTCCGACCGCTATACACGCCGTTCCGGTACAAACGGATATTATCTCATCAAAACCGTCATCCGCCGCCTTTATCCGTGCGGCAATCTCTTCTAGCTCTTCAATATGGGTAATCATCGCAACATACCTTCTATTTTAGTCAATGTTTTATCCTCGTCCAGATTACCCAGCACCTCTCCGTCAAATACGGCGGCAGGGGCAATACCGCAACAGCCGATACATCTAGCTGTCAGCAAGGAGAGTTTGCCGTCTTTCGTGGTCTCTCCGGCTTTAATTTTGTATTTTTTGCATACACCGTCAACGATTTTGTTGGCTCCTTTGATATAGCAGGCCGTTCCGGTACAAACTACGCATGAGTGCTCGCCGGCAGGCTTTAGCGTAAAGTAGTGGTAAAAAGTGGCGACACCGTAAACTTTTGAGAGCGGAAGGCGAAGAGAGGCGGCGACAAACTTCATAGGCTCATCATCCAAAAAGCCAAAAGCCTCTTGTGCGGCATGCAAAGATTCTATGAGGGATGATTTTTCATACCCCATTTTTTTCATTGCACGGTCAAGAGCCTTATACCGTGGGTCATTCGGAACTGTAGGCTTCACAAACATCATAATCTAGCCCTTTTTTTATAATTTATTCTCAAATTTACGGCAAAGCCGTAAATTAGGTCTTCAAAGCGAGCGCTCACGCAACTAGTTGCTTTTGGGATACCTTGCATTTGGTTAATTTATACTACCAAAATATAGATAAACTTGGTAACGTTTTAGCGTCAAACGGTTTTAAAAGGTTTATAAGTCTCAAAAATAGGCTCCACAATCACCCCTTTTTCGATAATTTCAACGAGTTTTAGCCCGTCAAACTCAGATGACAAAGCATCATCTATAGTGCCCGCTCCACTCTCTGCCAACATTCTCAAAAAAAGACCCCTATACTCTTTGGCATTATGGCTTACGACTTTGCCCATTTTTAAAAACTTCGGCTTTAGAGTTCGCACTTTAGGGGTATAAAACTTCTCATAATATCCGGCCAACAAATCAACGATTTCGCACCCGTCAAACATCTCATCCAAAGCCTGTGAAAACTCTTTTTTATAGTGCTTGGCTGCATCTAGGCCACCAATCTTTGCCCCTTGCTTTAGCTTGTAGTTTGGGATCTCATCCGATGAAAGTATCGGGCCAAACAGATTTGAGAATATAATCACATTATCAAAAACATATTTTTTGGCCTCCGTACTAAGGCTATAAAAATCCAACGCCTTGTATGCGACTCCGGAATACCTGAGTATCGCTTTGTCGGTTCCTAACCCGAATACGCTATCCCTATATTCACTATTATCCTCAAGAGTTTTTAACTCAAAAAATTCCAAAAGCTCTTTTTCGCTCAAGGTTTTTTTGTAATTTTCAAATTTTTGCAACAGTTCTAGCCGTTTTTCATATAAAGACGGAAAAATAAAAGATTTTGGAGATATAGGAGCCAGATTTCCCCCTGCCTCTTTAGCCTCGGCGGGGGATAGTAAGGTGTAGAGCATATGAGCCTCGATATTAGATATTTAAAAGCGACTAGTCGCGCGAGCCGTCTGCCGAAGACCTAAACTTGGAGCTTTGCTTCAAGTTTTGAGCATATTTTAGAGAACCTCTAAAAACTCCTTAAATAGATATTTACTCTCATGCGGCCCCGGGGAGCTTTCGGGGTGAAACTGAACACTAAATACATTTTTGTTTTTGTATCTTAACCCCTCAATAGTGTCGTCAAATAGATTGATATGTGTCGGCTCGGCAACCTCAAGTATCTCGTTTGGTACGTTGTAGTTATGGTTTTGAGCCGTTATCTCCACGCCGCCCGTTTTTAGATTTTTAACAGGATGGTTTCCGCCGTGATGGCCGAATTTTAGCTTGTATGTCTCATATCCAAATGCGATAGACAAAAGCTGGTGGCCTAGACATATACCGAATATCGGAATATCTGCCGCTATTAGCTTTTTGATCTCAGCCACTTCTTCTTTTAGCACAAGCGGATCACCCGGGCCGTTTGACAAAAACACCCCTTTAACCTCACCGCTTTTGAATCTCTCTATTATCCCGTCCGCTTTTGTATGATGCGGGACAACCTCAACGGCGGCTCCCGCTTCGACAAGCTCGTTTAGGATATTTAGTTTTGCGCCAAAATCGTAAGCAACTATTTTTTTTAGATCCCCGCAAGACTCTTTGTAGCAAAAACTCATCTCGTTCCACGCAGCTTGACTGTGTGTATAAGCCTCCGTAGTACTGACTTCTTTGATATAGTTGATATCACCTATTTTTGGGCTAGATGCTAACTTTTTGGCCAACTCATCTTTGTCAAAGCACTCCGTAGAGGCGATAGCGGGCATAGCCCCCTCCTCCCTCATCGCCTTTGTCAAAAACCTCGTGTCAATCCCGCATATTCCGATGATACCGTGTTTTTTTAGATACTCACCTAGAGTCTCGGCTCCTCTAAAATTTGAGTAGTCAGCCTGATAATTTCTGACTATCACCGCTTTTGCATATACCCCACGGCTCTCTTGGTCATCACTGTTTACCCCTACATTTCCGATTTCCGGCATTGTAAAAGTGATAAACTGCCCAGCGTAGCTAGGGTCGGAGATAATCTCCTGATAGCCGGTCAGAGAGGTGTTGAATACTATTTCCCCGACACTTGTCCCCTCTGCCCCGAAAGACTCCCCCTCAAGATATACTCCGTTTTCCAGATATAGCGCTACCTTCATAGCATCCCTCTTTTTGTTAATTCATCTTCGTATAGTTTTTGAACTACTATATCGTACTCCTCGCTACCCTCTACGATTGTACGTTTATAATTTCTGACCTTCTCTTTTACCGAATCCTCGATAGAGTCTTGACTCTTTACAAAATCAAGTATAGCTTTTACTATAACCGTTTTTATTCTCGTTTCGGTTACGGTGTAGTCGGCTAAATCCTCATTCCATATCTCATCTAGTATTTTGTGGGCTATAGAGCTAAATCTCTCCTCCTGTTCCAGAAAAAACCCCGTCTCAGCGGCCACTTTCCGTTTTACCATCCAGAATAGCTGTTTTCTATCAGGGCTTAAAAACTCTATCTCCTCTTCGTTTTGCTCCAAAAGCTTTCTAACTTTCTCGTCCACGGAATACTCTAATTCGATATCCTCACCGACAACCTTTAGACAAGCCGCCTTTATCGGCTCTATCCCTTTTTTCATTTCGACAAATCCGCAATTTAACAAATCAAGCGTGATTTTATTTGCGATGTAGGGAGCGTGCGTAGATCTTATTCTCATTCTATGTTTACCCCCGATTTTTTCGTAATGTTACCCTAAAAAAGCTAATTTTTTGCGACAAGATTGTACTGTTTTTTGGAGATAAAGAGCTATTTTCATATGAGTATGTGTATCATTTGAAAGAAGATTTGAAAAACAAGAGGCGGCATTGAAATACATTTACAGACGGCTAATGGATTTGTTTTTGAGATTGTATATCCTGTTTGGCTCCAAACCTTTAAAAATGGAGTACAACGAACTAAAAGGGCATCAACTAAACTCTATTCTCGTTTTCTCAAATACCGCACTCGGCGATACGCTACTCTCAACCCCTGCAATCAAAAGCCTAAAAGACTCTTTTCCAAATGCCAGAATCACACTTTTTATCCACAAAAATATCTACCCTCTTTTGGAGGGGGTCGAGTATATCGACAATTTTGTAATCTATCACGGCGGCTATAAAAAGTTTTTTGCAACCGTTATGCAGCTTCGGCATCTAAAAGCAGATGCGGCGCTACTGCTACACTCAAACGGTCCGCAAGATATACCGATGGCTATCATGAGCGGCGCAAAAATACTCCTCAAAACCCCAACAAAAAGCTCATACAAACACTATCTAAGCTATGAGTTTACCAAAAAAGAACAGCATACGATAGAGGATAGATTGGATCTCGTAAAAGGACTCGGGGGAGATAAAACAACAATCAGAATGACGTTACCGAAGCGGTATTATGAGGATAAAGGGCGGAATATTTTGCCGCCTGATGCCGTTGTGATAGGATTTCAGCCGGGAGCCGCCAATATATACAAAATGTGGCCGGTAGAGAGCTTCAAAGAGCTTGCAAGTAGGCTTTTGACTGAATATCCGAACGTCATAATAGCGGTTACGGGAAGCAAAAAAGAGGGCAAACTAGGAGAGGCCATAAAAGATGTAAATCCGCAAAGGATACAAAACTTTTGCGGTAAATTTCCAATCGAGAATCTACCGAATTTAATAAACGAGATGGACGTACTAGTAACCAACGACACAGGGACTATGCATATTGCTATTGCGCTCGGAATCCATACGGTAGAGCTTTTTAGCGGCTCCGAATCAAAAGATACGGGGGCATATCAGGATTTGGATAGGCACACGATAATCCAAAAAGACGGCTCTTATATCAGAGACGGCGGAGCAAAAAAACACAGAAGCGACGATGCTATGAGGCTTATAGGGGTGGATGAGGTGTTTGACACCCTAAATTCCTTTATAAAGTCTGCATCCTAGACAAACGGACGGTATTTTTCCAAGATTCCACTTTTCAAGTAGCTTTTCCTTGTTGAATACTATATCATCATATCCAGACCCGAAATCTCCCAACCGTAACTCATCATTATTGATTTGCTCCGTAACCACACAACCGCAAGCCCAAATATCACCGTGTATGTCAAATCTAATATCGTTTAGTCTATAGCAAGGGGTTGTTTTGTCTCTTTGCTTTAATAGCTTTAAGTTTTCGGACTTTACGGTTCCGCCTATATCATCATAGCGATCGATATAATCCAAATGAAAATTTTTATAATCAACGATGTTGAGCCTCTTGCTTATTTGCTCTATGTCCGGTTGAATATTGCTCGGGATTCTGAGTTCGCAGTTAACTTTTATATTGGAGTTTATCTCTAATAACTTTTCACACAAAAGATTGATATTTTTGCAAACCGTCTCAAACTTATCAACACCGTACATCAACTCATAGCTATCTCTATCAACTCCGCCTACCGAGAAAAAAATTGCGGATATTTTTTCAGGATTACCCAGTGAAACTATCTTGTCTACAGTTTCTTCGTCCAGCAATATCGCATTTGAATAAAAATACACACTCTCGCTTCTGGCATCGCTTAGGACATACTGAACGTATTCACTCCATTTTTTATGCAAAAAAGCTCGCCGGTAGTTGGAGTAAAATTTATTTTTTTGTAGCCCAAGGCATATGCAGTTTCAATGCTTTTGTAAAAAATATCGTCACTCATATACCCCAAATCTTTTTGTTTGTAGATTTGCGGATAGGGGCAAAAAATACATTTTGCGTTGCAGATGTTTGAGAGTTCAAAATATGCCACATCTCGTGATTTTTTGGGTTTTCGTTTTTTAAATATTCCGATTAATTTTGAAAAAATTTGAAACCCCTTTTTAGACCCGATTTTCCTACTATTATAACTAAAAATCGGATACAATTAGCAAATGACAAGGGAAGATAAAAAAGAATATTTAGATCTGCTATCAAAGCAGTCCGATATCATCAACAAGAAAGCAATTATCTTGTTGGCCGTTGCCGGCGGTAGCGGTGCATATGCAATCAAATTTCTTTTTGACTCTAAAAACGATATGTTAGGTTATTTATTCGGAATTGTTTTTATAATAAGCGCCATAGGCGTTTTTATCAACTATAGCAAGTTGCACAAAATCGAAATGAAAATAGAGGAGCTGGAAAATGTTTGAGCCGGTTATGATAATTCCGATAGGTATTATAGTCGCTGCCGTTATCGGCCATTTGGCGGTAAAAAACCATTGGAAAATTGCCGATTACTTTTAGTAATATGAAAATAGCGATAATTTATCCGGAAACCCTCCCTTCAGACAAGGCCAGAACGGTAACCGTCGTCAAAACCGCATCTTCAATCGGGAAAATATCAGAGACGACTTTAATTTGCGAAAGTAATAGCCAAAGTCTCAAAGAGATATCAAAATACTACGGGGTTACCGAGAGCTTTGATGCAATCAAAATTTCAAAAAAGACTCTAATCAAAAGCAATAAAATATTTAATTTTTTGCTATTAAAGCATCTGCGCAAAATTCGATACGACGCAATTTACGTTAGACATCTAAAAACTGCCGAAGCGCTAATAAAAGCCGGATTTGACGTGATTTTTGAGGCGCATGAGATATTTGCCGATTCTGCCCCGAGTGACAAAAAAGAGGTCATTGCTAAAATCGAAAAATATGTATAC
>ERZ650300.1431-NODE-1431-length-13508-cov-65.018509_pt1 | contig 13508 bp, 15 predicted proteins | sample MGYA00376236_ERZ650300 | MGnify/ENA primary metagenome ERZ650300 (study PRJEB26733, sample SAMN07839303) | wastewater metagenome | biome: urban; feature: wastewater treatment plant; material: waste water | place: USA: North Carolina | collected 2016-04-28 ... | reverse complement strand
CCTACACGACGCTCTTCCGATCTCCTTTCCTTTTGAAAAACGCGGCCCTGACCTGCGGTTATGCGCGACGGGCCGGACTATCAGCGTTCAAGGTTCAAGATGGAAGTCCAGATGATGAGATACTGGACCAGTTGAGAGGAGGGCACCGTGACCGATAGCGCCAACCCGCTTATGCGGCCCATGACCACCGTTCTGGACCGGAGCGTCCGCGCGGCCAAGTGGCTGGAGTCCTCTGAGTGGTCGGCCGGGATCGCGCTGGCGCGCGCCATCGCTGGCCAGATTGACGACGTGACCGAGGCCGGACACGTCAATGACCCCGAGGTCCTCAAGCAACTCCACATGAGGATGATCCCGAACTTTCAGCGCGCGCTGTTCACGCTCGGGCTCACCCCCGAGGGATTCGCCAAGATCACCGCGGGGGTTGTCTCCGGCACTCCCGAGGCCCCGGCGGCGGACGGCGCGGAGTCGGCACCGGCTGGTGTTGCCACGCCGTTCGCGGCGGCCTCGGCGGCGGCCAAGGACCCGCTGGACGCGCTCATTATCGACATGGACAGTCGGCGGTGACCTCGGCTCTCCTGGAGTCCACGGTGTACGGCCACCAGGAGCCGCGGATCTACACACCGCCGGACCGAGAACTCACGCCGGAGACCACCCTGGGGTACTCGGTCATTGCGTTCTCGGAGAACGTCCTGGGTATCCCGTTGTTCCCGTGGCAAAAGTGGTTCTACACCCACGCGCTGGAACTCCGGCCGGACGGCCGTCTCCGGTTCAAGGAGATCCACCTCACCATTGCGCGCCAGAACGGCAAGACGCGCGTGGTCAAGACCCTCCTCCTCTGGCGGATGTTCGTCCACCAGCGGACCGGGCTCATCCTGGGCGCGGCCCAGAACCGCGGGGAGGCGTTCAACACCTGGGCCGAGGTCAAGGAGGAGGCCCGTGAGAACGCGCTCATGGGCCAGCGAATGCTCCGCGGCTCCATGAAAGGCGGCTCCGAGCAGATCAAGACCGTCTGGGGCTCCAAGTACATGGTGGTCACGCTCAAGTCCGACGCCGGACGTGGTCGCACCGCCGGAACGGTGTTCTTTGACGAACTCCGGGAGCACAAGACAGAGGCGGCCTGGAACTCCCTCTCCTCCACCGTGCTGGCGGTCCAGGACTCCCTCATTGTCGCGGCGTCGAACGCCGGGGACTCCACCTCCGTGGTGCTCAAGTCCAAGCGCGATTTCTGCCGAGGGCTCATCACGCGCCAGGACACCGCGGGATCTCCCATCGGGTGGTTCGAATGGAGCGCGCCGGACGGGTGTGACCTGGATGATGTCCAGGCCTGGGCGGCGGCCAACCCGTCCCTGGGCTACTCCCTCACCCTGGACGCGCTGGCGGCGGCGCGCGCCAAGTCGGACAACGCGTTCCGCACGGAGAACCTCTGTCAGTGGGTGGACATGCTGGAGTCCGGGATCATCCCGGAGTTGAACTGGAACTACGGCATGGACCGAACCTCCCGGCGCGAGACCGGGACGCGCGTCTCCTGTTCGGTAGATACCTCCTGGGATCGGTCCAAGACCGCCATCTCCATCGTGTTCGACCGGCCGGACGGCCGACGACACGCCGAGGTGGTGGCCTACCGTCCCGGCATGGACTGGGCCGTCAAGTGGCTCCAGGACCGGCTCACGCTCACCGCTCGGGAGGCCGAGGAACTCGGTCTACCGGCGACGGCGCGCGCTGGCGCGGAGTGGTTCGATGGCCGCGTGGCCGTCCAGGGCCGCGGAGCCCCGGCGTCGGCGCTCATCAAGCCGCTCCGGGAGGCCGGGATTGACGTGGTGGAGTTGACCGGCCCCATGTTGGCCGAGTCCTCGGGCAATTTCTACAGCCGCGTGGTCAATGTTGAGGACCCCGAACACCCCATAATCGTCCACCGTGGCCAGCCATTATTGGGTGAGTCGATCCGTAACACCATGGCCAAGACCGCCGGAGACGCGTGGTTCCTGGATCGCCGGGGTTCACGCTCGGACGCCAGTCCCCTTGTATCGTGTGCTCAAGCGGATTGGCTCCATGACCAGCCGGTCCCCGAGACCCAGAGGTCCGCATACGATGAAGGGGCCAGTTTTGAAATGCTCTAAGGAGGCCCCGCCGTGGGAGTGATGGACTGGATACGTCCGTGGAGGTCCTCGGACGCCAACGCCAACACCACGGTCACGTCCTGGCCGATCCTGGACTACCTCTACGAGATGACCGAGGGCAAGAGCGCGGATGATCTCTGGCGAGAGCAGCCGCACTTGCGGACGGTGATCGGGTTCTTGACCCGTAACGTGGCCCAGCTCGGGTTGGCCGCGTACAAGGTCCAGCCGGACGGATCTCGGAAACAGATCACCACCGGCCCGCTGGCCAAGTGGATCGCGGAGCCGAACAAGGACCAGACCATCTACGAGTTCTTGGAGGGGGTCATTGGTGACATCGCGCTCTATGACAACGCGTATGTCACCGTGCTCATGGAGGACCGTGATGGCGTCAAGGTCCCCGAGACCCGGACCCTCCGGCCGATCTGGATGCAAGCCGGGACCGGCCTGAACGCGTACACCGTGGACAACTGGGTGGTCAAGTATCCCGAGGACGTGGCCACGGCGACCGTCCCGAGCAAGAACCTCATCCACTTCCACGGATGGAATCCGGTGGACGCGCGCGTTGGCGTCTCCCCCATCACCGCTCTCAAGGGCAACCTCTCGGAGCAGATCCACGCGGTGGCGTTCCGGTCCCAGCTCTGGAAGCGCGGCGGCCGGGTCGGTACCTACCTCACGCGCTCGGCCGACGCTCCCAAGTGGGAGCCGGAGGCCCGTACCAAGTTCAAGCGCGATTTCAAGAGTGCCTGGGCCGGGGACACCGGCTCCCAGGCTGGTGGCGTCCCGTTCCTGGAGGACGGGATGGAACTCAAGCGAGTGGGGTTCTCCGCCCATGAGGAGGAGTTTGTGGAGGCCACCAAGCTCTCCCTCACCCAGGTGGCGGCGGCCTACTACATCAACCCCACCATGGTGGGCATTCTCGATAATGCGAACTACTCCAACGTCCGGGAGTTCCGCCGGATGTTGTACGGGGAGACGCTCGGCCCGCTCCTGGAGCAGGTCTCCCAGCGGCTCACCAAGTGCCTCCTCACGGCGTTGGAGATCCCGCTGGACGGCAAGACCATCATCACGTTCGACACCGAGAGCCGGACGAACGGGACGTTTGAGGAGACCATCCAGGTGGCCGGTACCGCGGTAGGCGGCCCGGTCCTCACCCCCAACGAGTTCCGCGCTCGGTTGAGCTACCCGTCGGTGGAGGGTGGCGACGAACTCAACAAGCCGCTCAACAACGCGAACAACGGAGGAGATCCCGACGAGATCCCCGCCGGACCGCCGGACCCCGGCGACAACGGCGACGACCAACCCGATGAGTCCGACACGACGGAGGACCAGCCTCCAGACGATGACGCCAAGGCGTCGGACAATGACAAGAGCGGAACGGCCGCCGACATCAAGGCCCTGGAGGACGAACTCTGATATGGACATCAAGAACATCACCCTGGGCCAGATCAAGGCAGGGCCGGAGGCGGGACTCAAGCCCGGACAGATGAGGGCCTACGCGTCCGTGTTCGGGAACGTGGACTCCTACGGGGACATCGTCGTCAAGGGAGCGTTTGCCAACACGCTGGCCGAGTGGCGTAAGTCCGGCCGGACCATCCCGTTGCTCTACGGCCACAACATGACCGATCCCAACATGAACATCGGCGCGGTGCTGGAGGCCGAGGAGGATGAGCGCGGCCTCAAGATCACGGCCGAGTTCGATGACGACGCCATGGCCCAGAAGGTCTACCGGCTGGTCAAGGCGGGCCGGATTGCCGAACTGTCGTTTGCGTTCGACACCATCAAGTCCGCGCTCCTGGACGACCCCGACCGGCCCGACGCGTACCGCGAACTCCAGGAACTCAAGCTCTATGAGTGCTCGGTGGTGCCCATCGGGGCGAACTCCGAGACCGAGGTTCTCGCCATCAAGGCCGCGGCGCTCGGAATGGACGCCGTCGCCGAGGGGCTCAAGGCGGGCCGGACGCTGTCCAAGGCGAACGAGTCCGAGATCCGCTCGGCGCTCGCCGGGATCTCGGCGGCCAAGGACGCGCTGGAGAAGGTGCTCCCGCCGGACGAGGACGACGAGCCCGAGGACGACCCGGACGACGAGCCGGAGGCCGATCCCGACGAGGACGACGACACCAAGGCGGGCGGTGGTGTAGAGTCCGGGGCAGCGCAAGGACCGTCCAGCGGTACCGGCCCGACCCTCGGGGACGAGCAGCTCAAGGCGCTCGCCGACTACATCGGCGAGACGTTCGGGCTGGCCCGCCCGTCGAGCAAGTCCAGCCCCAGCCCGTCCGACCCCTTGGTTACCGAGGTGCAGCTCCTCCAGGAGTTCGCACCGCCGGAGTGACCGAGGACGGCCTCCGGTGAACATCTACCCGGAGGTAACAACGGATGAATCTCAAGGAAAAGCGCGCCGCATTGGTCAAGGAGGCCAATGACCTGGTGGCGTCTCGCAAGTCCAAGGGCGAGGAACTCTCGGCCGCGGATCGGACCAAGCTCCAGGGCCTCATCGACCAGGTCAAGGGGATCGACAAGGACCTGGCCGACATCGCCAAGGACTCGGAGATCAAGTCCGCTCTGGAGGGCCTCGGCGCTCCCGACGACGGCCAGGAGATCAAGGGCGACGGCAGCGGCAAGGGTCCCGGACCCGAGTCCGCCAAGAGCCTGGGTGACCATTTCGTCAAGAGCGTGGGCGAGAACGTGAGCGTTCTCGGTATGCGCGGCGGCAAGCTGGACGCCGGTGAGTTCAAGGCACCGGCCACCCAGACCACCAACTGGCCCGCCGGTGTTCCGATCCTCACGGACTACGATCGGACCATCGTCCAGGCCCGCCGGGAGCGGCCGACCATCGCGGATCTCTGCGGTTCCGGGTCGATCTCGGGCAACGCCATCAGCTACTTTGTGGAGGCCGCCATGCAAGGCGGATTCGCCACCGTGGCCGAGGGTGGAGCCAAGCCACAGATCAGCTTCGACAACCCGACCGCGTCCGTTGACGCGCTCAAGAAGATCGCGGGCTGGATCGACCTCACCGACGAGTTCATCGAGGATCTCGGGTTCCTCAAGTCGGAGATCGACACTCGGCTCCTGTACCAGCTCACGATGTTTGAGGAGGCCCAGCTCCTCTCGGGCAACGGCACCGGCCAGAACCTCCTGGGTATCCGCAATCGCTCCGGCGTCCAGGTCCAGGCGGCACCGACCGACGCGGCCGACAACGCGGACGCGGTGTTCCAGGCCATGACCAAGGTGAGCACGGCCACCAGCCTCACGGCCGACGCTCTGGTCATCCACCCGCTGGATTACCAGGAGTTCCGTCTGTCCAAGGACGGCAACGGCCAGTATTTCGGCGGCGGGTACTTCCAGGGCCAGTACGGCAACGGCTCGGTCCTGGAAAATCCCAACCTCTGGGGTCTGCGGACCGTGGTCACCACCGCGGCCACCCAGGGGGAGATCCTCCTCGGCGCGTTCCGTATCGGTGCCACCGTGTACCGCAAGGGCGGCGTCCGGGTGGAGGCCACCAACACCCACGCGGACAACTTCACCAACAACAAGGTGACCGTCCGCGCGGAGGAGCGTGTGGCCCTGGCCGTGCGCTACCCGGCCGCGTTCGTCAAGGTCGGACTGGCGGCCGCGTAAGGTACTGGGAGAGCGGGGCCTTGGCTCCGCTCTCCCAACCCGTAACCAGTCCAGGAGGACAGAACAGTGGCAGACCTCAAGCTCTACGAATACGAGATCGGCGGCGTCACGCACACCGCCCAGCTCTCGACGGAGGACGCCGAGCGTCTCGGCGCTAAGACGGTTCGCACCGCCAAGGCACCGACGACCAAGGCCAAGCCCGCACCGGAGAACAAGGCAGGATAGTGGCCTACCCACCGCATGGAATCACCGCGGCCGTTCTGGCGTCGGTAACGGATCTCATCGACCCGGACACGCCGAACATCCAGAGCGCCATTGACGCGGCCGTGAGCTACGCGCGCAACACCGCGCACTGGCACATCTTCCCGGCGGTGGACGACACTCTCACAGTGGACGGTGAGGGGGGCGAGGTTCTCACGCTCCCCTCCCTCCATGTCAACTCCATCACCTCGGTCACCGAGCGCGGCCGTGAGCTGGAGGAGTGGACGGATTACGAATGGTCCAAGACCGGAGACCTCAAGCGTCTCGGCGGTTGCTGGACCACCCGCTGGCAGGGGATCACCGTGGAGCTCAACCACGGCTATGACCCCGAGGACGCCGACCTCCTGGACCTCCTCAAGGCCATCGGCTCGGCCGTGGCAACGGCCGCGGCCAACCCTCTCGGTATCCCCGAGGTCATGGGACCGTTCCAGTGGACCGGGACCGGCGGGTCCTGGGTCGGTGACTCGGCCACCACGCTCGGGAGGTACGCGTTGCCATGGAGCGCGTGACCCGAGTCCGCGGAGCCCGCCGGGATGAGAACGATGACCCGGTACCTCCCGAGCCGGACAAGACTCTCTGGGCCTCGGCCGTCGCGCCGGGAGCCTCCACCAACAACAAGGACCGCGGCCGGAACGGTGCCAAGGTGGCGTTCACGGTCTACTTTTTCCCGGCCAAGGATCTCCGTGAGGGAGACAAGCTCCGGGTCCGCGGCACCCTCTGTGACATCGTGGTCCAGGATTGGCGGAGCCCGTACTCTGGCCGCCGGGGCCTTGAGGTCCTCTGTAGCTCGGGCAAGGGGTAGACGTGGCCAAGACACCATCGTTTCGGCTGGACCGTAAGGGTGTGAGCCAGCTCCTCAAGGGAGACCTGGGCCGCGCGGCCACCGACGCCGCGCACAAGGTAGCGGACCAGATCCGCGCCGACTACCCGGACCTGGCCGCCGACGTGGACGTGGAGGCCTACACCACCGACCGCGGCGCGGCCTCGGTCATGGTCAAGGACGGCCGCGCACGTGAACTCCAGGTCCGAGAGGGCCTCATGACCAAGGCCGCGGCCAAGGTAGGGCTGGAGGTTAAGGCCAAGTGACCGAGATCCTCCTCCCCGACCCCGCGGCGGCGCGCCACCTCAAGGATCACCTCAAGATCCACATGGCCGCCAAGTACCCGACGCTCACCTACGGCCTCGGTCTGGATAAGGACTGGACCCCGGCCAAGCCTCCGGCGCTGGTGGTGTTCGATGACTCCGGTCCCGTGGACTCGGCCATGGGCGGCCGACTCATCCGAACGCGTCCCACGCTCCGCGTGGTGGTGTGGTCGGACGGCCTCACGCTCTCGGGCAACATCGCGGCCTACGCGCTCGGACAGACCCTCTCCCGCAAGGCCGAGGGTTTCTCCCAGATACTCCCCGGAACGGGCCTCCTGGACGCCAGGGACACAAACAACGGGGGGATCATGGTCTCCTACACCGTGCGGACCCGACTACGGGTTACCCTGGTGACCGAGCCATGAGACTCATGACACCGACGAACAACTACACCCTTGGAGGGCACAGTGGCGGGTAATCCGGCAAACGTCAAGATCTGGGAGGACGCGGATGTCCGCATTTTGAAGCCCTCCGACATCACCGCTCCCGATACATTCTCCAGCCTCATCCCCACGAACGTGACCGCGGCGTGGGATGACGCTTGGCTCCTGGCCGGTCTCCTGGACGGCTCGGACGGTTTCGGGGAGTCCCGCGAGTGGGACGAGACCGAACACACGGCATGGGGTTACGGCCTCATCAAGGTGTCGTCTCGCAACTTCAAAATGACCCGCAAGTTCACCGCACTGGAGGCCAACGCGGTCACGAACTACCTCTACAGTCCCGGCGACACGGCCACCAAGGTCATCGTGGCCAAGCCCGCGTACGTCTACCTCGGTTTCGAAACCACGGCCGACGACGCGACCAAGGAGCGGCTCATCACCACCATGCCCGCGCGCGTGACCGCGCCGGAGTCCAACCGCAATGAGGAGGATCTGGCCTCTCGGGAGTTCACGTGCAACATCTTCCCGAACACCGCCAAGGAACTGTTCCACCGGCTGGTGAGCGCGTAATGGCTGCCAAGACCTCGGCGTCGGCCAAGGCGGCTCTCAAGGCCGCCGACGATGGGCTGGTCCGCATCGAATACACCAAGGAACACGCCGGTCACTCCAAGGGAGAGGTCCGGCGGGTGGACCCCATCTCCGCCGATTCACTGGTCAAGGCCAAGGTGGCCAAGCGCGCCGGTGACCCGGACCCCGATCCCGAGGACGACGCTCCCCAGGACCCGGACGTGACCGGAGATCCGGCGGCCCAGTAGGTCCCCAAGTTGTGGCCGGGTCCTGTTTACGTGCGGTGGACAGGACCCGGTCACTTCACACCGCACACACCGCACACATGAGGGAGGCAGACCGTGGCGCGTATGCCCTCGGACGCCGAGATCCAGGAGGTGGGGATCTCCCTGGGACACGGTCCCGGACCGTATCCCACCAAGATCCGAGCCCAGTTGGCCAAGACCATCCAGGAGGGCCGCAAGCTGGAGACCCAGGCCCGCAAGGATGACGCGGTTTCCGCGACATTCTCGGACCGGATCGGATCCATATTCGACTCCCTCAACACCAGACTCACGGCCGAGGTGGCCGGAGCGGTGACCGCGGCCGTCGCGCCACAGGTCTACCGGGAAACCCAACAGCAGGAGAACACCGCACAATGAGCACCGAGAACACCGAGCCACGCCGGTACGCCGAGGACGTGGACCTGGACGCACAGTTCCCCGGAGAGAGCCTCCGCGCGCCGGAACCGGAATACGACGCGCCGGAGCCCGTGGCCGACGAGAGCGTGGACCCCGAGTTCCTGGAGTGGAAGCGGCAGCGCGAGGAGGCGGCCAAGCGGCCGACGATCCCCGCCAACGCTCCCCGGCCCCAGGATCACAAGCCCAAGGCCTCGGAGGAGCCGGAGGATGACTACCCGGCCGCGGTGGTCGATGAGGCAACCGGCATTCTCATGGTGACCATCCACCACGACGGCATGGAGCTCACCATCCCGGCCGACCCCGAGGACTGGCCGATCCAGGCAACCTTGGCGTTTGAGGACGGGAAGATCCTCAACGCCATCCGCGCGCTCCTCTCCCCGCGGGAGTTCAACAAGGTCCTGGCCAAGAACTACCGAAACAAGGACTTTGGCAAGCTCTACGAGCGGCTGGCCAAGGCCGGAGGGTTCGACAACGCGGGAAACTGAGAGGCCTCCTCAAGCTCCTACGGGAACACCCGGAGCTGGTGGAGGCCGATATGAGCCTCTACCACCACCTGGATCTCCGGGACCGCTGGCGTTTTGAGGAGGTCATCCTTGCCAGCGGCCGGAGGGTCCTCCTCCGCAAGCTCACCACGCGGATGATCTACGTCCGCATGAAACACGGCCTACCGCCGGAGTCCGCGCTGGCCATCCATTTCAATGGCGGCAAGTGGCCCTGGAAACTCACGGACCACCTCCTGGCGGATCTGTACTACCTTCACCGCCAAGAGCTGGAGGGCAAGAAGGCCAAGGACCACCCAGGACGACCCCGGCCGGACAAGACATCCACGGTCTCGGCGGCCCGTGCCCGTAAGATGAGGGACGCGCGGCGGCGCGCGGCGGCCGAGGAGGCCCGTAGGAACTACCGGAGGTCACAGGGTGGCGGATAGCGCGAACGTCGGATATGCCTCCGTACAGGTGATCCCGGTTGTCAAGGACATCGGCAACAACACGGCCACCCAGCTCGGTGTACCGATGGCCAAGGCCGGAGAGGCCGCGGGTAAGGCCGCCGGTGCCGGAATCGTGAACGGCCTGTCCGCGTCCAAGGCGGCCGTGGAGAAGGCCTCCGCCGGTATCGCGGCGGCCCGTCGCAAGGAGGAGGACGCGGCGGGCAAGGTCCGCACCGCGGAGGCCCAGCTCCAGAGCCTCCGATCTCGGGGGATCACCGACGTGGGCCGACTCACGGCCGCGGAGGAGAAAGTGGCCAAGGCCCGACGGGATGAGGCGGCGGCCTCGGACAAGACCAAGACCGCTACGGCGGACCTGGAGCGTGCCCAGAAACGGCACGCCGACACGCTCAACGGGACGGCGTCGGCCAGTAAGAACGCGGCCAGCGGGATCACCCAGGTGGGTGACGCGTCCGATGCCACCGCCGGACGGGTCCGAGCGTTCTCCCTCGGTGCCGTCGCCGGTGCCGGTCTGGCCATGCTGGCGGACAAGGCCGTGGAGGCCGTCAAGTTCATCGGTGAGATTGGCGAGACGTTCGAGGCGGTCCGGTCCAAGATCCAGCTCTCCACCGGCGCGTCCGGCGCGGCTCTGGAGGGCCTCACCGAGTCCGTCAAGAACGTGGCCAAGGGCTCCCCTGCGTCCATCGGAGTCATCTCCGAGCGCATGACCCAGCTCTACCAGCGGACCGGGCTCACCGGCGAGAGCCTGGAGACCCTCACCAAGCAGGTCAACAAGGCCGGAGCCGCGCTCGGCCAGGATCTCGACATCCGCACCATCTCCCAGTCCATGGCCGCGTTCGGCGTCCAGGGTAAGGACATGAGTGGCGTCCTGGACGATATGTTCCGGGTGGCGCGGATCACCGGCGTGGGCATGAATGAGCTGGCCGGATCGGTGATCCGCGCCGCGCCGAGCCTCCAGGAGTTCGGGTTCTCCCTCTCGGATTCCGTGTCCCTGGTGGGCAACCTGGACAAAGCCGGTGTGGACGCGAGTTCGGTACTCCAGACGTTCGGTAAGGGCCTGGTCTCCATCGCCAAGGCCGGACAGTCTCCCAAGGAGGCGTTCAAGGACATAACCGCCGAGATCCAGGGGTTCATCAAGGCCGGTGACACCGCGGGCGCGGTGAACGTCGCCGGTAAGATCTTCGGCACCAAGGGCGCGGTCCAGTTCGTCAACGCGGTCAAGTCCGGCCAGCTCAACATGGAGCAGCTCAACGGGACTACCAAGATCGCCGGTGACTCCATCATGGACGCCGAGGGTGCCACGGTCACGTTCGGTAAGGTCTGGGGCCTGTTCAAGAACAACGTCATCATCGCGCTGGAGCCGCTCGCAACGCGGTTATTTCAGGTGTTCATTGAGGGCCTGTCCTGGATCAAGACCAACGGCACCAACGCTCTCACGTCGCTCACCGCAGTCCTCACGCCGGTGTTCGACGCCGTCGCTCCGCTGGCGGACCGGATATTCCCCGCGCTCGAGACGGCCATCTCCGGCGTCGGGACGGCCATCTCCGGCGTCACCGGCTGGATGGACGACCACCGGACCGCCATGGCCGTGCTCGGCATTGTCGTGGCCACCATCCTCACCCCGTACCTCATCACCCTCGGCGTCCAGTGGACGATCATGGGCGGCAAGGCCGTGGTGGCCGGTGCCCAGAACGCCGCGGCGTGGGTCATGCTCCGCGTGGAGGCGGCCAAGTCGGCCGTCATCGCGGTGGCCTCGGCCTGGAAAACCGTGGGCGGCTGGATTCTCATGGGTGCCCAGGCCGTGGCCCAGGGTGCCCGCGCGTCGGCCGCGTGGATCGCCTCCGGCGCTCGGTCGGCCGGTGCCTGGATCGCTCTCCGTCTCGGTGCCATGGGCGCGTTCCTGGCCACCGCGGCCAGCGCCGTGGCCCAGGGTGTCCGTACGTCGGCGGCCTGGGTGGCCTCGGGCGTCAAGTCGGCCGGGGCCTGGGCCGCCATGAAGCTGGCCGCGGTCGGTTCGTTCCTGGCCACCGGCGCGTCCGCGGTCCTCCAGGCCGGGATCACCGCCGGGGCCTGGGTGGCCAGCCAGGGACGTATGGCCCTGTCCATCGGTATCGCCACCGCGGCGTTCATCGCCCAGAAGGTGGCCACCGTCGCGGGCACCGTCGCCACCGGCGCGCTCACCGTGGCCCAGTGGGCACTCAACGCGGCAATGTCGGCCAACCCCATCGGCCTGGTGATCGCCATTGTGGTGGCCCTGGTGGCCGCCATTGTGCTGGCCTACCGCAACTCCGAGACGTTCCGCAACATCGTGCAAGCGGCCTGGCAGGGTATCCAGGTGGCGGCGTCGTTCGCCTGGAACTCCATCCTCAAGCCCGCGCTGGACGGGTTCCTGGCGGCCCTCGGCTGGGTCGGTGACAAAGCCATGTGGCTCTGGCAAAACGTCATGATCCCGGCCTGGGACGCAATCAAGAACGCTATCTCCGTGGTGTGGAACTTCATCCGGCCGATTCTCGACAACATCGGTAAGGGTATCCACGCGGTGGGCGAGATCGCGGCCAAGGTCGGGGACGCCATGCGTAACGCCTTCAACGGCGTGGTGGACGTACTCAAGACCCCGATCCACGCCGTGGGTAAGCTCCTGGCCTCCATCCCGGACAAGGTCCTCGGAATCTCCATCCCCGGAGCCTCCACGATCAAGTCCTGGGGCGAGACGCTCCAGTACCTCCGCACCGGCGGCGTGGTCAACAACGGCATGGCCGGACGTACCCGTAACGGCGTGCTCTGGGGACCGGGCTCGGGCACCGATGACGCAATCCTCGGGGTGGACGCCTACGGTATGCCCACCGCTCTGGTGTCCAACAAGGAGGGAGTGGTCACCGCCGACGCCATGGGCCACGGTGGCGCTGGCGTCGTCGCCGCGCTCAATCGCGGTTGGCGGCCGACCCCGGCCCAGCTCCAGGGCCTCGGGCTCCCGGCGTACGCCACCGGCGGCCAGGTCGGTGAGCCCTACGGACTCCCGACCAGGTCGAACATCTCCTACGGCGCCAAGGGATTCCCCGAGTGGGTCTACGCCCTCGGCCGTGAGTACAACGTCAAGCCTTCCACCTACGTCGGCCACCAAGAGAGTGACCGGAACGAGGCCGGCTACGCGCCCAACCCGGGCCATCTGAACCGGGGGATCGACTGGTCCGGGTCGGTAGCGGACATGCACAAGTTCGCGGAGCACTTGCTCTCCATCGCGCCGAGCTCCGAGGCCCTAGAACAGATCATTTGGCAGAACCCGAACACGGGCCAGAAAATTGGCTGGCACGGACGCACCAAGGACGATGGCTCCTACTTCGCCTCGGTCTACGGCGACCACACCGACCACGTCCACACGCGCCAGTCGGCGGCGTTCGGGTCGGCCAAGCCTCCGGTACCCGAGACCACCACGACGGTGCCGGGATACGTCCCTCCGGCCGATCTCAACCCGGACGGGACCAACCCGAACCTCCAGGGTGGCAACGTCACCAGCCCCGGCTCCACCACCGAGCAGCCCAAAAAGACCCGGCTCAAGAGCTTCAAGGAGTTGGGCATGGAGGCCGGTGGCCTGGTGGCCGAGGGTATCGCGGAGTTCTTCGGGCTCCCCGAGTGGATGACCGACCCCCAGGGGTACATCGACTCCAACAGTGACGACGGATCGAACGTCCGCACGTCCGACGACAAGGGCACCACCGGCAACGACGGATCGAACGTCCGCACGTCCGACGACAAGGGCACCACCGGCAACGCCGGGACCCCGAACACCGCTCCCAAGGAG
>ERZ650300.1430-NODE-1430-length-13516-cov-10.283486_pt1 | contig 13516 bp, 11 predicted proteins | sample MGYA00376236_ERZ650300 | MGnify/ENA primary metagenome ERZ650300 (study PRJEB26733, sample SAMN07839303) | wastewater metagenome | biome: urban; feature: wastewater treatment plant; material: waste water | place: USA: North Carolina | collected 2016-04-28 ... | reverse complement strand
AAAAATCCAAAGAAATATTTTCATCATCAATTTCAACATTTTCAATATCTGGAATATTTTCCGAAACAATTTCGAAAACATTCTGATTTCTATATTGTTGCAGCGTATAATTAATAACCACTCTTTTGGCCCATCCTTCAAATGAACCTTTGTTTTTAAATTGACTGATTTTATCAAAAATCAGTAAAAAACCTTCTTGTAAATTATCTTGTGCTTCTTCATAATTACGCGAATACTTCAAACACACTGAAAACAACTTTGGCGCTAATAATCTGTAAAGTTGTTCTTGTGCTTTGGTATTATGGATTGTGCATTCATATATGAGTTGCTCTATTATCAAATTAAATTGATTTTAATTTACAGGGATTTCATATTCTAAAAAAATATCTTCTCCAGCATCATTTTCTCCTTGCCAAAATTTAAAGGTATAGGATCCACTACTTGTTACATAAAAATGTATGATTTCTTCTACTAAATTATTTGTTAATTCATTACAATTATCTTGTTCAAAAACAATAGTTCTTACAGCAATAGTTCTTGTGTTTAAATAAGAATCATAATAAAAACCATTAAAGCTATGACAAGATGTTGGTCTATAATATCTTATTTTAATTGAATATGTTTCACCTAATTGAAATTCATTAGGTATTTCTACTGATTCAACAGGTAATAATTCATAATGAAAATGCTGTTCTTCATCTATTGTACACGAACAAAACACGAATAAAATTGATAGAAACAAAAATATTTTTTTCATTTTTAATTTCATTTTATAATATATAGATTCATATTTTAGTAAATGGTTGCGTCAATTTACAAAAAAAATCACGCTCAAGGCGTGATGATTTTTTTAACCGTTATTTTCTTTAATAGTTTCCTTGATTTTTAATTCCAATTCATCCATTAATTCTGGATTGTCTTTGATTAATGCTTTTACAGCATCTCTACCTTGACCTAATTTTGTTTCTCCGTAGCTAAACCATGAACCACTTTTTTTAATGATTTCAAATTCTACGGCTAAGTCTAAAATCTCTCCTACTTTTGAAATTCCTTCACCATACATAATGTCAAATTCTGCAGTTCTAAAAGGTGGTGCGACTTTGTTTTTAACGATTTTAACTTTGGTTCTGTTTCCTAAAACATTATCGCCATCTTTAATTTGAGTTGATTTACGAATATCGATACGAACAGAGGCATAGAATTTTAATGCATTTCCTCCAGTTGTAGTTTCTGGGCTTCCAAACATTACTCCAATTTTATCACGTAACTGATTGATAAAAAACACAGTACAATTTGTTTTATGAATTGTTCCTGTTAATTTTCTCAATGCTTGCGACATTAAACGTGCGTGTAATCCCATTTTAGAATCACCCATGTCTCCTTCAATTTCGCTTTTTGGTGTTAAAGCTGCAACCGAGTCAATTACCACAACATCAACCGCTCCTGAACGAATTAAACTCTCAGCAATTTCTAATGCTTGTTCACCATTGTCAGGTTGTGAAATAATTAAATTGTCGATATCAACCCCTAATTTTTCAGCATAAAAACGGTCAAATGCATGTTCTGCATCAATAAATGCTGCAATTCCTCCTGCTTTTTGAGCTTCAGCTATGGCGTGTAATGTTAACGTAGTTTTACCTGACGATTCTGGACCGTAGATTTCTATGATTCTTCCTCTTGGATATCCATTTACTCCAAGTGCTAAATCAACACCTAACGAACCTGTAGGAATAGCTTCTACTTCTTCAACAGCGCTATCACCTAGTTTCATTACGGTTCCTTTTCCGTATGTTTTGTCAAGTTTGTCTAATGTTAGTTGTAAGGCTTTTAATTTTGCTTCTTTGTCTGAACTCATAATATTTGGCTTTAAATTGATTACAATTCTTTTTTTGTAAAAATACAGCTTTTTTCAATTGTGCCAAAAATTGTTAATATGTTTTCCAATTCATTTAAAGATTTGATTTTTAATCAATTTTATTACCTTTGTGCCCGAATTCTTCCATTTAGAATTCCTAACATATTTCTCACTTAAACGTTTATAGCATGCAACTGTATAACACCTTAAGCGCAGAAGAAAGAGCTCAATTAATTGATGAAGCCGGAAAACAACGTCTTACATTATCTTTCTATGCGTATGCCAAAATTGAAGATCCCAAAAAATTTCGCGACGATTTATTTATCGAATGGAATAAACTCGATGCACTAGGTAGAACCTATGTAGCCAAAGAAGGAATCAACGCCCAAATGTCTGTACCTGCCGAAAATTTAGAAGCCTTTCGCGAAACGCTAGAAGCTTATGAATTTATGCGCAACATTCGTTTGAATGTAGCCGTAGAACACGATGATCATTCGTTTTTGAAACTCACGGTAAAAGTGCGTGACAAAATTGTGGCCGACGGATTAAACGACGAAACATTTGATGTAACCAATATTGGAGTACACCTCAAAGCCAAGGAATTCAACGAAATATTAGAAGATCCCAACACGATTGTAGTCGATTTTAGAAACCATTACGAGAGTGAAATTGGACATTTTAAAGGCGCTATTACTCCAGATGTGGAAACGTTTAGGGAATCATTGCCTATTATCAACGAACAATTACAAGATTTTAAAGAAGATAAAAATCTGGTGATGTATTGCACTGGAGGAATTCGCTGCGAAAAAGCTTCGGCTTACTTCAAACACCAAGGTTTTAAAAATGTTTTCCAATTAGAAGGAGGCATCATCAACTACGCCAAGCAAATCAAAGAAGAAAATCTGGAGAGTAAATTTATCGGAAAGAATTTCGTTTTTGACCATCGTTTGGGTGAGCGCATCACAGACGACATCGTTTCGCAATGCCACCAATGCGGAAAACCTTGCGACAATCATACCAACTGCGAAAATGTTGGCTGTCATTTGTTGTTCATTCAATGTGACGAATGCAAAGAAGCGATGCAAAATTGTTGTTCTACCGAATGTTTAGACATCATCAACTTACCATTAGTAGAGCAAGTAAAATTGAGAAAAGGTAAACAAGTAGGCAACAAAGTCTTCCGAAAAGGAAAATCAGACAAATTACCCTTCAAACATTCTGGCGACCTTCCCGACGCGCCTTTAGCTATGGCTACTACTCCAACTAAAATTCGTCAAAGAATCAAAATCAAAAAAGCACTTTTAGGTAAAGCCGAACATTATTTTGTAAAAGCGCAAGTAGCCCTTTTTATGATTGAAAGTAACGAACTCCAAGTGGGAGATACCATTTTAATTTCGGGTCCAACTACAGGAAACGAACAACTTGTACTCGAAAAAATGTTAGTTAATGGCATCGAAAAAACAATCGCACAACCTGGCGACAAAGTAACATTTGAAGTGCCTTTCAGAGTCCGTTTATCTGATAAATTGTATAAGATTTTAAACTAGTTTTCCAAATTTTCATCCATCTCCTTTGTCAAAGTTCAAAACATTGACAAAGGTTCATTAAGATAAATTAGACACAGATTTCACACACGAGCGATAGCGAACTGACGAAGTAAATTCACACAGATTAATTTGTGCTAATTTGTGAAATCTGTGTCAAAACAATACACACAATGACCACAAACAACAAAATAGAATTAATGGCACCTGCCGGGAATTTCGAATCCTTGCAAGCCGCTTTAGACAATGGTTGCGACTCTGTATATTTTGGAGTAGAACAACTCAATATGCGTGCCCGCGCCTCGGTAAACTTCACTATGGATGATTTGGCCGAAATCGCCAAACGCTGTGAAGCCAAAAACGTACGCAGTTACTTGACCTTAAACACCATCATTTATGACCACGACTTATCTGTGGTCAAAACCTTAATCAATAAAGCCAAAGAAGCTAACATCACTGCGGTGATTGCTTCCGACCAAGCCGTAATTGCAATGGCTCGAAGCGTGGGGATGGAAGTTCACATTTCTACACAATTGAATGTGACCAATATCGAAACCATCAAATTCTACAGTCTTTTTGCCGATACTATGGTGTTGAGTCGTGAATTGAGTTTGCGTCAAGTAAAAAAAATCACCGAACAAATCGAAAAAGAACAAATCAAAGGACCTAACGGGAATTTGGTCGAGATTGAAATCTTTGGTCACGGCGCTTTGTGTATGGCCGTTTCGGGTAAATGCTATTTGAGTCTGCACTCACATAACTCTTCAGCCAACCGCGGTGCTTGCAAACAAAACTGTCGCAAAAAATATACCGTAATCGACCAAGAAACCGGTTTCGAAATCGAATTGGACAACGAATATATGATGTCGCCCAAAGATTTATGCACCCTAGATTTTCTAGACCAAGTCATCGATTCAGGCATTCAAGTCCTTAAAATCGAAGGGCGTGGCCGTGCTCCAGAATATGTGGCTACCGTAATCAAAACTTACCGCGAAGCGATTGACGCCTACTATGATGGCACGTTCTCCAAAGACAAAATCACCGTTTGGATGGACGCTTTGAACACCGTGTACAACCGCGGATTCTGGTCAGGTTATTACTTAGGACAAGAATTGGGCGAATGGAGCGATGTTTCAGGTTCCGTAGCTACGCAAAAGAAAGTCTATGTAGGCAAAGGCACCCATTTCTTCCCCAAAGCCGAAATTGGTCAATTCAAAATCGAAGCCTACGACATCAAAGTGGGCGATAAAATTTTGGTAACAGGTCCAAGCACTGGCGCACAAGAAATGATTATCGAAGAAATGTTTGTCAACGATACTTCGGCAGAGCGCGCTACCAAAGGAGACGATTGCACCCTCAAACTGCCGTTTAGAATCCGAATGTCCGACAAATTATACAAAATAGTAGAAGCCTAATGGTCATCATCACCCTACAAAGAGACAAATGCATCGGTTGCAATTACTGCGTAGAAATGGCGCCCGTACAGTTTCAAATGTCCAAAAAAGACGGTAAATCGGTACTCATCAAAAGTGTCAATGCCAAAGGTTTTTACACCCTAAAATCACCCGACCATACCATCGTAGAAAGTTGCGAACTCGCCGCAAAGGCCTGTCCCGTAAAAATCATTTCGGTCAAAGAAACTTAGCTTCTAGCTGATTTTTAGGAGCACAAAGAATAGGCTTTTTAAGGAACAGTGGTCCCGCTATCCGTTGCAATCTTTGTGGGCTGAACCCCAGCCCACAAAGGATTTCCACTACTATCGGGGCTAAAGAGCCACAATCCGCTTCTTTAAGAACAATCATAAATGCAATAATCTAAACCATCACAATCCTTTTTGTGATGGTTTTTATTTTACCCCAAACTTATATGTTCTAAAATGCCTTAAATGGTTCAAAAGCATAATAATTTTGGAAAATCCTTTATTGTTATAGAAATACATCCAAGATTAAGATAAGTCATCTCAAAATTCCAATTATTTTAGTATAATTTTAAGACGCATCCTTATTTTTTACCGTTGTAACATACAATTAAAAAATACTATCTTTACCGATTAAATTTAAGTAAGAACTCAAGTTGCTTTTTTGGCAACATCACAATATAATTATGGCTTGTACAAGTTGTTCAACTTCCGATGGTGGCGCACCAAAGGGGTGTAAAAATAATGGGACTTGCGGCACCGATAGCTGCAACAAATTAACCGTTTTTGATTGGCTTTCGAACATGAGTTTACCCAATGGCGAAGCGCCTTTTGACTGTGTCGAAGTACGTTTCAAAAACGGAAGAAAAGAATTTTACCGCAATACCGAAAAACTAACCTTAAGCATGGGAGACATCGTAGCAACGGTAGCTTCACCTGGTCACGATATCGGAATTGTGACGCTAACTGGGGAGTTGGTAAAAATTCAAATGAAGAAAAAAGGAGTCAATCCAAACGGAACCGATATTCCAAAAATCTATAGAAAAGCCTCTCAAAAAGACATCGACATTTGGTCTGCTGCTCGAGATAAAGAAGAACCAATGAAAGTTCGTGCACGTGAATTGGCGATTCAACACAAATTAGAAATGAAAATTTCGGATATTGAATTTCAAGGTGATGGTTCCAAAGCAACTTTCTACTACACCGCCAACGACCGTGTCGATTTTAGAATGTTGATTAAGGATTTTGCCAAAGAATTCAGCACAAGAGTCGAGATGAAACAAGTAGGTTTCCGTCAAGAAGCCGCACGTTTAGGAGGAATCGGTTCGTGCGGAAGAGAGCTATGTTGCTCGACTTGGTTAACCGATTTTAGAAGTGTGAATACTTCAGCAGCACGTTACCAACAATTGTCTTTGAATCCACAAAAATTGGCGGGACAATGCGGAAAATTAAAATGTTGTTTGAATTATGAGCTCGACACCTATATGGATGCTTTGAAACATTTTCCAAATTTCGACACCAAATTAGTGACTGAAAAAGGAGATGCTATCTGCCAAAAACAAGACATTTTCAAAGGCCTTATGTGGTTTGCGTACACAAATAACTTTGCCAATTGGCACGTGCTTAAAATTGAGCAAGTTCACGAAATCATTGCCGAAAACAAACTGAAAAACAAAGTTTCGTCCTTAGAGGACTATGCTATAGAAGTGGTAGCTGAACCAGAGAAGAACTTTAATAACGCTATGGGGCAAGAGAGTTTAACTCGTTTTGACCAACCCAAAGCCAAGAAAAGACCTTCGAAAAAACGCAAACCAAACGCTGGAGCAACGGCTAATGTAGCTGCCGCACCAGCTATAGCACCTAACAAACCTGCTGCTCAAAATGGCAACAAAAAAAGACCTCATAACAACAAAAATAGAGGTAATGCCAATGACAAAAAGCAAGGTAATGCTCCAACCAACGAACCAAGAAAACCTATAATTATTACTAAAAATGGGGATAAAAAATAGTTGCATCTTATTTGCTGTAGTCTTGCTCTTTTTGGCCTGCGACAAAAAAAGAGTTTTTGACGAATACAAAACAGTAGGCAGCGGTTGGAACAAAGACAGCATTGTTTCCTTCGATTTGCCTGCATTGGACTCAACAAAACAATACAATTTGTTTGTGAATTTGAGAGCCAATGACGATTATAAATTCAATAATATCTTTTTGATTGTGGCTATGGAACAAAAAAATGGCTTCACCAAAGTTGATACTTTAGAATACCAAATGGCCAACCCTGACGGAACTTTGTTAGGAAATGGCTTTACGGATTTAAAAGAAAGCAAACTTTTTTACAAAGAAAAAGTTAGATTTAAAGGACAATTCAAAGTATACATCAAACAAGCTTTGAGAGAAAACGGCAAAGTACCTGGTGTATCCAATTTGGATGGCATTACCGACGTAGGTTTTAGAATAGAAACAATAGAGTAAAATTATGGCAGTTAGAAAAAATAACACATCGTCTAAAGCAATTGATAAAGATATCAATTACTATAAAAAGAAGTTTTGGAAAATCTACTTTTATGGTTTGGGCATTTTGGCTCTTTTCTTCCTTTTTGCCTCTTGGGGACTGTTTGGCTCTATGCCTTCTTTTGAAGATTTAGAAAATCCAGACTCAAATTTGGCTACCGAAATCATTTCGTCTGATGGAGTGGTTTTAGGAAAATATTTCCAAAAAAATCGTTCGCAATTAAAGTATTCTGATTTACCAAAAAATTTGGTAGATGCCTTAGTAGCGACCGAAGATGCTCGTTTTTATGAGCACTCTGGTATCGATGGTAGAGGAACTATGCGAGCTATTGTAAGTTTAGGAACCAGTGGGGGTGCTAGTACACTAACCCAACAATTGGCCAAACAATTATTTCACGGAGAAGGTTCGAAATTCCTACCTTTTCGTATTGTTCAAAAAATAAAAGAATGGATTATCGCTATTCGTTTGGAAAGACAATACACCAAAAACGAAATCATTGCGATGTACTGCAACGTCTATGATTTCGGAAACAACTCCGTAGGGGTTAGCTCGGCAGCAAAAACCTATTTCTCCAAAGCGCCAAAAGATTTGACTATAGACGAATCGGCTATTTTGGTAGGAATGTTTAAAAACTCTGGTCTTTACAACCCAATTCGCAATCCAGAAGGAGTAAAAAACCGCCGAAATGTGGTTTTACACCAAATGGAAAAAGGAAAAATCATTACCGAACAACAAAAATTACAGTTACAAAGTTTACCCATAAAACTCAATTTCAAATTAGAGACTCACAAAGATGGTATTGCTACTTATTTTAGAGAATACCTAAGAGATTATATGAAGAAATGGGTAGAAGAAAACAAAAAACCAGACGGTACAGATTATGACATCTACAAAGATGGTTTAAAGATTTATACGACCATAGATTCCAGAATGCAAACCTATGCTGAAGAAGCAGTAGCTGCGCACATGGCGAACATGCAAGAAGAATTCTTTTTGCAACAAAAAGACAACAAAAATGCGCCTTTCGTAAACATTACTGAAGCCGAAACCCAGCGTATTATGAACCAAGCAATGAAGACTTCAAACAGATGGAATGTCATGAAAGCTATGGAAAAAAGCGAAGACGAAATCATTGCTTCATTTAAGCAAAAAACAAAAATGAAGATTTTCTCTTGGAAAGGAGAAATAGATACTGTAATGACTCCAATGGATTCTATTCGTTATTACAAACACTTCTTGCAATCTGGTTTAATGGCAATGGAGCCTCAAACCGGAAGCATCAAAGCTTGGGTGGGTGGAATCAATTATAAATATTTTCAATACGACCACGTAGGACAAGGCGCGAGACAAGTAGGTTCTACTTTCAAACCGTTTCTTTATGCAACTGCTATTGAACAATTGAACATGTCACCTTGTGACTCTATTATTGATTCCCCTTTTATGATTCATAAAGGACGTCATCATGTTACCGAGGATTGGGAACCAAGAAACTCTGATAACAAATACCGAGGAATGGTTACCTTGAAACAAGCTTTGGCACATTCTATCAACACCATTTCAGCTAAATTGATTGACAAAGTAGGGCCAGAAGCCGTTATTGAATTAACACATAAATTGGGTGTAAAATCAGAGATTATTACGCAACCTTCTATTGCCTTAGGAGCGGTTGAAATCACCGTTGAAGATATGGTGGCTGCTTACAGTACTTTTGCCAATCAAGGGGTTTATGTTAAACCACAGTTTTTAACCAAAATCGAAGATAAAAGTGGAGTGGTTATTTACGAGCCAATTCCAGAATCACATGATGTGTTGAATAAAGACATTGCTTTTGCTGTTATTAAATTACTTGAAGGTGTAACCGAAAGTGGTAGTGGAGCAAGATTAAGAACAGAAGGAGGAGGAGCAGGAGACCACCGTTGGACAGGCTATCCTTATATGTTTAGAAACCCTATAGCCGGAAAAACAGGAACATCTCAAAATCAATCCGATGGATGGTTTATGGGAATGGTTCCGAATTTAGTTACCGGTGTTTGGGTAGGTTGTGAAGACCGTTCTGCTCGATTCAAAAGTTTAACTTATGGTCAAGGGGCAGCCTCAGCATTGCCAGTTTGGGGGTATTTTATGAAAAAATGTTATGAGGACCCTAGTTTACAAGTTTCTAAAGAACCTTTTGAACGACCCGCCAATCTTTCAATTAAAGTAGATTGTTACACTCCAAGAAGAGCCGTTGTGGTTGACACTACCGCTACAGAACAAACTACCGAGGAATTCGAACTATAAAAATTCAATAGGCCATAACGATAACTTTTTTAACTATCGTTATGGCTTCTTTTTTTCAAAAAACGATACTTTTAAATCCAATCTTCGCAATCGATTTCGTATTTGCTTCTTTTTTTGAAGTATTTTAGCTGTTGCGATGAAATTTTTATTATTAAAGAGATTTTACATCGCTGTTTTATTGAATAAATACATTATCCCTAAAATAAATTTTACATATATGATAAACAAAACGGTTTCCAATGTTCAAGATGCCCTTCAAGGTATCGAAAACGGAATGACACTGATGTTAGGTGGCTTTGGCCTTTGTGGAATACCAGAAAACTCCATTGCAGCTTTAGTTCAAAAAGGCGTTAACGATTTAACTTGTATTTCAAACAACGCTGGTGTAGATGATTTTGGACTTGGTTTGCTTTTACAAAAAAAACAAATCAAAAAAATGATTTCTTCTTATGTGGGAGAAAATGCAGAATTTGAACGCCAAATGCTCTCTGGCGAACTCGAAGTAGATTTGATTCCCCAAGGTACTTTAGCTGAACGTTGTCGTGCGGCTCAAGCTGGAATTCCTGCTTTTTTTACTCCTGCTGGTTATGGAACTGAAGTTGCCATAGGCAAAGAAGTACGCGAATTCAATGGGAAAATGCACATTATGGAAGAAGCTTTCAAAGCTGATTTTGCCATTGTGAAAGCTTGGAAAGGCGATACTGCTGGGAATTTAATCTTCAAAGGAACGGCTAGAAATTTTAATCCGTGTATGTGCGGTGCCGCAAAAATTACCATTGCTGAAGTAGAAGAATTAGTCGAAGCAGGAACTTTGGACCCGAATCAGATTCACATTCCTGGAATTTTAGTACAACGTATTTTTCAAGGAGAGAAATATGAAAAGCGAATAGAGCAAAGAACAGTTAGAAAAAGATAGTATTCAGTCTGAAGCTAAAACTTAAATATACTTAATTCCTTATCTAATTCAAAAATGTTTAGTAGGCAATACTAAAACTAAACTTATAGGATTTATATGTTTCAAAAAACAAAATTATGCTAACAAAAGAAGATATAGCAAAACGCATTGCAAAAGAAGTACAAGACGGTTACTTTGTGAACCTAGGCATTGGGATTCCAACCTTGGTAGCCAATTATGTAAGAGAAGATATTTCAGTTGAATTTCAAAGTGAAAACGGGGTTTTAGGTATGGGCCCTTTTCCTTTTGAAGGCGAAGAAGATGCCGATTTAATCAATGCTGGTAAACAAACCATTACAACCCTTCCAGGAGCTAGTTTTTTTGACTCTGCTACGAGTTTTGGAATGATTCGCGGTCAACATGTAGACTTGACTATTCTCGGCGCTATGGAAGTAGCCGAAAACGGCGATATTGCCAATTGGAAAATTCCAGGGAAAATGGTCAAGGGAATGGGTGGTGCTATGGATTTAGTAGCATCGGCGGATAATATCATTGTGGCCATGATGCACGTGAACAAAGCCGGTGAAAGTAAAATCCTGAAAAAATGCACCCTGCCATTAACCGGCGTAGGTTGTGTAAAAAAAGTAGTAACCGAATTGGCGGTTATGGAAATCACTCCTAAAGGATTTAAGCTTTTGGAAAGAGCTCCTGGCGTATCGGTAGAACACATCATCGCTTCTACGGAGGCCGACTTAATCATAGAAGGCGAAATTCCAGAAATGCTAATTAATTATATTTCAAGGGTTGCCAAATGAGTTTTACGTATGTAATTGTTGATGATTCAAAAGAGGGAGCTTTGCAAACTAAAGGTATTGCTGATGAGTTTCCTGAATTGGTATTCTTAGGAATGGCAAATACACATGTGAATGGGATTGATTTAGTATTGGAAAAAAAGCCTCAACTTGTTTTTTTAGAAATAGACCCGACCGATAAAAAAAGCTTATTATCGTTAGGCTTTATCAGTGAGTTGCATCGTTTTCTTACTATTTTACCTGAAATAGTTATCACTACAAGCAAAAAAGAATGGGCTTTTGATGCCATAAATTATGGAGTTTTTGATTATTATACAAAGCCTGTACTGCCTCAGCAAATGATTAAATCTATTCATAAATTAAATAAGAAAGCAACTTCTGTTATTACAAATGGGTGTAGTGATTCAGGAGTGTTCACAGGAAAAAGATATGCACAAGCAACTGTTGCATCAAAACCACTAATCATTTGTATTAAATCCTATGGGGATTATCGTTACATCAATGCAGATGATATTTGTTTTTTTCAAGCCGATAACAATTCTACAGATATTCATTTGAATTCTGGTGAAATGATAACGGCTTTCAAAACGTTAAAACATTTTGAGTCTATTTTAGATTTTCCCTTCATAAGAATCCATAATAGTTACATCGTAAACCGTAATTATATATCGCGAATTCAAGCGGGTAACTCTTTGTGTTTCATAAGAAATAGCTTAAAAAAAATACCATTTTCAAGGTCCTATAAATCGAATATTGACTTGATTATTTCGGAGTTTTCAAAGGGCAACTATCTGGAAATCTGACAATCAGTTAGTTTACTTTGTATTGAATAGTACTTGCTAACGAATGGCTATATTCTACCAAAAACAGGGTTTTTGAGTGAAAAAAAAGTGGTGTGGCTGCTTAGTTTTACAAAAGATTTCCGCAAGAAAGTGGAGAAAAAAAGTAAAATCTATTCAAAAACATAAAGCCACAAATTATGAAAAACGCAATCTTAACTATCGGATTATTTACATTAGTAATGGGATTAACTTCATTTACTACACCAGAGCAAAAAGGCACAATTGAAAAAGGAACTACAACTGAAATAAACGGTGCTCAATCGGCAGGAGGAAATAAGAAGGTAGACATAAATGGAGCACAGTCAGCAGGAGGAAATAAGAAAGTAGACATAAATGGAGCACAGTCAGCAGGAGGAAATAAAAAAGTTGACTAAAAAGTAACTATATTAAAATTTAGAGCTGTCAATTTTGGCAGCTTTTTTGTTTTTTGTACTTTTGGTTTGAATCTAAACAAATGCTATTGAAAAACAAATATTTAGGAGTTATAATTCTCCTATTTTTTTTTATAGAATGTACAGATACTAATAAACCAAAGCAATTATTAGAAGATGTGGTTTCATCTTCCGATAGTTTGGATATTTATTTAAGTATAGCAAATAATGACAAAGTATCTTATGAAAAAAGAAAATTAAGTAATCAAAAGGCATATAGTATTATAATCAACCAAAGGAATGATTCATTAAACAGGGCTAATTTGTTTAAAGTTGCTAATCGGTACTTCAATATGAACGATTCTTTTCTGTACAAGAAAACAGTTAAAGAAGTTCTTCAAAGATCATTGGAATCAGATGACACTCTCTTTATTGCTAAATCAAATTCTTACTTAGGTGATTATTATAGTTCACAAAGAATATCAGACAGTTCGTTTATGTATTATTACAAAGCTGAAAAATTGTATTCTGATTTAAACGATAAAGAAAATTTAGCTAGAACATTAATAAATAAAGCTCTTCTCCAGTTTAATGAGAGTGATTTCTTAGGTAGTCAGAATGCTGTCGTATCTGCACTTAGAGAGATTAAAAATAATGGAAATAAAGAAGTTATTTATGAGTCATATAATTTATTAGGTATAATATATAATGAGTTAGAAGATTTCGACAATGCTATATTGTATCATAACAAAGCATTGAATGAGATTGATGATAAAAGTATACCTTCAATTTTTCAATCTAAGGCAACTTCTCTAAATAATTTAGGTTATGTTTATCAAAATATAAAAGATTTTGAAACTGCAAAGAAATATTTTCAATTAGGTTTACAGCAAAGAAATCTGAGAATTGATAAACCAGCTTTGTATGCTATGCTATTGGATAATTTAGCTTACAGTAATTTTAAACTTAATTCAAAAGATCGGAAGAG
>ERZ650300.1429-NODE-1429-length-13524-cov-9.520751_pt1 | contig 13524 bp, 18 predicted proteins | sample MGYA00376236_ERZ650300 | MGnify/ENA primary metagenome ERZ650300 (study PRJEB26733, sample SAMN07839303) | wastewater metagenome | biome: urban; feature: wastewater treatment plant; material: waste water | place: USA: North Carolina | collected 2016-04-28 ... | reverse complement strand
CAGAGCCATGGAGTGGATGTTAAGGTATACGGAACCGTATTCAATGTGGATGCACGAAAGGATAAAGAAGATGTGAGTGTAAGTCTTATATCCGGTTCGGTTGAGGTTGCCACAGCCAACGAGACGAAATTGATCGTTCCCGGCGAAGAGGCTACCTGTGCAAAAAATACCGGACAGATTGAAGTGGAAAAGACGGATGTGGCATTTGAAGCCCTCTGGGCACAGGAATCCATTCGCTTTGAAAAGAAATCGATTAAAGAGCTATCAGGCTATTTGTCCAGATGGTACGATGTTAAAATTATATTGGATCCATCAATTTCCGAGAGCCAGGCTTATACATTTACTATTAAAGGAGAACCTTTTGAGGAGATTTTGCGTCTTATGGCTCGCATTAATCCAATAGAATATCATTATACAGAAGATGAAACAGTGATAATAACACCTAAGAAATGAACCTAAAAAAAATTGAAGCCTATGGATAAAGAGAGAGATTGTTAACCTGTCTGCTCGTTTTTAGAGCGACATTTGATTTGTTAATTTATTTAATAAAATTCATTTATGAAAGGCCACGCCCTACGCCGCGGTGTACAAGCTCGACATCCTCTCGGCCACCGGCACCGCGATCTTTATCGCCGCGCTCATCAGCATGGTCGTGCTCGGCATGAAATCCGGCGACGCCGCCAAGACGCTGAAGGAAACCGTGCTTGAACTCAAGCGCCCGATCTACTCCATCGGCATGGTGCTGGCCTTCGCCTTCATCGCCAACTACTCCGGCCTCTCCGCCACCCTCGCCTTGCTGCTGGCCGGCACCGGCGTGCTGTTCCCGTTCTTCTCGCCCTTCCTGGGCTGGCTGGGCGTCTTCCTCACCGGCTCGGACACCTCGTCCAACGCCTTGTTCTGCTCCCTGCAAGCCACCACCGCCCACCAGATCGGCGTTTCCGACACCTTGATGGTGGCCGCCAACACCACCGGCGGCGTCACCGCCAAGATGATCTCGCCCCAATCCATCGCCGTCGCCTGCGCCGCGGTCGGGCTGGTCGGCAAGGAATCGGACCTGTTCCGCTTCACCGTCAAACACAGCCTGCTGTTTGCCACCATGGTCGGCATCATCACCACGCTGCAGGCCTATGTCTTCACCGGCATGATTCCTTAAACCTGCATCGTCTTAGCGAAAGCTTCGGCGGCGCCCGGGAAACCGGCCGCCGCCTTTTTTACGCTCCACGCCCGCGGCCCGCAAAGCCCTGCCGACGCACCGCCGAAAAACGCCGCCCCACCGGGCATGCAAGGCCCAGACCGCACTTTAGAATAGGCCGTCCCGACCCCGATCAACGCTTACGGAGCCCAGGCCCGATGGATGCGCACCTGATTTTCGAGATCGTTGTGATCGTCGCCAGCATCGCCGGCGCCATCTCGAGCTACTTTTCCATGCGCGGCCGCCATTTCGGCCTCGCCGATCTCGCGCTCTTCACCCCGCTGGCCGGCACTGCCGACTTCATCGCCTACCATCTGGTCCAGATCGTCTTCGCGGGCGGCGGCGAATCCGATGCTTACCTGCGGCTGGTCGCCCTGCTTGGCCTGTTTGCGGCAATCCCGGCGGCCATCGTCTGCAGCATCATCTTCCTCACCGCCCTGTTCGTCACGCTGACCGAACACAAAAAGCTCCACCTCGCCCTCCTCGCCATCCCGGCCGTGGCCCTGCTCATCCATCTGATGCCGGCCAAACCCGACCCCGACGGGCAGGACATCCCGCCGCCCAGCGCCATGACCAGCAAGCTCGAAGGCGAACAATGGGCGCTCGAAAGCGGCGCATCCACGCCCGCCGACTGCGACAAGCAATCGCGCAACCCCGCATTCCGCGAAGGCTGTCGCTATCAACTGAGCAAAGCCGCCCGGTGACACGCGCCGCTCAAACCGCCGTAGCCAAACAAGCCCGTCCCGTCGCGCACCCCTTCATCGGCGCCGCCGGCTCATCCCTCGCCCAGAAAGCCAGACCATGTCCGCCATCTCCGACCGCCCCTTTGCCGAACGCGTCCGTGCCAGTTTCGAGCGGCAACATGCAATGCAACTCATCCGCGCCACCTTGCCCGTCGTCGAGCATGGCCGCACCGAAATCCACCTGCCCCACTGGCAAGGCATCGAGCAACAACACGGCTTTGTGCATGGCGGCGTGGTCGGCATGATCGCCGACTCCGCCGCCGGCTACGCCGCGATGACCGTGGTCTCCCCAAGCGCCTCGGTTTTGACCGTCGAATACAAGATGAACCTCCTCGCCCCCGCCGACGGCGAACAACTCATCGCCCGCGGCCAGGTCATCCGCCCCGGCCGCACCCTGATCGTCACCAAAGCCGAAGTGTTCGCCCTGAAAGACGGCCTCGAAAGCCTCTGCGCACTGATGCAACAGACCATCATGGTGATGCACGGCAAAGGGGAGAAATGAATCTGGACGGCGGTGAGGCATGCGGCGGAGAAGGACGATCCATCGCCGCAAATGAAGCGCATGACAAGCCGCAGGCCGGATCAGCGCCGCGTCACCCGGCTTTCCCAGTCCAATCGCGACACGCCGTCGCGTCCAACCGCATGTTCGATAACCGACGCCGCCATCGTCAGCATCCCAACTCGCGGAAGCGGCTTCGCAGACCGAAGAGACGCCGCTGAATCGTGACCAGGTCCTGCCCACTGGCCTGCGCCTATGCCCGCTCAAGCGAAGGAATCTGTCTATCCAGATGCCGGCATTCCCCTTGGGCTTCCGGCGTGAGCTTCAGACGACGACCGTATACCTCGAACTGTTTGGGGTTCATTCCACTCAGCGGGCGTATGGCCTCCGCCACATGCTCTTGCAATACCTCCCGCTGCACATCGTTGCCGACACGCTCCCGCCCCGACAACTTGCTGACTCCGCGGGTCGGCTCCACATTGATGGCCTTCGCGCCGAGGCACGGCGAATCGGAATAAACAATCTTGCCCCCCTCCTCACACCGGAAAACAGTTCTGGACGGCGCGGGCAAGGATTGGGCTGCCGCGAGGCTGGAAAAAAACACCGCGAGCGCCCCAAGGGACAACAAGCGGAGGGTTCGGCCTGACATGAATGAATGCGAATCAAAGTGCATGACGACAATTGCAAGGATAAGGGCGTTCAAGATGACCGGCAGGCCGATTCCTCGCAACACAAGGAAACTTCGTTTTGCCGACCTACTTTCTGCAGCCTCATGGCCCTGAACTGAATCGCATCGAAAACCGCTGGCGCCCGATGAAGCGCATCAGGATGACCGTGAGAGGCCGCGATGCCCCACGCTCGAAGCCGATTTGGCCCGCCTATGCGCCACCGATGCGATCGTTCTTGCGATGAGGCGCGGATGCATCTTCACCGGCCGCGCTCATTGAATCTGGTCGTGGCCTCCGGAAGAATTTGGCAATTACAGCCAAAAAGAAATAGGAAAGAGTCGATACCAGCACAAGCCACGATGCAAATACTTTCATGGCGTACCAATAATCGAATTCTCCATCTGTTTTTTGGAACTCCAGCTGTGCATTGTGCAACATGCCAATAATCAAAAACACCACACCCGAAATCGCCCCCAAAAGGATCGATACCAGAAGCCTCTTCCCGCCTGACGATAACAATGAGTGCATTTTGTCAATAGCGCCTATTCCGCACAGTACCTCCCTGACCCGTCAAAGGATTATTATCGACATTTTCCATTTTTAACCAAGGTTTGGTTTCATAAATACGCTGAACTCTGGCACCATAGTCACTGACGGTACTGGCGTTGATGTTGTTATACAATGTCGCTATTTGGCTTACGCTCGCCCCCACCGGAAGGTTTGAAACAATCCGCTGCAATATCATCCCTCCAGCCCTGATATTTTCGTAGGGCTTCTGCAGATTTTTTCGAGTTCCAAATGCATCGCCCCAATAGGCAACATTCACATTCATCGGCAGAATAGATTTATTTGCCCCAAATAGACTCAAAGGGGCATCGTAGTACCCGTGAGTGGTCTCCATATACATGATGGATCTAATCAGATCGGCATCGACATTCAGCTCCCGAGAGACCTTATCGATGTTCGCGGCGTGTCTTGCAACTTCGGAGAAGGCGGACAATTCAAAGAAGGGCTCCGATCCATCTGCAGTTTGACTCGGGCTCACTTTGAAAGTGCATGATTTGATGTTTTTCGCGATGCAGTCTTTTAAGGATGGATTTGCCATACCGAGATTCACCGTTCCGATTATTAAATTAGTAAAGCAAGTCGGCAGAAGCCGCCCTTGCTTGACAACCGCCTTAACCGCGACCCAATTCAGCGTTTCGCAAACAATAAAAGCAAAGTCGCTTCGACGCCCCATCGAACATCATTTTCTGCACTGAAAACCCAGGCGTCAGCGAAAAATCTATCGATTGAAAGTCAATCAAAACAACAGCCAAACCGCCAGATATCCGACCATATAAAAAAGCCCGCAAGCCAATATCAAAGCATAGACACCGATCAGAACGGCCACCCAGCCTACCGCATCGCCGATCTTCTTTTTGACTATCCCTTGATACGAATACACAAGCGTATATCTACAACCGAAATACAAAACCAGCGGCACAAAAATCGCCAGCAGTGCAAACTTATATCCCATTTATTTTCAACCGATGAGAACGTGTATAGGCGGCCTGTTGTTAGACCGCAAGCTCGACGTCCGGAAGATTGGCAAGCACTTGGTCATAGCGCTCGTAGCGCTCCAGGACGTCCACGATGACCTGCAGCGGTTCGGCCCAGATCTCCGGTAGATCTCGCTCTTGAGCCTCTCGGATCGGAAAGGCCAGGGTTTCTCTCGGAGGATTGAATTGAGCATTGACGCCAAGTTTATTGCCTCTGGCATCGACTCTATACCAGCCGAAGTCTCGAAGGTACACGGCATTCAAGCCATGAAGGCAGTAGGGCGCGCCGCTGTCGCCAACTGAAAGGCGTTGATAGCAAAGGCCGGTTGGAATGCCATTTGCTCTAAGCAGCGCGGCCAGCAGGTGACTTTTGGCATAGCAATAGCCAGTCTTGTAGCGCAAAGCGTCTGAAGCCTTGCAAGTGACTGGATTGAGTTTGAAATCGGAGCTGTGGCGAATTTCGTCTCTGACGAATTCAAAGCATTGTTGAACAAGGCTCAGCTCAGAAGATGAGTGGTTGGCCAAGTTCCTGGCCATAGACAAGACTTCTTTGTTCTCGAAGTCGATGTATTTGCTGGGAGCGAGATAGCGCTGCATATGCTTATTGCGGTCTGATGTGGAAGCTACCGGATGGCGGACAGTACGTAGGTCGGGTTAGCGCAGCGTAACCCGACATCCCATGATAAGCCCTACTCATGCCCAACCCCTCAAAACTCATTGAATCACTCCCCCAATCCAGCGCATAAACCCCGGCCGTCACGTAGCGGCCGAAGCTGGAGTAAGGCCACTCGCCGGGTGATCGGGCCAGACCGTGCTTGACCGGGTTGTAATGGATGTAATCCGCGTGGCGGGCAAAGTCGGTTTCGTCGCGTATCTGGTGTTCCCAATATCGATGTTGCCAGACGGCTTGCTCGCCTTTCCTCCGTCGTGCTTCATCGGGCGTACGCCTGAGCGCGTCCGGGCAATGTTTGGTGAATCCGGTCTTGATCGGGCGCCAGCGGGTCGAGAAATCGGCATCGTCGGGCGGCAAAGTCCAGATACAGTGAAGGTGATCAGGCATCACGACAATGGCGTCGATTTCAAACGGACGCGATTGGCGAACGGATCGAAAGGCATTGCGCAGGACATCGACGGCTTCATCCGAAGCCAGAATGGGACGGCGGCGATCCGTTACCACGGTGAAGAAGAAAGTGCCGCCGGGAACGACGGTGCGTCGATATTGCATGGGAGGTGTCGGGTTACGCTGCGCTAACCCGATCTACTCGGCTGCTACAGGCTGTAGCGCCAGCTAGAACAATAAATCTCCATATTGTTCATCGCGTCCCAAGTACGCTTTTCCCACATCGCTTGGCCGTCGCCAGAGACTTTCACGTCTTTGTTTATTTTTTCGAATACCGCTTTCGTAATCCATAACGGCTTGCCTGAGAGGCTCGTGAGCTTTGCCGCATAGTTGGCCGCGCGCCCAATCCATACAAGATCGTTGTAGCCCCGTACCCCAATTCGAGCTGCGCGCAGTTGGCTGGTATCCACGCCAATGACATGGTTTAGGACGAAAGTCGTATTGGGGTAACACTTCTGGATTGCCGGTCGGATTATTTCGACTACAGCGTAGTGAATTTTCATTGCTGCTCGGACAGCACTGGTGTTTTTCGTGTTACTCGTAAACACAGCCATTATGCGGTCGCCGTCGTAAGCGGTTACCACACCACCTTCCGCTGCAATAATTCTTGCAGCGCACCGTAGATAGACTTTGTAAATTTCGGCCGCAAACCACCACTTGTAGTTGTCCACCATGTTTGTGGAACCATCTAGGTCTGCGTAAAGCACTGTCGCGGTCTCCAGATCTTTTGCGTGGTTGGATAGATGCAGCTGGTCGGGGTCAGGAACATTCGTAGTGCCTATTACCGACCAATCTTCACTAAGGATCTGGGAAACTTCGCTTTGCAAATCGTCTTGGAGGGCCAATTCTAATTCTCCTAGCGCTTGACTAGCATACCAATTGCGGCGATCCAGGATGGCACCGACAAGAATGACCAGCACATGCTTCGGCGAACCCATGAATATTTGTCCCGGGCAATCTCAGCGTTGCGGTGGATTTGCTGCATCCAGTCGGCCAGCAGCGTTTCATCAGATGCACGATGGAACCTATCGCAGTAAGTTGCAGAATCCTGAGCAGCAATTTGACCGAAAAATAGCATCGAGTCTTTGGGGCCGGTCGTGCGCGGCAGGACAACCATGGCCGCACAAAACAGACCAATGACTGCGGCGCCCGCCGCCGACAGTATGAATAGATAAGTCCAAGCGCCACGCGCTGAGATTTCAGATGCCCCAAACGCCGCGGCAAGCCCGCCAAGTAGAGCGGTGTCAAGCGCGACGATCACGCCAACTTTGACCTCGGCAGCTGCAATCCAGGCGAGATGACGCTCAAGCACCCATTGGGCAGTAGCGAGGCGGTCTTTAGCGGTCATGTAAGTACTCCGCCACGCACCTAACGCTTGTTTCAAAGAAGCTTCCTTGCCTGATGTAGCGATTCAGCTGCTCAGCGAAGAAGTAGCCATATTCATTTAGCACCGCAGTGCTTACGGCTACGGCGTAATTAACCCTAACCCAATCCCGTATATTCGCCATCTCAACTGTCCTTTTTTACAAAGAAGTCCAATAGCATACCCGAAGACCAGCCGAGGCTTCTAGTTGTGAAGAGTCAAGTACCTATTGCTCTAGAAGCGGTACCTCGCGAAAGATCGGCAGAACGTCAAGAAGGGCTCACCCGTCCAGGTCGATGTGGTGACGTAGCAACGCCAATTGCAGCTATCGAAAAATCAGGTTAGATGAACGGCCGCTATGGAGTTGCCAATCTGAATAGCCGCTCCTGCCCGCTTGCCGCTCTTCAAAAACACCTCTCTCAAGCAGCTCAACCCTCTCGTCCTTGCATCCACCCACCAACACAAGGCGACTCACACCCGGTCGCCTCATGTTCGAGGGCAGTCGCGGTTTCATCCGCAATTGCCCTTTCCTGCAGTTTTACGTTGCCGGTTTGCTGCTGCGGGAGGGCGATTTGCGTTCGGACTTTTTCTTCAGGCCCAGCGCGGCAACCTCGTCGGAGTCGGCGCCGAATTGGGCTTTGGCTTGGTTCTTGACGTCGAGGATGACGTCGTGGAAGGCCCATTGGGCGGCGACGGTGGCGTCGCGGGCGGCGGCGAGGGCGTTTTGGGCGTGGATTTCGGCTTCGCGGGTGGCGTTAAGCTTGTCGTGCTTCTCGGTGACGGCGCTCAGGGCGTAGTCGGGATTGGCGGGCTTGTAGTCGGCGATGACTTTCAGGGCCAGGAAGGCGTCGATGTCCGCTTGCAAAACCAGCGGGGGGACGCGGGATTTTCTATTTTTTGCCATGTTCTTTCCTCGAAGCGGCGGGGCGTTGAAGTTGGAGTGCCACGGCGAAAAATATTACATTGAACTTCCCGACGAATTCAATATGCATGATGCGGTTTTTGGTGTTTTGGCCGCGCGGCGGTGGTGGGCATTCGCGCAAGCGGCGCGTTCTTCGATGTTGACGGCGCTTTGTATCAAGTAGCGCGCTCAACTTTGAATGTTGCGGCCGATTTGTCGATAAATCTGGGCGGCGTTTCGATCAAAGAGGCCGCATTGTTCTATGTTGCGGCCGCATTGAAGAACATTTCGGCCTCAACATTGAATGTTGACGGCGCAACATTCAATGTTGAGTGCTCAAGATGCTTCGTTGGCGGCGATTCGTTCGATGTTGAGGGCGCATGCAAGGATTCGCGCGGCGCGGCGTCGATTGTTGCGCGCGCATTGCCCTACCGGCGATCTCGACGCCTGCTTTACGGCGGCGACGGCGCCTTCGATTCGGTCACTGGCTATGCGATCGCAGCTTCCAATGCGGCCGTATCTTCATAGAAGTGATACAGCGTTAGCTGCCCCTGCTGTACTCGGCAAATCAATGCCCAGTTGCTGGGGAAATCTCGACCGGTTGTGCGGCTACGATGGAGAAGGTTGCCGTACATGCAGACGTGTTCGCCTTCCGAGAAACAGGCCGTAATGTTGAACTCCCCCGGTTCCAGAAGCGCTGCGAAGAGCCTGAAAAATTCCCGAGCACCTGCCGGTCCTATGAAAGTCCCGTGGACCGGTACGCGAGGATTTGGGACCGGCCTTGCCGAAATGAATTGTGCCTCCGAGGCAACTAGGAGCAATGCCTCCTCCAATGTGCCGGCAAAGACGTGTTTAAGGAATGTTTGAACGGTATCGAGGGAGGTCATCAGAGGTCCAGGTCGGTTGGTAAAAATGAAAAAGGGAACTTAGAAGCCCGTCAGCGTGAGCTTGCCGATTGTTCTTTTCGATTCGATCAGGCCATGGGCGATGCGCAGGTTCTTTGCGGAAATAGCGCCAAGGTCTCGGGTTGCCGCAGACGAGAGTTGTCCTGCATCGATCAGCTTGGCCACTGCATTCAGGATTTCACGTTGCGCGCCGAGGTCCGGGGTGCCGAACATCGATCGGGTGAACATGAATTCCCATACGAAGGTGGCACTCTTGCGCATGAGCGAATTGATATCGGGTCCGGTATTGAATGGGACGATGGAGCAGAGCGTTCCTTGCGGGGAAAGAATTTCCGCAAGCACCGGAAAATGCTGATCGGGGGTATTCAGGAGCAAGATTGCGTCGACCTGCGACAGACCAAGCTTCGATAATTGCTCTTGCATATCCCCGAAATGGTCGATGACATCATTGGCGCCCAGGTTTCGACACCATGCTTGCGATTCGGGCCGTGAGGCGGTGGCAATGACTCGCAGGTCGGGGATCAACTTGGCAAGCTGGATGGCCATTGAGCCAGTGCCACCTGCGCCACCTACGATCAATAGTGTCTTCAGGCGATTGGGTTCGGTCCGAGAAAAGCCAATCCGAGTAAACAGCGCCTCCCACGCCGTCAATGCGGTCAAGGGGATTGCGGCGGCTTGTGAGGCCGAGAGCTTGCTGGGACGGTGCCCGACAATGCGGAAATCAACGACATGGAATTCGCTGTTGGCGCCGGGCCGTGTCAAGTCGCCTGCGTAATACACCGTGTCACCCGGCTTGAACTCCGCAGATACATTTGAGCCCATCGCGACAACTGTTCCTGCGACGTCCCAGCCCAGGATGGCGAATTGATTGTCATCGATCTTGCGTTCGCGCACGCGGCAATCGGCGGGATTGACGGAGATCGCTTCGACGCGAACCAGAAGGTCAAATGCGTCGACGCTGGGTACCGGAACTTCCAGATCGACCAAGGCATCGGGATGCTCAATGGGCAATGCCTTGTAGACGCCAACGGCTTTCATGAGTTGGTGTTGCATGGTGATTGAAGTGATGGCTAGGAGATTCCATTCACTGTAATAATGAGCACAGACAATCGGAAGATGGAAAAATCGACACGATCTGTGCAAAAATAATCGGATGCAAACAATGCAATGGGACGATGTCCGCTATTTCTTAGCCTTGGCACGCCAAGGCAGCCTTTCGGCGGCAGCACGATTGCTGGCAATCGAGCACTCCACCGTTGCGCGAAGAGTCTCCAGTTTGGAACAGGCTTTGGGAATTAAGCTGTTCGACCGTTTGCCGCGAGGTTGGACGCTAACGCCAGAGGGGCAAGCGATCTTTGAGCGCGCCCGTCTGCTTGAAATAGACATGCAGTCGCTGCAGCGCACCGCACTCGGTCAGTCTGCGCTTGCGGGGCGCGTTCGCATTACAGCGCCACCGCTGCTACTGAACTATTTTGTACTGCCTCATCTCGACGAATTTCATGCCCAGTATCCGCAAATTGAACTGGAATTAGTTGGAGAGCGGCGCGACGCCCATCTCGGGCGTGGCGAAGCGGACATTGCTTTACGGATGAGAGAACCGCGTGAGCCAGATCTGGTGGCGAGAAATCTGGGGCAGATCAACTATGGACTCTACGGTACGCAGTCGTGTTGCGCGTCGCCTGAGTCCGAGCACAAATTCATTGGCTTTGATGAAAGCATGCCCGAATTGCCACAAAAACTGTGGTTGGAAAAACATGTGGGTACTCGCCCTTATGCCTTGCGCGCCAACGACATGCTATCGATGTGTCAAGCGGCCGGTCAGGGCTGGGGAATTGCCTTGTTACCGAGGCTTCTTGCAACAAAGGATCACCGGCTTCAGTTGTTTGCTGCGCCTAATCCACTTTCATTGGCGGTGTATTTGGTAATGCACGCCGACGTTCGCCGTGCGCCGCGTATTCGCTGCACCGCAGATTACCTGATCAATATATTCACTGCACATGCGAGTGAGCTATAGGGAAGCGTACATCTAGTTTAAGGACGGACCTTGGCTAGCGGCAGTTTCGGAGAGAGCAGTTCCACGTTCCGAATTTTTGCTTCCTGGCTGTGGACTAAACCGCCCTCGCGATAGTCCTCCGATGCAGCGCGGTAGTCGCGGATAGAAGCACGCGGTTTCCTACCTTGCGAACTAAGGCGCTCCGCCTCGTTCTCAAGGAGTCGCAGCCCTGACCGCCTTCCCGCCCCATCCGCCCGCTGCGGCGCCGCCTTTTCTTCATAAACATAAATCGCCACAAGCCTGCATTTGGCATTTTTTCTCACGGATTGGAGCGTGCGCGATTCAATTGTATTGATGTGCCCTGCCAAAAACATGTCAATCACATCGCAGGCAATATCCGGGCCGGCTATCGAAAGCGATCCGGCGAGGCGACGTACTTCGATCGGTGGATGCCTTTGGCCGACAGATCGTTTGCGGGCCGGGGGCGAACTGAAGATTTAAACGGCGGTCGGTCGACGGCGTCGATGTGTCAGAAAATTTTACAAGGACACGCTTTTTTGCACCGCCGCATTGAAACAGCGAATTGATTATTTTGATAAAAACGCGCCCGGCGTGGTTTTTGCTCAATACCCGGTACCGTTCCGGACATCGGCGCTAAGGCAAAAGAGCGTTTGCACTCGCGTTTGCCTGCCGCCGTTCGACGGGAGGCAATTTTTAGTGCCGTGAGTCCGATAGCCGGCCGGCTTGCACGCCTGCAATGGATTTTGAAAAAAGCGCTGCAACAAACTGCCGTATGGACTTTGGGTTTCCTTTAGCAGTTTTTGTCGAATATGGGATTCATCATGAAAAGTTCAGCAAAATTCCTTTTGACTACGGCTTCGGCGCTGTTACTGAGTGCCAATGCGCTGGCCGCCGATTTCACTTTTACGACGCCGACCCTGGCCTTGCCCGCAACATCGGGCAATGGCCTGACCGGGCAGTTATGGACCAATGTCGATCCCAATACCGACACCCTCGCCCAGGCCCAAGCGATCATCGCGGGCGGCTATGCGACCGCGAACTTCCTCGCCACCACCATCGATTATCCGGTCGGCCCCGCAGGTTCGACTTCGGTGTTCTCGACCTACGGCGCGGTGCTCGATGCCACGGCGCAGGCGACCCTGGATAACACCGCCGTGCTGCCGGACGATGTGTTGAACACGGTAATGCGCTTTGCGGGTTTCTTTGGGGTGCAAAGCGCCAATGAGGTATGGACTTTCACCCTGCCCTCCGACGACGGGAGCGCGCTGGACATTCAAGGCACGCGGGTTTTGAACAACGACGGCATCCATGCCTTCAGCGGCCCGACGCGGACCGTGGAGTTCACGATGCCCGGCCTTTACGCGATGAACGTGCTCTTTTTCGAATCGCAGCCGTCCGATTGGGGGCTTGAGCTCAGAGGCGGGCTGAACGGCGCAACGCCGACCACGGCGATCAGCTCGCGTCTGTACAACCTGATTACCTATGCCGATCCGAACGACGATCGTCTCGGCAGCATCCAGCCCAACAATTCCGTTCCGGAACCGGCTTCGCTGCCCTTGCTGGGTGCCGCGTTGCTGGGGGCGTTTGCGTATTTGCGGCGGCGTTGAAGCCGCGCGCGGAGCAACGGCAGGTTCTGCGCCGAACTTTTTGTGCAAAGGGTGGCGGCCGCTTCGCGGCGGCGTCACCCGACGCCGAAGGTCCGGGCTCTTGTGCTCAATTTCGTCCGGCGTGTCCGCTTACAGATAGCGGAGGCGCCGGCTCCGTTCCAGGCGCACCGTATATTTCGGGTAATCCAGCCCGGTGCGGGCGCGCAGCGCCTTGGCGGTGTTGCCGATCTCGCGCCAGCGGGGGTTGAAAGCCGGATTTTTGAAGGCGAAGACGATGTCGTTGCCGTCGACGAGGCTGATCGTCAGGACGCGGTCGTCGAAGACCTCGGCGATCATCGCCATGTGCCCGGTTCGATCCATCTTTTCCCCCGCCAGATTGGCCACCATCAAACCGCGCCCGGCCAGGGCGTCGTGGACGTTCCGATAGAAGTCGGTGGAATTCACCGAGCCGGACAATCCGTGCCGGTCGAAGGCGTCCATCATGATGACGTCCGGCCTTTCTTCCCATTCCCGGCTTTTGACGACCCAGTCGGCGCCGTCGCCTTCGATCACGGTGAGCCGGGCGTCGTCGGGCGGCACCTGAAATTCATTGCGGAAGGCGATCACGCGGGGGTCGATCTCGACCACGGTGATGCGCGCCGATCCCACATGGCGATAGCAGAACTTGGCCAGCGACCCGCCCCCCAGGCCAAGCATGAGGATGTGCTGCGGACGCTGCAGGAAGAGCTGAAAACTCATCATCGCCTGGGTGTAATCGAGCTCGAGGGCGAATGGGTCTTTGAGGCTCATGGTGCTCTGAATGAGCGAGAGCGAAAAATGCAGCGTTCGGGTGGTGCCGTCGTCGATCACGAAGGGTTTGTCGTAGGCGCCCGAGAGCACCTGACGCAGCACCTGCCGAGTGTCGCAATCTTCCGCTTCGAGCAGGCGGATGGTGTCGGTGTGGGTGAAAAAGGGGCTGGGCAGGACGAGGA
>ERZ650300.1415-NODE-1415-length-13592-cov-7.284110_pt1 | contig 13592 bp, 8 predicted proteins | sample MGYA00376236_ERZ650300 | MGnify/ENA primary metagenome ERZ650300 (study PRJEB26733, sample SAMN07839303) | wastewater metagenome | biome: urban; feature: wastewater treatment plant; material: waste water | place: USA: North Carolina | collected 2016-04-28 ... | reverse complement strand
ACACCAGGAAAAACAGCCGATGCCAAAGCACTTGGAAAAATGATAGATAAATTACCTGTTGAAGCCTCGATTTATGGCGATAGTGCCTATTTAGATTATGGTTTAGAAGATACTGCTTTTGAGAGAAAATGTATTTTTTTGAAAATTCAACGAAAATCAAATTCTAAAAGAATTGACACTTTAGAACAAAAAATGGAGAAATTAAAAATGAGAAAAAGAGTAGAAACAACGATCAGTGATATTAAAAAATTATTCCCAAGAACCATACATGCTGTTACTTTGGATGGATTTTTAATAAAGCTAACATTGTTTGTATTCGGATTGCAATTAAGTAAATCAATCAACTAGCAACTTGAATTAATTAATTTAATTATTAATTACTTTGATAACCAACTGCTGGTGGTTTTGGTACACTTGCATTGAAGGTTCCAAAATTACCGTTTGTTATTAAATTTTGAGAAAACAAATCAGAAGTGCACCCAATACCTAACAGTAGAAAAAGGAATAGGTAATAGTTTTTTTTAAAAAGTTGCAACATGGTGGTTAGTTATTATAGAATTAAAATTTGGGGTTGTATGGTTTAAATGATTTGGATTATTTATCCTTTACAATTAGAAACTCTGAACGTCGATTTTGAAAGTGTTCTTCATCGGTACACTTATCGCCGCAGTTTATTCTTGGTTCAGTTTCACCGAATCCTTTTCCTGAGATTCTTGTAGTACTAATTCCTTTTGAGAGGATATAGTTTACAGTAGATTGAACTCTTTTTTCTGATAGATTCAAATTGTACTTCGCAGTACCTTTACTATCTGTATGCGCTTTGATGTAAATTTCCATAGCAACATTTTGGTTCATTATATAGACTAGTTTATCTAATATTTTTTTTGATTGCTTTGTAATTTCGTATTTATTGAACTCAAACAAAATCGGGTTAAAATGGATTTCGGTGTCGGTAACTACGACTTCTGGAATTGGTTCAATAGGGATAGTAATTCTTAAGTTAGGATCAACAGTTGGAGCTATAGCTATGGTTTTAGTGATAAAACCATCTTTATAGATTTTTAAATAAGGTGTTTTTTCACAAGCGATTCTAAACTCAATCCATCCATTTTTGTCAGATTGCAAGGTGGTTATTATGTTCTCGTTGCTATCGGTTACTACGACTTTTGCATTACTTAAAGGAAGATTATTGGTGGCATCTGTTAGAACAGCAGCATAATAATTGGTGCAATCGGGTATGCATGAATAAATATTGTCATTTCCCTCTCTGTTGCTTGATAAATAGCCAATTTTTCGGTTGTAAAAAGTAGAGAAAGCAAAGTCATCTTTGGGACTGTTTACAGGTATTCCTAAATTTTCGGCCTCACTTTCGTTTTTCAAATCTATCTTGTAAACATCTAGTCCGCCTAGTCCTGGTCTTCCATTCGAAGCAAAATAAAGTAAATTGTTTTCATCAATAAAGGGGAAGGATTCGTCTCCTTCAGTATTGATTTTTGGTCCTAAATTTTCGGGTTTACCATAGGTTCCATCTCCATTAATAGTTACTTTCCAAATGTCATTTCCGCCAATTCCTCCGGGCATATTTGAGGAAAAGTAGAGTGTTGTATTCGTTGAGTTAACACTTGGGTTGCTTACAGAGTAAAGTTTGCTATTAAACGGTAATGGTTTTGCGTATATCCATACACCATGATCATTGGTGGCGGTAAATAATTGCACTTGACCACTTTTTAACTTTTTGTTCTTGATTTTGTCAAATTGATTGACCGTGAAACTTTCACTAGCAAAATAGATGTTTTTTCCGTTTTTTGTAATAGAGATAGGACCTTCATGAAAGGAGCTATTAAGTTCTTTTAAAGGGATGGGTTGAGAAAATACAGTGTCATTTTTTCTAATACTAAAAAAAATATCTAAATACGGTTCTTCATTCCAACCGTATTTTTTGTTTTGTTCTATTCTACTGCTCACAAAGTAGAAAGTACTGTCTAAAAGAAAACCACCAAAATCACTTCGATCGGAATTAATATTGATCTTTTTTACAGTATATTTTTTTTGTTGGTTTAATAATGCTTCCGTAGCGTTGTCTTTTTTTAGAAAAGTAGTACTTCTGCTATCAGATGAATATTTTAATGCAAATTTTTTCATTGCTGCATTGGCTTCATCATATTTTTTATTAGATCGCAAACAATCAATGTAGTTAAAATGTGTTGCCTTGTCTTTAATAGCTTCGTAAGCTAATTTGTAATATTTTTCAGCTTCTCCAGTATTGGAAGTATAGTAATAGCAATTGGCTAGTTGAAGCATATCCTCGGTGTTTTTTGAAGTAACATCGATACATTGTGTAAGTAATTCTATTGCTTTGGTGTATTCTAATCTTTCAATTAAATCTGTTGCGGTGCAGCTATTCTTTTGTGCAGTCACTGCGTTGTAGGCTAAAATAAAGAAGAATATAATGAGGTGTTTTTTCATAAGTAATAATTAAAAAAAGCGAGGAGATCGAGAGACTTTTTTATAGTTGATCAAATCAAACAATAGGATAATTTCGTGAGATGCGTTTGTGGTATAGTTTAGATTTGAAATAATGCTATCATAAGCATAGCCAATTCTTAATTGAGGTGTAATATTAATATTAACCATTCCACCAAAACTATCTTGTTTGCGATAGGTTAACCCAAACTCTATTTGATTATTATATAAAAAATTAGTCGATACATCATACGAAACTGGCGCTCCAAAGGAAGATTTTACCATAGCAAAAGGTTTGAACTTCCAATCACTATTTAAATCAAAAACATAACCTCCTGTAATGAAATAATGACTAACTTCTGAGCCGTAACTCTCTCCATTGTAGTCAAAATGAGGTGTTTTTAAGATGTTTGGAATAGAAATACCAAAGTAATAATGATCTGTATAAAAGAAAACGCCAGTACCAAAATTGAAAGACGTTTTATTGATATCTCTACCAAAAATACCCTCGTTAGGATCGGGTAGTGTAGAAGCAATTTGTGAAAACAAGTCAACACTATGAAAAGTGGCTCCTGTCTTCATCCCAACAGCTATTTTCATGGATTCATTTAATTGAAGTGTATAGGACAAATCTCCGTATATGTTTTTTTCGGAGATTGGTCCTAATTTGTCGCTAACTATAGAAAGGCCAGCTCCTAAATTTTTTCCTACAGGCTGATGACCAAAAACAGAAAATGTGGTTGGAGCATCTTCAATATTGACCCATTGTTTTCTATATAAAATCCCCATAGATAAATCCTCTTTGGAGCCAGCGTATGCTGGGTTAAATACACTCATGTTATACATGTATTGGGTATAATGAGGGTCTTGTTGTGTCCAACCAATTGTATTAAATCCAAAAGTTAACAACAATAAGAGTGTTATTTTAGGCATTGTTTTCTTATTGTTTTTATTGTTTTCTAGTAACATAAATCCATCCAGTTTTTGAGGTTTCATCATTCAATGTTATGATGTAGTAATAGGTTCCGTCAGGAAGAGCTGCGCCGTCATTGGTTTGACCTCTCCATTCATTCTTGTAGTCTTTTTTGTGATAGACTTCAACACCGTATCTGTTCAGGATACTAATATTTTTTATTGCATAAGTTGAAAGGTCAAAGTATTCATTAGATCCATTACCATCTGGAGAGATTCCTTTTTGAGTACCACAAAAAACTGAGGAAAAACTAATGGTTTGAATCGTTTCGCAACCTATTGTAGTATTTGAAACTTTTGCAGTCAATTCGAGTGGATAAATAGAATCATCAATGGTTCCAATAGATTTTGTTACATTTAATTTTATATCATTTCCAATACTGTTTTGGTTTTTGTCCATCCAAGTAATTTCAACTTGGTTTGGAGAAAAGCTATTATCAATAGGAATAATTTCTACAATAAACTCATTTTCTAAACAATAGGATTTTAGTTCAAAAGCAATAGTTTTTGGGATTGGATTGATAACAATCTCTTCAGTATTTATCATACACGTAGTGCTATTGCTATTTCTAATACTTGTTTGGTATTTTCCAGGTTGAAGATTATCAAATAGGGGACTTGTTTGATAATTACCGCCGATGCTATACTCCATACCGTTTTGTTGCGTAAACTCTATTTTTCCGAAAGGGAGATTACAAGTAGGTTGTGTAACGTCTATTGTTGCTGCATTAGGATAAAGAGGAACAACGGGTATAATTGCTTCAATAGAGGCTTGAGATGCGCATTGATTAGCGGTTTTAACTTTAAAATTATAGCTAACACCTGCTGATAAATTCTCAAATTTATAGGTTGCACCCGTTCCAAAAACAGATGCGCCACTAGAAGGGATAATTTCCCAATTGCCATTTGGTAATCCAGTAAGGATAACACTTCCAGTAGTTTTAGCACAAGTTGGAGCTTCTATTGAGCTGACAATTGGAGTAGCAGCAGATTCAATTATTATGTCTACTTTAAGCCTATTATTGCTTTGACATACAATTGGGTTGATAGACTCCTCAACCGCATAATAAGAGTTCCCATTTAGTAAAGCAGTATCATTTGGCAATAGATTTCCTCCAGTCAAACTATCATACCATTTTATATTTGACAATGGATTTGATTTAGTAATAGCGATACTGTTCAATGTAGGGTTTTGTTCTATGCAAAAAAGCTGCGTATTTGCATTGGTAGTTGTTGTAGCAGGGGACAGAATTGAAACAGTAACTTCAAATCTTTCAACGCTTTCACAGATGCCAATTGTTTGTGTTGCATAATATTTTCCTCCATCTACTAGTGCGAAATCATTGCTTAAAAGGGTGTTATTATTGTCATACCATTTTACGTTTACCCCACTTGTTACTATTAAGTCTTTTATTTTTGGTAAAGACGAATTACAAAAGAACTGATTCGAATTTCCTTCTGGTTTTGACGGTGATTCGATGTTAACTTTGACAGTAGTTCTAGGACTACTCTCGCAAAACAGCGGAGTACTAGTAAAAGCTGCACCATAATAAATAGCGCCATTTACTAGTTTGTCTGTTACTGATAAAGGTGTTGTGCTGTTAGGTGTTAAATACCAATTAACAGTGTTCGTGTTAGTAACTCTATTGGTTAAACTTGTAATGGTTGCATTTTCAGAAGCACAAAAAGACTCTTCATTTTGAATTATTGGACTTATTGGTTGATTGATGACTACCGAAACACTTAATCGATTAACACTTTCACAAGCGGATAGGGTTTGCGAAGCATAATAAGTAGCACCATTTACTAGAGCAGTTGTTGGATTAAGAGGGCTTCCTCCACTCGGATTGGCATACCAAAGTATAGAAGTTCCAGAGGCTATTAAGTCACCAATGGTTCCGCTATTACAAACCACCTGATTACCTGAACCACTAGGGGCAGGCGTTTTTGTGATGGTTACTGCTACAGCAAATCGGTTAACACTTTCACAACCTAATCCATTAGTTGCAGTTTGTGTTGCATAATAAGTAGCGTCAGTAAGTGGAGTGGTAGTGGCTAAAGGAGTTGTGCTTGTTGGTGAATTGTACCATTTTATGTTCGTACCACTGGCTACTAAATTAGCAATAGTTGGTGTATCAATTTGACAGAAAGTTTGATTTGCCGCACCGCTAGGAGCAGCAATACCTTCTATGGTTAGGGTAACGGCTATTCTTGTTGTACTTGTACAATTGGTAGTGGTATTTCTTGCTTCTACATAATACGTATAATTTCCAGCGGCAGTTACGGTAGGTGTAAAATTCAAGGCATTAGTCAAAAACGGAGCGCCACCAGTTTGTGTTGTATACCAATCAGCGGTTTCTTGCGCAGCTACACTCACACTTAGCGTTGGATTATTTTGTCCCTCGCAAATAGTTTGGTTGGCACTTGCACTAGGAGTAGCAACAATTGGACAGCTACAATCAGGTGCAGTAATTGGTATCACTTCATTGCATCCGCCAGCAACATTGGCATTGATAGTAATATTAGTTCCGGCAGGAATATTAGTAATACCCGAAGCGCTTACGGTACCTACATTTGGAACAACGCTAATGTTTGTTCCCGCAGAGGCATTAAAAGCAACCGAGTAGGTAAGTAGGTTAGCAGCACAAGTTGTATTGGTAATAGTAAGTAGCGGAGCAGCTTTAATTTCAAGTGTAACAGGAGTTCTTGCTGTACTAGTACAAGAATTGTTGTTATTTTGAGCATAAAAAGTTGTTGAACCAATGGTATTCCAAGAAGGCGCAGTAATAAGACTGCCACCAGTTGGTGCATTATACCAAGTAATAGTTCCACCATCTGGTGAAGTTGCTACAGGAATAAGGGTTTGAATTGGATTGGTTTGACACACGGACTGATTCCCAGCAGATGTTGGTAAAGCAGGGTCTGTTATGGTTACGGCAAGTGGATATCTATTACTGCTTTCACAAGCGGATAGGGTTTGTGAAGCATAATAAGTTGTGCCATTCACTAGAGCTGTAGATGGATTAAGAGGACTTCCTCCAGTTGCATTGGCATACCAAAGGATTGAAGTTCCTGTGGCTACTAAGTTACTAATGGTTCCACTATTACAAACCAATTGATTCCCAGAACCACTAGGAGCGGGAGTTTTTGTGATGGTTACTATTGTACTGGCTCTAGTAGTGCTCTCACAACTTATAGTATTGTTTAAAGTTTGTGATGCATAATACGTGCCATCCGTAAGATCTGAAGTAGGATCGAGAGCTATACCGCCTGTACTTTGCAAATACCATTTTACATTGGTTCCTGTGGCATTTAAGTCGGATATTTTTGCACTATTACAAAATGTTTGCGTTGCATTTGTGATTGGTGCTGATGGATCAAGAACTGTAACATTTACAGAAGTACGAGTGGTACTTTTACAAAGCGTAGCTGGATCAGTTTGTTCAGCATAATAGGTTTGAGTGGTTAATGCTGTAGTACTGTTTAAAGCAGCGCCACCTGTACTATTTAAAAACCATTGTATCGCATTACCAGTAGCCATCAAATTACTTACAGTAGGTTGATCTATTTTGCAATATGTTTGATTGGCATCTGCTACAGGTGGATTGGTAAGATTAAAAACAGCAGTTATATCTGCACTTGATGATTGACATTGTCCATTGGAAATAGTCCAAGTGAAAACATACGTACCTGGTAAGCTTACTGTTGCAGTTGAATTTGGGGAGGTGCTGTTTGCAAAGCTTACTGTGCCAGGACCGCTTTTTAAAGTCCAGTTTCCAGTTCCAGAAAGAGGAGTGTTTGCTCCCAATGGAGTTGAAGTCAAGTTACATAATGATTGATTTGGACCTACTGTTGCAACTGTTGGAGTAGTTGCTATTGGTATATTTATACTGTCCGATGAATAGCATGGCGTCATTGCTGTGGCGCTGATTATGACAGGGTTTGGGCTTTCGTTATTGTAATTCACAGCATTTCTACCAAAATCAGCCGTTTTATTGAGTTCTGGACTTAAGAATGAGTTAGTAACGTTGTAATTACTTACGTTATTATCTTGCATTGTAAAAGCAAAAAACTTGATATCATTTCCAGTATATCCAAGTTGGGATTTTAATAGTTCTATTTCAAAACCATTGCTATAATCGGTTATTCCAGTATTGTTTTTGTTAACTCCCATAACAGCAGAAGGAACACCTGTTGCAGCTGTTCCTAAGTATGTTTTTATCGAGTTTGGATTTTTTAACTCTATGATATCTGCATAATAATTGGTTTCGCCAATATCGGTTGCAATAGCCAAACAATAGTCTGCTTCAAAATAACTATCAAAAGTACTAGGGTTGTTATTAAAAAAATTATAAGCTCTCACTGAGGGAAGTGAGCCGTTTTCATCGCCGTAATTCGATACGTTAAATCCTCCGGGTTTAGTATCTAAGAAAACTAAAACTCTTCGATAGTTTATTAGTTTTCCTGTAATACCAAATACTAGCTTGTCTTCCGTTGGTGTAATGCGCAATGAGTTAATGTAGCCATTTCTTGCATTAGTGGATAATGCTGCACTTTGAGTGTTGTCTTCATAGCTTCCGGTTCCCCAGGCATTTTCGTTGATGATTCCATCATAGGTAACTGCATATCTTGAGCGGACGGTTACGGTTTGATTATTAGTTATAGTAGTAGTGGTAAAAGTTCTATTTGTAGAAAATGCTTGACGCACGGTTCCATCAACAGAAAACTCAAAAACATCTCCGCCTCCAGTTGCTGTAAATGTTAGGGATGTTCCTTCACAGATTGGATTTGTGGAATTACTTGCTGGGGTAACACTCAATGAAACACTAGGCGGTTGGTTTTGGATGATGGCCACAACAGGAACTCTTGTACTGGTATCTGTGGTTGATTTAGCTTGTACGTAATACGTAGTAGTTGCTGTTAAAATGGGAGTTGTGAAAGTAGGTCCAGTAGCAATAGGAGTAGCAGCATTTTGAGAAGTAAACCATTCTACAGTCTCACCACTGCTCACTGTTGCAGTCAAGGTTACACTTCCTGGCCCGCAACTACTCCCTCCAGTAACAGAAGGAGGAAGTAGAAGAAGCGCTTTTTTTGGGGCAAAAAAGGGGGTTGGGTCGTATTTGTAAATAGTAGGTTTTTTATGAACTGTAACTACTGATGATTTTGGAGAGGTATTTCTTTTTGTTGGCTTTCCTTCGGTTGTAAAAGCCAATAAAAAATGAAATACCAAAAATAATAGTAGTTTATTTTTCATAAATGTATTTTTTGAATTAAAAAATTATGGATAATATATTTTGGTCTAAAGTATAAAATAATTGTACTTTGAAAAATGCATTTTGTCATACGAAGACGTTTTCGCGACACTATAACGTTGTAGCCCTTTTGTTTTTTGATAACTTTTTTTTAACACTAAAAAAGCTTTTTTTTAATGTTTCAAATGCAACAAAACAATTTGTTTTATTTATAAAAGTGTATAAGAAAATAACAGAATAACCACTAAAAGTTATATTTTGATAAATGCTGTTCTTTATGAGCCACTTAATGTTGCCGTTTTTTGTTTTTTGTGGAATTTCATTAATAAAATGCATCCTATGAGATGACTTTTTTAAAATGTCTAAATGAAATTTTATGTATCTCTGAAAGTTGTGCCAAAAAGTTGTTTTTTTTTGACTTTTCAACTAAAAACAAGTAGAAATACTTAGGAGGAAGTTGGATTATTGGAGAGGAAATGCAACGGATAGAAAGTATAGCTGCATCTTGAAGAGCAGTATTCCTCTAAAAAGCTTTATATATGATATTTGTAATTAGTAGCGGCTATGTTTTTGGCTAACCATATAAAATGTATATTTGCAGTCACAAAAAAAATATACGAACTGTTGATCACTGATCGACCGAAAATAAAATAGAATGAAAGCAGGAATTGTAGGGTTACCAAATGTTGGAAAATCAACATTGTTCAATTGTTTATCAAATGCAAAAGCGCAAAGTGCCAACTTTCCTTTTTGTACTATCGAACCTAATATTGGTGTGGTAAACGTTCCCGATCCAAGGATTAATAAATTGGAAGAATTGGTTAAACCTGAGCGTGTACAAATGGCTACGGTTGATATCGTAGATATTGCTGGTTTAGTAAAAGGTGCTAGTAAAGGGGAAGGATTAGGAAATCAATTTTTAGGTAACATTAGAGAATGTAATGCCATTATTCACGTTTTACGTTGTTTTGATAATGATAATATTGTACACGTAGATGGCAATGTAAACCCAATTCGTGACAAAGAAACTATTGATATTGAGTTGCAGTTGAAAGATTTAGAAACGGTTGAAAAACGTTTAGAAAAAGTAAATCGTGCTGCTAAAACAGGAAATAAAGAGGCTCAAACTGAAAAAGCCTTGTTGGACCGAATTAGAGAAGCCTTGTTGCAAGCAAAATCTGCTCGTACCATAACGCCACAAAGTAATGATGAAGAAGTATTGATGGAATCGTTTCAATTGATTACAACAAAACCTGTATTGTATGTATGTAATGTTGACGAAAGTTCTGCTGTAAGTGGAAATAAATATGTGGACCAAGTTCGTGAATTAGTTAAAGACGAAGATGCTGAAGTTATCATACTTTCTGTTGGAGCTGAGGCTGATATTACCGAATTAGAAAGCTATGAAGAGCGTCAGGTTTTTCTTGAAGATTTAGGATTAGAAGAGCCAGGTGCTTCTGTACTGATTCGTGCAGCTTATAAGTTATTGAAACAACAAACTTATTTTACAGCTGGTGTAAAAGAAGTTCGCGCGTGGACGATAAACATTGGTGCAACCGCTCCTCAAGCAGCTGGAGTTATCCATACCGATTTTGAAAAAGGATTCATTCGTGCAGAGGTAATCTCTTATGAGGATTTCGTTCACTACGGATCTGAAGCTAAAGCCAAAGAAGCAGGAAAGTTTAGAGTGGAAGGAAAAGAATACATTGTTAAAGATGGTGATGTAATGCATTTCCGTTTTAATGTATAAATGAAATAGACTGCTCATTCAAATCTTAGATACCTTTTTTTCTTGATTTCGATTGAATAGCTTTAAATAATAAAAAGTGGAATTACAACTTCAAAATTGTAATTCCACTTTTTTATTGAACAAGCTTTAGAATAGTAGCTGAAAGGAGAAATAGAAAATTTTCTATCTGTAATTTTTTGAATTTTTCTTAATGTATTTTATTAATTCATTAAACAAGGGATTAAACGTATTTCCGTCAAAAGCACCAACCCAAACAGTATCATAATAGGTATCTGCAACGAAAATTTCATCAATCTTTATAAAAGCTTAGTATTCAATCGATACGGCTTTTTCCTGAAAACTTTAAAATATAAAACGCCATCTTTTAGCTTGCTGTTGTTAGGGGAGTATTAATTGTTTTGAAATGTTTATTAGTAATATATGTTTCAACAGAAGTAATAAATTCAGATAAAAAATCACAAATATATTTTCGTGCATCATCTAATTGAGAAAATGTAGAAGAACTCCCTACTTCAATAAATGACTTTTCGCCATGTGCTAACCAATTTCTTTTCTTTTTAACTTCAACTAAACTTTCACCATGTTTTGTTTTGTCATAAATTACATGAACATTTGAAATGTCAATTTTCATTGACTTTGCTGTTGCAAAAATTTTCTGAGCGTCTAATGAACCTCCATAGTTAATTTCGTTAGAAGCTAGTTCTATTATTTCTGTCGAAATTTTATTTGAAATAGTTATAATTGTCTCAATGATTGTCTCCTTTCTTTTGTTATCATTATGCTTATAAATATTGTTTAACCAATACTTTTGAACATCATCAATTACATCGAAATATTTTAATCCAGAATCTTTTATTTCATCAAAAATTGATGTTATTGTATTATAAATAGTGGACTCAATTAAATTATATAATAATAAGTAAGCAGTTGATCTTAATGTATCCACTTTAGCTGAATTTATATTAACTATTTTTTCAATGCTATTATTTAAATCATAAGCGGTAATTTTTGGTCCTTCCAACTCAATAATCCCTAGTATCTCATAAAAAGATTCTATTTCAATAACTCTGTTATCAAATTCTTCTCTAATTAGCATATGTTAAATTGTTTTGGTCAATAACTTCAAGTAAACAATCTCTAACAAATTCAATTCTACCCACAACTTTATTTTTGCTATTTGCAGCATCTGAAGTTGTCCATTTCTTGAATTCTTGAGATTCAATCCATTTGATGTCAGAAATTTTTAATTTTGAATTTGCTCTCAATGCTAAATTTGTACCGACTGAAATCGCTTCAAATCTTACCCTTGGAATTGACTTAGCTGTTGTTGATTTTTTAAATCCATTTTGAAAGTTTGATTCGACAAACGATAAAGTATTAAATAATTCCTTTTCAAATAATGATGCCATAGAAGCATTAAAAGTCAAGTTTGCCTCGACAATATAATCATCCATAAATCCCTTGACAGAGTGTTCAAAATTTTGATAATTATTTGACAATGCAAAAAATCTAGAGACAAGTTCTTCTTTTTCACCTCTAAGTTTGTCGGTTTCCTTTGTTGAACTAAATAATTTATTAAATTCAGCCGAATTTGAAATTTTTAGAATAAAATCATAGAAATTATTACCTATAAATTTACCTTTTCTAATTTCTGCTGGTTCTAATCTCTTGCCTCCTTCATTTACTCGTCTAAAAATGTCAGCACGAATTCCTTCATCAGTATTTTCATTTATTATATATACTTTTAATTGAGTATTGTTGAACTTCCTTTTTCTAGCACTTCCTAAATCATTAAAAGTAAAGCCATTTAAAGCATCAAGTTCCTCTAAATCATTTAATATTAAAGTTCCATCAACAAATGATTTGATTGAAGATAACCTCTGTACACCATCTAGTAATTCTAAGTTGCCATCTTCATCTAACTCAAATGCAAATAGAGGTTGTATAGGAACTCCCATAAAAACAGATTCAATAAATCTTGATTGCATAGCTTCTTGCCAAACAAAGTCTCTTTGATATGTAGGTACAAATAACCCAGATATTGAATCGTCTTCGAAATTAGGTTTCTCTCCTTTTTTTACAAATTTTTTTAATAATTCACCAATTGAGAAATCTCCAATTCTATAATTGTAATCAACTTGGATTTCTTTAATTTGAGTTTCAGCTAATTCTATTTGTTCAGGTGTTTTAATCATAATCTATATAGATAAATGTTTTTTTATACTTTTCGCTATAACTTCGCCCAATCTTACTGGAACAGCATTTCCAATTTGTCTTGCAATCATTACAGATGAAAACTCTTCGTCTCTTTTAAAAAAATGATAATTTTTTGGGAAGGATTGTAAAATTGATGCTTCTCTTAATGAAATACCTCTATCTTGTTCAGGGTGACCAAATCTACCATTTCCATATCCTACGCAATGTGTTGTCATTGTAGGAGATGGTTCTTCCCATTTCATTCTGCCATAAACACTAGAGTATGATTTTCCTGATTCTTTTTTATGGCACTCTAACCTCAACTCTTCTGACCAATCTTTCCAACTACCTCCATAGGGAGTATTTTGAATTCTTTTTTTATTCAATGGAGAAAGTTTTCTAGCAAAGTGCATTTTATCACCTTGATAATATTCACCATCTTCAATTGGAGGAAGATTCCCAATAGCATCTTTTACAGTAATAAAGTTATCCTTGCTATGAGTTTTTGGTGTCAAATTAATCTCACCTAGTTTTGATGCTAATAAAACTAATCTTTTTCTATTTTGTGGTATGCCGTATTCTGGACAATTAACTATTTCAAAATGTGTAAAATACCCCTCAGAATTTAGAGTTTTTATAAAATCATCAAATACTGGAGCTTTTTTGAAATTTATTAGTTGTGATACATTTTCCATTGAAATTATATCAGGTTTGCTTTCTAATATTAATCTTTGAAATTCATATAATAACTTCCATTTCTCGTTATCTTTTTTTTCTGGATCTTTGAATGTATATGAGGAAAATGGCTGGCAAGGAGCACAACCAACAAGTATTTTTACTTTAGTTTCTCCAAATAATCTATTTAGCTCAGCTGATGATAAATCAGTAACACTTTTTGAAATGAATTTTAGGAGAATATAAATGCTAAAAAAATAATTCTACCAAGCTTATCAATATTT
>ERZ650300.1412-NODE-1412-length-13601-cov-16.773660_pt1 | contig 13601 bp, 11 predicted proteins | sample MGYA00376236_ERZ650300 | MGnify/ENA primary metagenome ERZ650300 (study PRJEB26733, sample SAMN07839303) | wastewater metagenome | biome: urban; feature: wastewater treatment plant; material: waste water | place: USA: North Carolina | collected 2016-04-28 ... | reverse complement strand
GGCTGACCCTGCCGCACAGCTATATCCGCCTGTCCGCCGGCCGCCGCGACATGCCAGAAGCGGTGCAGGCGCTGTGCTTTATGGCCGGGGCCAATTCGATTTTTTACGGCGACAAGCTGCTGACCACCGGCAACCCGGAAGTGGACCGCGACCGCGCGCTGATGAGCAAGCTCGACCTGTTGCCGCTGTGATATGCGGCTGATCGCGCAACTGCAAGACAAGCTGGCCGCGCTGGACGGCGACCACCGCCGCCGGCGCTGCCCGGTGCTGGACAGCCCGCAAGGCCCGCACGTAAGCATCGACGGCCGCGACTACCTGGCCTTTGCCAGCAATGATTATCTGGGCCTGGCCAATCACCCGGCGCTGGTGGCCGCCGCCCGCGACGGCGCCTTGCGCTGGGGCGTGGGCGGTGGCGCTTCGCACCTGGTGGCCGGGCACAGCGCCGCCCACGCCGCGCTGGAGCAGGCGCTGGCCGACTGGCTGCGCCTGCCGGCGGCGTTGTTGTTTTCCAGCGGCTATCAGGCCAATCTGGCGGTGATCACCGCCCTGGTGGGCCGGGGCGACGCGGTGTTTGCCGACCGGCTGAACCACGCCTCGCTGAACGACGCCTGCCTGTTGTCGCGCGCCGAATTCAAACGCTTTGCCCACCATGACCTGGCCCAGCTGGAGCGCCTGCTGGCGGCCAGCACGGCGCCGACCAAGCTGATTGCCGTGGATGCGGTGTACAGCATGGATGGCGACTGCGCGCCGCTGGCGGCGCTGCTGGCGCTGGCCGAGCGCTTTGACGCCTGGCTGTATGTGGACGACGCCCACGGTTTTGGCGTGCTGGGCGAGGGGCGCGGCAGTGTGGTCGAGGCCGGCGTGCACAGCGAGCGGCTGATCCAGATGGTGACGCTGGGCAAGGCGGCCGGGGTGGCCGGCGCGGCGGTGGCGGCGCATGCCGTGGTGATTGACTGGCTGGTGAACAGCGCACGGCCGTTTATCTTCACCACCAGCACTTCGCCGCTGCTGGCGCACACCGTACAGGCCAGCCTGCGGCTGATGGCCGACGAGCCCGAGCGCCGCGCCGCGCTGCGTGCCCGCATGGCCGAGCTCAAGCACCAGTTGGCGGGCTTGCCGTGGACCCTGCTGCCGTCGGACACGCCGATTCAGCCGCTGCTGATTGGCGGCAACGCCGAGGCGCTGGCGGTGTCGGCCGGGCTGCGCGCGCGCGGCATCTGGGTGCCGGCCATTCGCCCGCCCACCGTGCCGCCCGGCTCGGCGCGGCTGCGCATTGCCCTCTCCGCCGCCCACCAGCCGCAGGATATTGTTCGGCTGGCTGATGCGCTGCGCGAGCTGGCCGCCAGCTAAGAGCGGCTAACAAAACCCTCCTGGCGTCGTTGCCCGACCTTGCCGTACTGCGTGTACTGTCTGCGGCCGCGCGTCTCGCCAGGATCGCTTCGCTGTATTGTGTGAGCGCTTCCGCACTCGACTCAGCACTGCTCCCAATATCTTTTGGGAGGGTGGCGTGCGCGGCAGAGCCTGCCGGCCCTGGCCCTGGCTGCTATCATGGCGTTTTGCCCGCAGGATGCCCGCATGAGCCAGACCCCCGCCGATTCTTCCGCCCTGAAACCCTGCCCGCGCTGCGGCCAACCGGCCGAGCTGGTGAAGGCCGGCTCGCGCCGTTTTTGGGTGCAATGCTCGCGCTACCCCAAGCAGGGAACCTGCAGCACCATCTCCGCCCAGGCGGATAATAAAAAAGAAGCGATTCATAACTGGAACAGCCGGATGTGATGGCGAGGCTCCAATTAGATTGATTTGGAATTTAAACCGTCAATTTGATTCTTAAAAGAACTAAAGCCGCACCCGTATAGTAAAGCCTTCCTTTGGCTCTTACTCTGGCGTGTGGTCATGTCTGTTCCGTCTGTTTCTTCCGATGCTTCGCTGCCCGACGGCGCGCAGCCCGTGACAGGGCGGCCGGCGCGCATGCCTTTGCTGGCCCTGCTCGACCCCAGTCTGATGGCGCAATACGCGCCGCGCCCGCCAGCGCCGCCCAAGCCGGTGGCCCTGCCGCCGGCTGCGCCTGGCCGCCCCGGCCGGCGCAAGGCGGTCAGCCACGATCCGCAGCTGGCGCATTTCAACGCCCGCTTTGTCGCCGCCGGCCACCCGGCCGACAGCCTGCGGCTGACGCCGCAACAGCAAGTGGCGGCCAGTTTTGACGAATGGCGGCTAAGCAGCCAGTTTGCTCCGATTCTGGCCCCAGGCGCGGCCACGCCGTTTGCCTATAAAGCCCAACTGCGCATCAGCGGCCCGGCCGGCCACAGCGTGGCGCCGCCGCTGCTGTTTGCCGTCGAGCGCGCGCCATCGCGCACCGTGCTGCTGGACCGGCTGTGCCGGGTCACCCACTGTCTGAACTTTGTGCGCCACGGCCAGCCGGACGCCGCGCTGCATCTGAATGTGCACGCGCTGCATCTGATCAACCTGCCCGACGGCCATGGCGAATTTTTTGCCGAGGCGATTGCCGAGCTGGGCTTGCGCCCCTCACAGCTGACGCTGGAAATTGTCGAAGACGCTGAAGTCGATTTGCTGCGCCTGCAACGCTGCATGGACAGCTACCGGCGCTTTGGCTTCAAGCTGGCGCTGGACGACTTTGGCGCTTCCGAACTCAGCCTGCCGCGCGTGTGGTTGCTGGAGCCGGACGCGGTCAAGCTACACGAACGCCTGCTGCATCGCGCCTTGTCGCACCCGGCGGCGCGCGACGCCTTGCCGCGCGCGGTGGACATCCTGCACGCCGCCGGCTGCCAGGTGATCGCCGAAGGGGTGGACACCGCCCGCCACGCCGAGCTGGCCGGGCAAGCCGGCTGCGATGGCCTGCAAGGCCGCTGGGTGGGCCCGCTGCACAGCCGGCCGCAGGCCACCAGTCGCTAAATCCGCCTGCCGTGTCTGCGCGCTGTGGTGAGCGACCTGACGGCGATGGGCGCGCCAGCGGCTTTCTGGCATGCTGTGGCAATGGTTTTTTCGATTGCCGCCCGGCCGCGCGCCAGGGGCGGCCCGTGTAAAGGCAAGTCATGACCTCCCCGATTTTTGAGCGCTACCACGTGCTGGTCGTCCCCGGCTGGCAAAACTCTGGCCCCGAACACTGGCAAAGCCGCTGGCAAGACGCCCATCCGGCCTGGCAGCGGGTGCAGCAAGCCGACTGGCTGACGCCCAGCCGCGCCGACTGGGTGGCCACGCTGGACGACGCCGTGCGCGCGGCGGATCGGCCGGTATTGCTGGTGGCGCACAGCCTGGGCTGCGCCACCACCGCCCACTGGGCGGCGCAACACCCGGACAGCGCCGCGCGGGTGGTCGCCGCCTGGCTGGTGGCCCCGGCCGACACCGAACGCGCCGACGCCCCGCCCGCCGTGGCCGGCTTTGCCCCGCTGCCGCGCGCGCCGCTGCCGTTTGCCAGCCAGATCATCGCCAGCGACAACGACCCCTACTGCGCCGCCGCCCGCGCCGATGCCCTGGCCCGCCAATGGGGCAGCGCGCTGACCGTGTTGCCTGCCGCCGGCCATATCAACACCGACGCCGGCTTTGGCCCCTGGCCAGAAGGCCTGGCGGCGCTGGCCGACTGGCTGGCCACCCTGCCGCTGGCGCAACCCTGAGCGCCGCCAAGCCAGCGCACCCGCTCGGCACGCGCGGCCAATCTGCGCTATGCTGCCGGCCATGGAACTGGAAAGACTGCTGCACAGCCAGGGCTTTGGCAGCCGCAAAGCCTGCCGGGCGCTGATTGAGGCCGGCCGCGTGGCGCTGGCCGCTGGCCCATGCCTGAACCCGAAAACCCCGGTCAGCGCCGATCTGGCCTTCTGGGTGGATGAACAGCCCTGGCAGGCGGCCAGCAAGGTGTATCTGCTGCTGAACAAACCCACCGGCTATGAATGCTCGCGCGCGCCGCAACACCACCTGCCGGTGCTGCGCCTGCTGCCGGCGCCGTATGTCGAACGCGGCGTGCAGCCCGTGGGCCGGCTGGATGCCGACACCACCGGCTTGCTGCTGCTGTCGGACGACGGCCAGTTTATTCATCACTTCACCTCGCCGCGCCGGCATGTGCCCAAAACCTACGCCGTCAGCGTGCGCCATCCGCTGGACGACACCCAGCTGACCGCCTTGCGCCAGGGGGTGCAACTGCACGACGAGCCGGCCCCGCTGGCGGCGCTGGCCTGCGCCGCACGCGACAGCCACACCCTGCTGCTGACCATTGGCGAAGGCAAATACCATCAGGTCAAGCGCATGGTGGCCGCCGCCGGCAACCGGGTGGACGCCCTGCACCGCGAGGCGATGGGTGAGCTGGTCTTGCCAGCGGATCTGGCCCCTGGCCAATGGCGCGAATTGACCGCTGAAGATTTTTCTCAACTGGGCTGGCCCAGCAGCGGTTGAGCATGTCACACCCTGCCGCTTACACTGCGCGTTTTATTTTTTTCAAGCCAAAGTCATGATTATTCGCCCCCGCCCGCACTGGCTGGCCATTTTGTTTGCGCGGCGCGGCTCGGTGCTGCCCAGCATCCTGCCGCAACTGGGCCTGGTCACCGCCTTGGCAACCATCATCACCACCAGTCACGGCACGGTGCTGGGCTGGAAAACCCCGCTCACCCCGATGCCGTTCACCCTGGTGGGCATTGCCCTGGCGATTTTTTTGGGGTTTCGCAATTCGGCCAGCTACGACCGCTACTGGGAAGCGCGCAAATTCTGGGGGCAAGGGCTGAACGAATGCCGCACGCTCACCCGCCAGGCCTTGAGCCTGATGGATGGCCAGGTGGATGTGCGGCCGTTTGTGTATGGGCAGATTGCCTTTATCCACGCCCTGCGCGGCTATCTGCGCCGGGTGCCGGTGGAACGCGAACTGGCGGCGCTGCTGCCGGCCGAGCTGCTGGCGCGGATGCGCGAGGCCCACTATCCGCCCACGCTGATTCTGGTGTGGCTGGGGCAATGGCTGCATGAACAACGTCGCGCCGGCCATCTGCAAGCTGTGCTGGCCGCCAAGATGGAAGACGCGCTGTCTGGCCTCAATCAGGTGCAAGGCGGCTGCGAGCGCATTGTCAGCAGCCCGATTCCGTTTGCCTACACGGTGATTTTGTATCGCACCGTCGGCGTGTACTGCCTGCTGCTGCCGTTTGGCCTGGTGGACACCCTGGGCTGGATGACCCCGCTGGTGACGGCGTTTGTCTCGTATACCTTTTTTGCCCAGGAAACCCTGCTCAGCGAAATCGAAGAACCCTTTGGCAACGCCGAGAACGACCTGCCGCTGGACGCGCTGTCCATCACCATCGAGCGCACCCTGCGCGAAATGCTAGGCGAAGCGACATTGCCGGACATGCCAGCGGCAAAGGACTTTGTGCTGACTTGATCTTGCCGGCCAATCTGGTACGGTCGGATGTTTTATCCAACGGTTTGTGTCCCATGCGTCAACATCCGCTGTTCTACGCCCTGGCCGCCATCGTGCTGTGGGCCTCGCTGGCCACCCTCGGCGCCTCGGTGGCCGCGCTGCCGCCGTTTTTCACCGTCGGCGTCAGCCTGATGGTGGGCAGCCTGTGCGCCATCCGCCACTGGCGACAATGGCGCGTGCCGCCCGCCACCCTGCTGCTGGGCGTGGTGGGGCTGTTTGGCTACCATTTCTTTTTGTTTGTCGCCTTTCGTCTGGCCCCGGCGGTGGAAGCCAATCTGCTGAACTACCTGTGGCCGCTGCTGATCGTGCTGCTTTCGCCGGTGCTGCTGCCGGGTTATCACCTGAACACCCGCCACATCCTGGGCGCGCTGGCCGGCTTTGTCGGCGCCGCGCTGGTGGTCACCGGCGGCAAGCTCAGCATCGACCTCACCGCCCTGCCCGGCTACGGCTGCGCCGCATTGGCCGCGCTGTTGTGGGCCGGCTACTCGCTGCTGACCAAACGCGTGCCGGCTTTTCCCACCGCCGCCATCGGCGGCTTTTGCCTGCTATCCGGCGCGCTGTCGCTGGCCTGCCACGCACTGATGGAACCCGCCGTGCACCCCAGCGCCAGCCAATGGCTGACCCTGCTGCTGCTCGGCGCCGGCCCGATGGGCCTGGCCTTCTTTCTGTGGGACAAAGCGCTGAAACTGGGCGACCCCCGCCAGATCGGCGCGCTGAGCTACCTCACCCCGCTGTTGTCCACCCTGCTGCTGGTGGCCAGCGGCCGCGGCCAACTCGGCCCGACCACTGGCGCGGCGATTGCGCTGATTGTCGGCGGCGCGCTGGCGGGGACAGTGGATTGGAAGGGGTTGCGGCGGCGGTAAACCCGCTTGGGAAGCGGCGCGGGGGGCTTTCGACTGAGCGGATGGGGGTATCCGCTCAGGCTGGGTGTTTGCGTGGTGATAGGGGCCGTGGCGGTTTGTTTTGGGGGCAGTAGCTAACCAATATCTGGCATTACACTTCACCATCTTCGCTAAAGAAGACATCTTTGACGCACGACTCAATCCAGTCATATGCCTCTGGCTGAACCAGGTGCTCATATTTCTTGCGCAACCCCTTTGATAAGCGGCCTTGCTGCTGATAGCAGCCATTAATCAGGGTAGGCAAAATGGTGGCCCGGATGTCGAACTGGTCATTCACCATCCCAAAGACACGGTCGTAACAGGCCAAAAATCGGGTTTCTTTTTGCAGGTCATGCTCCAGCGCTTCCTTCGCCATGCGCAGCCCAAACTCGACAATCGGAGTGGCATCCCAATAGCGATAAAGGTCAGCATTGGTTTGGGTTTGAAAACTGAAGTCATTGTCACCCGTCTGCCGAATCTGCCAAAGATTGCGTGCGGGTTTGGAGAAGGTCTGCAAGGCGGCCAGATAGTCCATCTCGTGCCGTTTAATGGCCATCGACACCGGCAACAGAAACCCCTTGGCCAAGCGCCCGGATCGGCACAAGGCGTGATGGAACAAAAAGCGGGAAAGCCGGCCATTTCCATCCATGAAAGGATGAATGAATACGAAGCCAAACGAGGCAATGCTGGCCACCAATAGCGGGTCCAGCTGCTTTGGCGGATGGTTACAGAACTGGTTGAATGCCTCCATCAGATCATCGACGTGCTCAGGGCCGGGCGGAACATAAGTCACCCCGAGCGGGCCACGCATAGAGTTTCGCAGCCAGTTCTGTTCTGTGCGGTAGGATACGGCTTGATCGAACGGATTGCTCATGACACTTTGCTGCAGCTCAACCCAGTAGGCTTCACTCAGTTCACGGCCATCGTGCGCATGATGCAGCAGTTGGACAAAGCGCTCGGCCTTGGCAGCATTTGGCGTTTCCCGCTCGATTTCGAAGGAGCTTTCCGTTTCGCTGAGATAGGCCCATGCCAGCGCACGGTCGAGCATGCCTTGGCCAACTTCCGCGATAAATGCTTCCATCTGGGCAAAAATATCGACTTCTTGCAACGCCAGAATGGCCGGGGTGCGCCGAATGGTGACGCAATAATCCAAAGACCCCACCCCATTGAACCTGACTCGCCAGCGTGCGTCCTTGACCTCGTCGCCGGTGAAATACAGCTTGGGGTCAAACACATCGACGTAGGGGCCGGTTATTTTAGGCGGATCCGACAGGCGCGCCTGGGTATAGTGCTCCCAAAGATAGCAAGCAACCCGCACAAAACGGCTGTTGGGCATGGCGCGCATTTTTTTGTCCAGCTCGGCAGCGGGCACATGGCGCAATGCGTGCGACAGCACACCAAGATTGGCGCCCTCGTGTTTCAGGGCAAACAGGATATGGTCGAGAACGGAGTGAAGCTCAGCGGCGACTGAGGCCGGTATCAGCCGCTTATCGCCCACCTCGGTGACCCTGGTAGTTGCGCCAACCATGGCCACTGGAGAAACCGGCAACGTCGGGAGTACAAGGGTTTCCCGTAGCCATCCGTATCCAAGGAATCTCATTTTTTTCACGCGGCCCAGAAAATTTTCATTTTGGCCAGTTTAGCTGATTTTTTTTATTGTGAGATATCGTGCAGATGGGCATGTGAAGGCAATTGACTAACGCCAGCTGCTGACGCCTCATTGGCATGTTCTAAAAAAACTTGACCAAGACACTCCAGCATGGAATCAAGCGGTTGCTCAGTCCCTCGCAAACATTTAGAAAGCCAGACGTCAAACTTCCTGTTTTTTAGACACAATCGTGGTATGATTTCAAGTAGTTAAACTTCCGGAAGTCACCATGGCCACGATCCTACATGTTGAATCCACCTCCGCCCTCTCACGCCTGCAGCAGCTCGGCTTAAGTGAAGCGGCGTTGCTGCGCGCGGTCATGGCTGGCTACATCGCCAAGTCCAACTGCACCGAGAACCATCCCCCGCTGTTCCCGCCCATAGCGGCGTGGAGCGAAGCTGTTCGTACTCTGCGTGACGTGCTGAAGCCTGAGGGCTGGACGCGCTTTAACGACCAGAATTCTCCTAAGACCGTGAGCCCCGACGGCTCGATCTCGATCATCGTCTCCACCGGCAATGAGGCAACTGGCATTCCGCATGCAGAGCCTGCGACGACCTCTTCAAAGGGGCCAAACACTGCGGGCGCCATCGAGATCAATCGGAGTATGCAGCTGTACCTGCCTGGCATGGAACTGCCCGTGCCGCTGCAGGATGAAGACGAGAAGGTGACAACCTGGATCTTGTTGGCGCACCACGCGAAGAACGAGTTGCGTGCGGAGCTGTCGTTGCCGCTGGACGTCGGGAGCGATGGCCGGGTGTCCGTGTGGCAGGAGCGGATCATCTTGCGGGCTCAGCCGCTTGATGGCGAACAGGTAGTGATTACGCCGCCTGTCCAGCCTGACATCGACGTTGCAGTTCGGCGGAAGGCATGAGCTACGGTGCAGAATTCAACCCGAACCGCCTAGGCCTTGCTCGTCGACGTCGAGGGCTCACGAAAAGGAAGTTGGCAGAGCTTATTGGCACCGATGTGCGGACGGTTACAGCGTACGAGAGTGGAGAGTACAGGCCCGAACGAGGAAGACTCCTCGCTCTAGCTGACCAACTGCACTTCCCTGTGCAGTTTTTTTTCGGATCAGACGTAGAGGAGGTGACGCCCGACGTAGTCAGCTTCCGGTCCATGTCGAAGATGACCGCCGGCCAGCGGGATGCAGCGCTAGGCGCTGGCGCGGTCGCGCTCATGATGAATGAGTGGATCGAGCAGCGCTTTGAGTTACCAGCAGCGCAATTGCCCGACCTTAGCCACGAGTCCTGCCCTGCTGCGGCTGCAGCCGCATTGCGCCGGATCTGGGGTCTTGGCGAATTGCCGATCAAAAACATGGTGCATCTGCTGGAGGCGCGTGGCGTGCGGGTGTTCTCGCTGTCTCTGGACACGGCCAACGTGGACGCCTACTCCATGTGGCATGCATCTACGCCGTTCGTGTTCCTCAACACGATGAAGTCCTGTGAACGCAGCCGCTTCGATGCGGCCCATGAACTCGGGCACTTGGTCCTTCATCGTCATGCGGGCCCGAAGGTCAAGGACGCCGAGCGCCAGGCCAACGAGTTCGCATCGGCATTTCTCATGCCGGAAGGAAGCGTTCTGGCCAACGCTCCCGTCATGGCCACCGTAGACAAACTGGTCTCACACAAGGTGTTCTGGACAGTCTCTGTCGCAGCGCTTGCCTACAGGCTGAAAGATCTGAAGCTTGTCAACGAGTGGCACTACAGATCGCTGTGCATCGAGATGGCGCAACGTGGCTACCAGAAGTCAGAGCCAAATAGCGCACCCCGGGAGACGTCACAGATCTTCCAAAAGGTATTCGCCGCGCTGCGGGAGGATGGCATGACGCGCGCCGATATTGCCGATCAACTTGCCGTACACGTCAACGAACTCGACGAGTTGGTCTTCGGCTTAGCGCTGACCGCGCTGGTAGGTGATGCGCAGGCGCAGAGCCGCCCGCGACGGCCAGTGCTTCAAGTGATCGAGGGTGGGTGCGAGTAGGCCTACCTCATCAGTCGGGGTGCGGGTCGTGAACACACAGCGAAGACAAAAGTTATCTGAACAATGACAGGGAGAAGAGGATGTTTGGCGCCATCGACAAGAGCAAAGGACTCCTGTTCGTCACTCACGATCTCGACCATTCCATACAACTAACCTTGCAGAAAATGCAACAGGAGGTCGAAGGCCTCGACGAAAACCGGCTACTCAATACACCGCCCGAGGACCTGAAGCGCGACTTGGTTGAGAAATACGGCATAACACCGATCACGCTGCAACGAGACCAGTGGTACGCCGATTACGAGGACGTGCCGGTCGATGTCCGGCACGACCCCATGCGCTGGATCGATGACCGAAGCCGCCCGGTCATGGTGGCCGGCGAGCGCGTCGAAGTCCGCATCCCGTTTGAGGGCGAACGCGAGCTGTTCTACGCCAAGGCCAACACCTACTCGCTCAACCCACCCCGCGCCGTCATCGAAAAGAACGAGGTCGTTCTTCGGTACGACACACCTGCCGACCAGCCCCGCGACATCCGCGCGCTTGTCGAACAGACCTTGAAAGAGATCGAGGAGCATCTGGAATGGCAGCGTCCGATGATTGACGCGCACAACCAGAACCTGCCCACCGCTGCAGGGCAGTCGATCCAGCAGCGGCGAGAGCGGTTGCTCGCGCAGTCGCAGCGCGCGGAAGCGCTCGGTATCCCGATCCGGCGGCGCGCCGACGCGCCGAAGACCTACGCGCTCCCGACGATCAGGCACAAGGCAATCCCGACTCTGCCGCCTGCGACAACGGCGCAGTTCAAGCCAGAACCGGCGCTCGCCATGGAGTTGTACGAGCACATTCTGAAAGTGGTTCAGGACATGGCGCTCGTGATGGAGCGCAGCCCCGATGCCTTCAAGGCCATGAACGAGGAAGCCCTGCGGCAGCACTTCCTTGTGCAGCTCAACGGCCAGTTTGAGGGAAAGGCGACGGGTGAGACCTTTAACATGGGAGGTAAGACCGACATCCTTCTGCGGGAGGGCGACCGCAACGCCTTCATTGCCGAGTGCAAGTTCTGGAAGGGGCCGAAGGCGTTCGGCGAAGCAATCAACCAGCTCCTCGGCTACGCGACCTGGCGCGATGGCAAGACGGCGATCCTCGTTTTCAATCGTGGCACCGAGACCTCGACTGTCCTCACCAGCATTGACGCTGTTGCCAAGGCGCACGGAAACTTTAAGCGTGCCCTGACATGGCCACACGAGAGCGGCGTCCGATACGTCCTTCACAGCAGTGGCGACAAGAACCGCGAGTTAGTCCTGACGGTGCTCGTGTTTCACGTGCCGATATAACGGAACAGTGATGCCCGACGCCCGCGTGAATGGCGAATGGCGGGTTCCGGCGCCAGTTGCCGTTCGATGGTCAAATCTGGCCGGCAGCAATCAGCCTGACGTAATCACTTGCAGGGATGCTTTCAAGTACTGCTTCTGTCCGAACCCGGCTGTTCATGTTCCGTCAACTGGGCGTCCGCTCAGGCCGAAATCCAGACGTCTCCGCTGCGAGATGTCCATGAAAAAAGCTCCCTCAGGAGCTTTTTTCATTATCTTGGCAAGAGTTTCACTAACCGTGTCAACCGACACCCCTCACACATCAATATTCCGCGCAATCAGCGCATTGCTCTCAATAAAGTGCCGGCGCGGCTCCACCTGATCCCCCATCAGCGTGGTGAACACGTCATCCGCGCTCATGGCGTCTTCGATGCGCACTTTCAGCAGGCGGCGCACGGTGGGGTCCATGGTGGTTTCCCACAGTTGTTCCGGGTTCATTTCGCCCAGGCCTTTGTAGCGCTGGATGCTGATGTTGCGGCGGACTTCGTTCAAGAGCCAGTTCAGCGCGTCGCCAAATTCGTTGATCTGGCGGCCTTGTTCGCCGCGTTTGATGGCGGCGCCGCTGTGCAGCAGGCCTTTGAGCAGGGCGCCGGTGGCTTTGATCTGGGTGTAGTCGCCGGATTGCAGGAAGCTTTGGTCGAGGTAGCTCACCATCACATTGCCGTGCAGTTTGCGGATGATCTTCAGCAGATAGCCGCCGTTTTTCTCGTCGGCGGTCAGCGACAGGTCAATGCTGTCGGCCGGCAGCAGGGCGCGCAGGGCGGCCAGGGCGGCTTCGGCGCTGGCGGTTTCGGCCAGGTCCACCGGGTCGGTTTTCAGCAGGGCTTGCAGCACGCTGGGGTCGATCAGCCGGCTTTCGCGTTCGATCACCGCTTGCGCCAGCAGGTATTGGCGGGCGATTTCGCCCAGGGCGTCGCCGGTCAGCGGGGTCATGCCGTCGCCGGGGATCAGCTGGGCGTTGCTCAGCGCCAGTTTCAGCAGGTATTGGTTAAGCTCGTGCTCGTCTTTCAGGTATTGCTCGGTTTTGCCGTGCTTGACCTTGTACAGCGGCGGCTGGGCGATGTAGATGTGGCCGCGCTCGACCAGCTCGGGCATTTGCCGGTAGAAGAAGGTCAGCAGCAGGGTGCGGATGTGGGCGCCGTCCACGTCGGCATCGGTCATGATGATGATGCGGTGGTAGCGCAGTTTTTCCGGGTTGTAGTCGTCTTTGCCGATGCTGGTGCCCAGCGCGGTGATCAGGGTGGCGATTTCCTGGCTGGCGATCAGTTTGTCAAAGCGGGCGCGTTCGACGTTGAGGATTTTGCCCTTCAGCGGCAGGATGGCCTGAAATTTACGGTCGCGGCCTTGCTTGGCCGAGCCGCCGGCAGAGTCGCCCTCCACCAGGTAGAGTTCGGACATGGCCGGGTCTTTTTCCTGGCAGTCGGCCAGTTTGCCGGGCAGGCCCAGGCCGTCCATGATGCCTTTGCGGCGGGTGATTTCGCGGGCTTTGCGCGCGGCTTCGCGGGCGCGGGCGGCGTCCACGATCTTGGAGCAGATGCTCTTGGCGTCGGCGGGGTTTTCCAGCAGGAAGGTTTTCAGCGATTCGCTGATGACTTCGTTGACCACCGGGCCGATTTCGCTGGACACCAGTTTGTCCTTGGTCTGGCTGCTGAACTTGGGGTCGGGCAGTTTGACCGACAGCACGCAGGCCAGGCCTTCGCGCATATCGTCGCCAGTGGTGTCCACCTTGGCTTTTTTGGCGATTTCGCTTTGTTCGATATAGCCGTTCAGCGTGCGGGTCATCACCTGGCGCAGGGCGGTGAGGTGGCTGCCGCCATCACGCTGCGGGATGTTGTTGGTGAAGCATTGCACGGCTTCTTGATACGAATCGTTCCATTGCATGGCCACTTCGACGGTCATGCCGTCTTTTTCGCCGATGCCGTAGAACACCTTGGGGTGCAGCGGGTTTTTGTTGCGGTTCATGTACTGCACGAAGCCGGCCACGCCGCCCGAGAAGGCAAAGTTTTCTTCTTTGCCGTTGCGCTCGTCGATCAGGGTGATGGCCACGCCGTCATTCAAGAAGGACAGTTCGCGAATGCGCTTGGCCAGGATGTCAAAGTGGAATTCCACCTTGCCAAAAGTGGCTTCGCTGGCGTGAAAAGTCACCTTGGTGCCGCGATGGCTGGTCTGGCCGGTTTTCACCAGCGGGGCCACCGGCTCGCCGTGGTTAAACTCCATTTCGTGCACTTCGCCATTGCGCCAGATTTTCAGCTTCAGCCAATCGGACAGGGCGTTGACCACCGACACGCCCACGCCGTGCAGGCCGCCGGAGATTTTGTAGCTGTTGC
>ERZ650300.1411-NODE-1411-length-13606-cov-17.612058_pt1 | contig 13606 bp, 10 predicted proteins | sample MGYA00376236_ERZ650300 | MGnify/ENA primary metagenome ERZ650300 (study PRJEB26733, sample SAMN07839303) | wastewater metagenome | biome: urban; feature: wastewater treatment plant; material: waste water | place: USA: North Carolina | collected 2016-04-28 ... | reverse complement strand
TCTAAATATCTATCTATTTTTGAGTAGTCAATATCTTCAACCAAGCCAAGCTCTTGAATTAGAGACTCGATTTCCATTTCTTTATAGAGTTGAAAAATACTGTCAATTAAATCTATTTTGCTATATAAGATAGTCTCATTATTATCTTCATCAGTAAATATATAAGCCCCACGATGATTATCAATTTGAGTATTATCTTTTCCTGTCGGCTTATCATCTAGATTTTCATTTTTTTTGGCAGTCTCTAAGAATTTGTCAAATGTTCGATACATAGAGAAAAATAAATTTTTGACATTCTCATAATTAACTTCAAAATCTTCGAATCCTTTTGGCACAGTAAAAGCCATTTTACCCAAATATTTATCTTGGCGAATACCTACAAATGAGCCACGATAACAATTTGGCTCATTTGGCTGAACAATGGCTAGTTCATTAAAATTAAACATTACCTTTCCTGTATAGCTTTGATAAACTCTTTGACTTTTAAAGCAAAATCACCAAAAGTCACTAGTTCATCTTTTGGTACACCCAGTAAGTCAGCCAAAGGCTTCTTATCTCGATTAAATACACTATCCCAGATGAAAAACATTAGCTTACTTTGGACAACGGCATAATCAATTTTACCATCTTGTGTTTTAATGAAATATTTACCAATTTGCTTATCTTCAATTCCTCGAATATAACTATGATTCGATTTGATAAACTGGTTTAATTTACCAATAAAAGACTCCCATTCTTTTGGTTTTTCAAATGCTATTCCTTCACCAGCTTCTTTAATTTTTTTAGAATGATTTTCATTAACATCAATGAATTCCCATTCCCAACGGCGTTTAAATGCAGTATCCATATGATAAATTGAATTATCAGATGTATTCATTGTTGCTACTATATGTAAATTTGGTGGAATTTTAATTGTTTTGTTAACCAAATCAAAATTCAAATAGGATAACTTGGGTTTAAAGGTATCTAATTTTTTAGCACTATCAAAACCCTTTAATTTATATTCATCAATTTCTTGATTTTTGTCATAGGAAAAGTTGAAGCCTATGAGTTCAAGTAACCTAAAAAAAGCAACACCATTAATGCTTGTATCATAGCTTGACCATCCGTTGTCATCTCTATCCAATAACTGAAATATGGAGCCGAAGATTGCTGATGAGTTACCCCGATTTATTTCATCGATAACCAAAATAACATTTTCGGGGTTTTCCAACCCTTCTGCTTTTTGATGAAAACTAATAATATTTTTATAAGCCTGCGCAAGGGCTTTTAAGAAATGTCCTTCATAAAAATTATACTCAACTTGTCCAGCCCTTGTGATAGGTAACAATTTACCCATGAAATCACCATATGTGTATTCTGGATGAAACACTGACTTAATCACATTTTCAGGATTTTTTTCCTCATCGATTCCCAAGCTCGGTAAAGTTTCAGCCTTAATCATATGGCTTTTACCAGTCCCTGGACTACCAAAAATAATTTTCTGAATAGGTTTATTTATCATTTATTACACCTTGAAAAACATTTAAATACAGTCGAATTATACACTAAAATCAAATCGCCTTTAACTGCTCAATTTGCTTATGCATTTCCGCCAGTTGCGTATCCATTTCCGCCAATTTCGCTTTCTCGCTTTCCACCACATTGGCAGGGGCTTTACTCACAAATGATTCATTGGACAGCTTACTACGCAGACTTTCAGCTTGTTTGGTAAGTTTTTCTTGCGCTTTGGCAAGGCGATTAAGCTCCGCCGTTGGGTCAATCAAGCCTTTCATCGGCACTAGCACTTTTAACTGCCCGACCATACTTGATGACGACAACGGTAACTCTTTATCAGCGCCGTCACCCGCATTCACAATAGTCAGCGTATCGACTTTGGCAAGCGATTTAAACTGATTTTCAATACGGCTAAGACGCGCGGTTTCCTCATCGCTGATGTTATCAAGTAGCACAGGCAGACGCACCGCATTGCCAAGCTTCATCTCACCGCGGATGTTACGAATCGCCCCAATCAGCGCTTGTAGCCACGTCATGTCATGCTCAGTCTGTAGGCTGATTAGGCTGTCATCCGCTGTTGGGAAGGCAGCAGTCATGATACTGTCAGTCGCTTTTTTATCGATGATAGGGGCAATGGTCTGCCAAATGCTCTCGGTGATATACGGCATAATCGGATGGGTAAAGCGCATGGCGACTTCAAGGCAGTTGAGCAGCACATAGCGGATTTGGGCTTTACGCTCGGCACTCACCGACTCATCGTTTAGGCTTGATTTGGCAAGCTCGACATACCAGTCGCAGTATTCATTCCAGATAAACTCATAGATATCTTGACTCACTAAGTCAAAACGGTACTGGCTCATGTGCTCATGGATGGCTTTCACCGTGGAGTTTAGACGGCTCATAATCCACTGCTCTGGCAATTCCCACAACTCGGTATTGGCGGTTTTGTCGATGTTTAGCGCATTACCGTCTTTATCAACACAGTTCATCAGCACAAAACGGGTGGCGTTCCAAATCTTATTACAAAAATTGCGGTTGCCTTCAATGCGCTTGAGGTCAAAATTGATATCACGTCCCGTACTGGCAAGCGAGGTAAAAGTAAAGCGCAGCGCGTCCGTGCCAAACGCAGGGATACCGTCGGCAAATTCTTTGCGCGTGGCTTTTTCGATTTTTTGCGCGTCTTTGGGGTTCATAAGACCTGTGGTGCGTTTGGCGACTAGGGTTTCTAAATCAATGCCGTCAATCAAATCAATCGGGTCAAGTACGTTGCCTTTGGATTTGGACATTTTTTGCCCTTGTCCATCACGCACCAAGCCATGCACATACACCGTCTTAAACGGCACTTGCGGGTTGCCGTCTTTGTCTTTGATAAAATATAGCGTCATCATCATCATACGGGCAACCCAGAAGAAAATGATGTCAAAACCTGTGACCAATACGCTGGTTGGGTGGAAGGTTTTGAGCGCTTGGCTATAGTCGTCAAAGTTTAGCTCGCCTGTCCAATCAAGGGTGCTAAACGTCCACAATGCCGAGCTAAACCAAGTATCTAGTACGTCACTATCTTGGCGCAGCGCTAGGCTATCAGCAAGGTGGTATTTTTGGCGGACTTCCGCTTCATCACGCCCGACATAGATATTGCCCTCATCGTCATACCACGCAGGAATACGGTGTCCCCACCAAAGCTGACGGCTGATACACCAGTCTTGGATATCGCGCATCCACGCCATATACATATTTTTGTACTGGGCAGGGACAAACTCGGTGCGCCCGTCTTCCACCGCCTCGATGGCAGGTTTTGCCAGTTTTTCGATGGATACATACCATTGGTCAGTGAGCCACGGCTCAACGATGGTGTTACTGCGGTCGCCTTTAGGCACTTTTAAATCATGCGGTTTGATTTCTTCAAGCCAGCCTTCAGCCTCGCTTTGCTCAACCATTTTTTTACGCGCGGCAAACCGCTCAAGTCCAGCATACTCGCTAGGCGTGGTCTCAAGCTGTGGCTCTTTGGTTTGTAAATCAGTAAAAATCTGCATTTCTGGCAAGATATGCGCTGAATTATCAAAGATATTAATCATCGGCAAATTGTGGCGCTTGCCTGTTTCGTAGTCATTAAAGTCATGAGCGGGAGTGATTTTGACACAGCCTGTGCCAAATTCCATGTCCACCGCCTTGTCATCGCCCACAATCGGTACAATGCGACCGGTAATCGGTAGCGTCACGGTTTGCCCGATAAGGTGCTGGTAGCGTGCGTCTTCTGGATTCACGGCAACGGCAGTATCACCGAGCAAGGTCTCTGGGCGGGTGGTGGCAACGACAAGGTAATTTTTACCGTCTTGGGTTTTGGCATTTTTATCGGTCAAATAATAGCGAAAATGCCACAGTGAGCCTTTCTCGTCATGGTTTTCTACTTCAAGATCGGATAACGCGGTTTGTAGCTTAGTATCCCAGTTGACTAGACGTTTACCGCGATAAATCAGTCCATCTTCGTACAGACGCACGAACACTTCTTTGACGGCATTGGACAAGCCATCATCCATGGTAAAACGCTCACGGCTCCAGTCCACCGAGCTACCTAGACGGCGGATTTGGCGGGTGATGTTGCCACCGCTCTCGGCTTTCCACTCCCAAATCTTTTCAAGGAATTTTTCACGACCCAAATCATGGCGTTTGATGCCTTGGGCGTTCAATTGACGCTCAACGACCATTTGTGTGGCAATCCCTGCGTGGTCGGTACCTGGCTGCCAGAGGGTGTTTTCGCCCAGCATTCGGTGATAGCGGGTGAGCGTGTCCATGATGGCATTGTTAAAGCCGTGACCCATGTGCAGTGAGCCTGTGACATTCGGCGGTGGCAGGGCAATAGAAAACGATTGTTGTTTATCATAGCTTGGCTGAAAGTAGCCTTTGTCTTCCCACACTTGGTACATGCCGTTTTCGACGTCGCTTGGGTTGTAAGCGTTTTCTAAAGACGTTAAGGCTTGGGCGATTTGATGTTGCGTGCTCATAAATGGTCAACTTTTGCAATAAAAAAGAAAGGAATGTCAAAAAGGTAATTAACGGATTTTACCGTAAATTGCCTAGATTGTAGAGTATTTTGTGGGTAAGATAGCGGTTGATAAAATAATAAATGGGTTAATAACTCGTAAGGTTTGCGTTATGCACTTAGACTCTCTAAAGATTAAGAACTTTCGGATTTTGGAAGATGTGACAATTGAGAAATTGGGTCATGTGAATTTGATTGTGGGAAAAAATAATTCGGGGAAAAGTACCGTTCTTGAAGCTTTAGCTTTGTTAGCGAGTGGGTTTAATCCTGAAGTAATGCTATTTATTTCAAATAATAGAAATGTATATCGTCATCTAAATACAAAAGACATAGAATCTAAGGTATTTTCAATTGAAAATATTATAAGTAAATCTAATGAAGACCCCTTTTTGAATTGGACTTATATTGGAAATCAAAGCCATTATTTAACTTTTGGTTATGTTAAGAATGGTAAAAATAATAATTTGGACATAGATAGAGAAAAAGGATATTCATTTACCTATTTTTTTGATGATAGAGATTTTATGAACTTTGAAGTCAAAGCTATGAGTAATAGAGCTTTATTTATGGATATGTCCGAAAATTCACATCATATGAAAAAGAAAGCTTTTAATTTTGGTTATATCACTACTAATAACATTGACTTAAATTTGTTTGCTTCTTCATGGGATAAAATTGCATTAACAGATGATGAAAATTTAGTTTTGGAAATGCTTAAGTTGATTGATAGCGATATAACTAACTTGGCTTTTCTAAGTTTGGTGGATTCTGAAACAAGAATACCATTTGTTAGACTTAAAAATATTGAAAGAAGAATACCATTACATCAAATGGGTGATGGAATTTTCAGACTATTACAGATTATTTTAGAAATTCCAAAGTCAAAAAATAGTATCCTTTTAATAGATGAATTTGAAAACGGACTACATTACAGCGTTCAGCCCAAAGTTTGGGAACTTATCTTTGAACTCGCCCACCGCTTTAACATCCAAGTATTTGCCACTACCCACAGTTGGGACTGTATCGAAAGTTTTTCCCAAGTCGCCAAAGACCGCACCGACATGGAAGGCGTATTATTTCGCATGGGTCACAGCGTCCGCAAATCTGATAAAGGCAAACTTATCGCTACCGTATTTGATGAAGATGACTTATACAATCTAACTAAAATGAACATTGAGGTTAGATAATGATAAAACACCTGATTGTTGAAGCGGAATCGGATAAATCATTTATCCAAGCATTTTTGCGTCATGAAAAACTAAATCTTCAACTAAACATTGATGTTGCAACACCACAAGATTTTGAATCAACTGCCTACACAACAAAACAAGCCGTTTTCCAACAACTGCCAAGATTGGTAAAACTTCTGGAAACAGGACAAGTCAGTCATATTGGCATTTTAGTTGATATGGATTTTACCGATAAAACCGATATCAAAACTCAAAATTTACGACAAATTAGCGAGCGATTGAACCCTTTAGGTTTTCATCAACGCCAGCAACAAAACAATAATTCAGGCTTTTACTTTGAAAATTCGGATTACGATAATCCAATCGGTGTTTGGCTAATGCCAAATAATCAAGATGAGGGATACCTTGAAACTTGGGTAAAAATGGCGATGTCATCCGACCAACAAAGTCACTTTACCCAAATTGAAAACTTTATCCAAAGTCTAGGGACATCGCATTTTAAAAACCCAGTTACCGCAATGGACAAGGCTCGAATTTTTACTTGGCTCTCGACTCAAACAAAGCCCACACAAGACTTATCAAAAAGTTTAGAATTGATAGCCGCGAAAAATCCTGTTTATCAAAACTTCAAGCATTGGCTAGTCACCACTTTTCAGTAATTTAACCTATCACCCCAGGTATCGGATTATCCAAAATCGTTTGGGTTTGTTTGGCGCGAAAATCACTGATTTTTTGCGCAAGCGTGCTATCACCAATCGCCAAAATTTGCGCTGCCAGCAGCCCTGCATTTGCCGCACCCGCTGCCCCGATGGCAAGCGTACCCACCGCCACCCCTTTGGGCATTTGCACGATGGATAGCAAACTATCCCAACCGCTTAGGATGGAGGACTTGACAGGTACACCAAGCACAGGCAAATCTGTCTGAGACGCACACATCCCGGGCAGATGCGCCGCGCCGCCTGCCCCTGCGATAATCACAGACAGTCCGCGAGCTTTGGCAGTTTTGGCATAGTCAAACAATCTATCAGGGGTGCGATGTGCCGATACCACTTCACACTCAAAGGGCACCCCAAAATCCGCTAACATTTGCGCGGCGTTTTGCATGGTTTCCCAGTCAGATTGACTACCCATGATAATACCGACTTTGGCTTGACCTTGTGGCGATGGGATGGGAGGTGGTAGCTGGTGTGTCTGGGCGTTTGGCTGACTTACTGACATGGAAAATTCCTTTTGCCAAAAAATTGACGGACTTAAAATAAAAAAACGTGCATGAAATGCACGGTTAAAACTTAATATAGCATGATTTTTTACCCTTGAAAATCAAAATCTATGCGGTAACTATATCACCACATTGGCGGGTACTCGCGGCTTTTGTTCAGGGGCAAATTGTTGGTGACTCAGCATGGCTAGCTGCGTCTCAATCGTATCGCACATCATCCCTAGGGGCAATTCGTTTTCCCCCGTACCAAACGGCTCGCTGATTTCATCGACGATTTCATTGAGCGCCATAAAGGTGTAGCCAACAAAACTGACTACAAATGGCGTTACCCAGCCAATAGTGTTGCCCAGTCCAAACGGCAGCATAAAGCAATACAGATACACAGTGCGATGCAAGAGCACAAAATAAGCATACGGAATCGGTGTGTTATTAATGCGTTCACAGCCCGCTTGGATATGGGCAATCTCGCCCAAGGTGTTATCCAAGCTTTGCCACTGCCAAACATCAATTTTTTGCTCGGCTTGCCATTTGGCGAGCATCTGCCCCATGATTTGGGTTAAGCGTAAGGCGATAAAGTTTTGCCCAACCACGGCTTGCTGTTCTTCAACCGTTAATAGTCGCTGCAGATTTGCTGTATTATCCTCACCCCGCAGCTGTTGGCGTAGACTATGGACAAAAGCGATTTGATGACGGATAAAGGCTTGTTTTTCCGCCATACTGACATTGGGCAGTGTCAGCACTTGGCGGGCGATGTTGCGACTTAGCCAAACCAGCGTGCCCCACAGCTTGCGCCCTTCCCAAAACCGATCATACGCTGCGTTATTACAAAACCCGTGGAAAATCGCAAGTGAGATACCAAGTATCGCAAACACCGAAGGATTGAGCGGCACAGGCTCGGTGGCGATATGGGTTTGATAAAAATAAATAAGAAAGGAGAAAATAAACAACAAAACTTGTGGCACAATCAGCCGTTTAAAATACGAGCCTTGCACCACAAATAGCATCTTTAGCGGCTCAATCGGACGTCGAATCATACCTAACTCATCTTAATTTTTTGCTCACTGGCTATCATTTTTAGCCGTAAGCTTTAAACAAATGTTTTAATTTATGTTACACCCATTTTAGCTTTGGGTTAATGCTGATATTGAATAAAATTCACTGAGGTCAAAGCCGGATGATCGGTGTCAAATTGATAAGCCGTCAAAAACCCATCTTTGGCAGCAGAATAATCCACACAGACGACTTGATGACTAAGCAGTTCAGGCGTGCCATTGAGCCAATAATGCCCGACAAAAATAGGTTTGTCATGGTCAAGCCCAAACACAATCTCAGCGGTCAGTGTGTCTTTCGGGATATGAATCAAATCCTCTTGACTGGCGCGCGCAATCTGGTGAATCGGCTGAAATGACAAACTCGGCTGCCACCACTGTACCCGTACATTTTTACGTTGATGACCTTCTTTATCGACTAGATGAATGCCCTCAGGTAGCGTCGCTTCCACACCTTTTAGCACTCTTTCCAGTGCCTCAAAAAGTGGCGTGCCTTCCTCACTGGTTTTTTGTAGCGCAAGGGGCGTCAAGCGATTGTCCATCGTTAACAGCGGTTTTAACATCGCCATCGCATCACTGTCCCAACAAGCATGCACAAAACACGCATCATCCAACGCTAGCCACAGGGGTAATTCATAAAACCGCTTGAGCCAAAACTGGTGCAACTCACTGCCAAACCCTACTTCATCAAGGAACGCTTGATGCTGCGAGGTATGTCTATCATCATGTTGTCGTAGATATTGGCTAGCATCGCGGGCATCGGCTGTGGCATAAGCTAAGGCATTATACTCGTGATTACCCATGACCGCGAGCGCTTGCCCGTGGTCAATCATCGCAAATACGATAGATAAAGTTTGCAGCTGTTGACTGCCCCGATCAATCAAGTCGCCGATAAAAATCGCTTGGTGATTGGGAGGCGCTTGAAAACACTGACCATCATGTTGATAGCCCAACTGCGTCAGTAGCCCAATGAGTTTATCTGCCTGACCATGCACATCACCAATCACATCATAAATCATGTTTTTTACCTTTTACTGCTTTTTACGACTTTAGCGTTAATTAGCCAAGCGACTGTTAACTGGGCAACCTGTGACTGGGCAACCTGTAATCAGGCAAGCGGCGCCACGCAATTTTTAGCCCCTAAATGTTAGCCACCAAAGCCTAAAAATCTCGGGTGCATTAATTGGTTAAAAAAATGCGCCACAATACCTGGTTCAATGGCAATGGTGGCTAACATACCAAAAATACCACCTACCAAATGTGCCGAATGATTGATACTGCCACGACCTTGCCCATCTGCCCACACACTATACGCCACATACGCCACCGCGAACACAATCGCAGGTACAGGAATCACAAACAGCAACAATGTCGACCAAGGATTCATCAAGATATAGCTAAAAATGACTGCTGAAACAGCGCCCGATGCGCCTAAGCTGCTATAGCGAGGATTGTTCTTTTGTTTTAGATAGGTTGGCATAATCGCCACCACCAAAGCGGCAAGATAAAACAGCACAAACCCTAGACTGCCGAGTTTGGACATGAACAATCCCTGTACCGCTTGTCCAAACGAATACAAAGTAAACATATTAAAAAATAAGTGCATCCCATCGGCATGGATAAAACCATAGGTAACAAACCGATCGACTTGTCCACGCTGCACCGCAGGCGGATAAAAAATTAACCTTTGCATCAGTTGGGGCGATTGCCAAGCTAATAAACTGACAACCACCGTAATGATAATGATAAATAAAGTATGGTTAGAAAAGAGTGACATAGCACCTCAAAATAGCAATAAATAATGATAAGTAGGATTATGATAAAGATAGCGGATTATCTCAATAAGCCAAATGTGAATTTATTGATATAGGTGATACCTAAAGCTACCTTGTAGTATTACTTTCAACTTGTAGCATAAGACTAATGACAAAGCCTTCAAATTTTAGCAACACACCTTTACCCAAGTTTACCCGAAATGGGGACGATTTGAATTTTTAACACAATATTTACGCAATAGTTACCTTAACATAACTGAAGGCGAGCCGATTTTGCTTTAATTTATTAGCTATATTTGAGTAATACTGCAAAAGACTTAACAAAATCTGTTGAGTTGCGGCAGTTTTTCTCGGTATTGTTAAGCATAAATTAAATAGCAATGCAATAACAAACCCAACAACCATAAATAATAATTTTTGAAAATATATAATAGAATTATTGGCTAGTGTGCTGCATATAAAAATAATACATTGGTTTTATGGTGGTTGATAACCCTTCATTTTGTTGAGGATTGAATTATGAATATCATTGAACATTTAACCCGTACAGTAACACCCGTTCTTTTAAATAATGCAAATGACGAAAACCGCTCATCTTTATTAGAAAAATTATACGCTATTATGGTTGCCCGTCTTGCTGACGGTACCGTCTCTAACAGCTTTGCTAATGCAACCATCGCTGATGATGACCATGGCTTTTTTGACCGTGTACTACCAGATAGCACCCACCGTACAGAGCTAGTGCAACAGCTCTCACGTCATTACAGTGTACCAGAGCAAGAAACTAGTTCATTGGTAAGCCGTGCCGCGCCCTTAGTACTGCGTGAATTACGCTCACTAGCGGGTACGACACCGCTCAATACTTTCTTATCAAACAATATTGCGTCTGTGGCTTCTGTGATTCCTGCTTGGGCATATGCATTTATCCCAGCGGGCATTTTAACCATGTTGAATTTGTCGCCTGTGCATGCAGCCACCACGCCTACTGTCCAAACGATCACTCGTACAGAGGAGCATCTGGTTGCTACGCCTAAACGCGATGAAGGCGGCTTGATGAAAATGTTATTGCCCATCATTGGTTTGTTGATTTTAGGCGCATTGGCTTGGGCATTATTGAAATCATGTAACAAAACTGAGCCAGTCGCGACGCCAGTTGTGGCTTCTACCACTGCTTCAACAACGACAACCACTACTACAACTGAAGTCTCTGCGGCAAGTGCCACAAACAGCATGGCAATGCCTGTAGCATCAACCACTGACATGGCGGTAGCAAGCATGCCAATGGCATCTGGCACCACGATGACGACCACTGAGACAGTAGCGACGATCATCTCTAGCACTGAACCTTCAGTGGTATTTGAAAATGGTCGCTTAAGCTTCTACTTTGCTACGGGTAAAGCACAAGTTGCTGGTAATGCCAAAGAAAAAGCCTATGATATCCTTGAAGCCGCTAAACAAGGCAAAAAAATCGGTATCAGTGGTTATACTGACAGCACAGGTAATGCTGCTGCAAATGAGAAGTTAGCAAAAGAGCGTGCCCAAGCGGTTAGATCATTCTTGGTAGCTAATGGTGTACCTCAATCACAACTTGAATTAATCAAACCACAAGACACGACAGGTGCTGCGGGTAAAGACCAAGAAGGTCGCCGTGTCGATGCATACATTGTGGATGACAATGCTGTTCCTGCCACTGGTACCACAACTGTCACCACGGTTGCAAGCGCAGCGAAATAAATCACTTTTTATGGTTGATTCATCGTTAAAAATCCTCGATAAGTTATCGAGGATTTTTTTTGCTGTTAAAATTTTTAGATGCCACTGGCTTTTTGGGTAAAAAATTTCATCAAGGGTTTGATTTTGCTAACTGCGCTGACGCCTTCACTGCGCAGCTGCTGAATCGGACGCAACTTTATACCAAAAACCCAATTAATCCCAGAAAAACTGTGCATCATCATAGCGTTATTAGCGTAGCGTTGACGCTCATAACGCTGTAAGGTGGCAAAACTTGCCCATAGCTTGTTGCCTGACCGCTGATAATCTTTCTGCAAAATATCGCTCAATGCGATGATATCGAGCATACCCAAGTTTAAGCCTTGTCCCGCTAAAGGATGCACCCCATGTGCGGCATCGCCAATCAACGCTAAGTTAGCTTTGACATAATTTTTGGCATGTTGGGCACCCAGTGGAAAACTGGCGATTGACTCAATCTCAGTGATATCGCCTAAGGCATAGCCACTGGCAAAGGCGAGCTCTTTGGCAAGCTCTTTTGGTGGCAGCGAGAGTAAATCAAGGGCAGCATTGGTCGGCAATGTCCATACCACCGATTGCCAATGTTGCGGATTTGCCTGATCGTCAGCCGTCACATCTGCCAGCGGTAAAAGTGCCAAAGGCCCTGTCGGCAAAAACACTTGTCTGGCTGTCGCCTTGTGTGGCTGCTCGGTTTTGATGGCGCAGCAGATTGCGGTTTGCTGATACGCCAAAGTATCTAACCCAATCCCTGCCGCTTGGCGTACCATAGAGCCGCGCCCGTCAGCCCCGATTAATAGCTTACCTTGATGCGTGGTGCCATTATCTAAGCTAACTTGATACCCCAAATCTTCACCTTGCCAAGCGATATCAGTGACCTTATGCCCTGCAATATGGCGCAAATAGGATTGACCCTGATGGACAAGATACTCATCGTCAAAACCGTCATACAGCGCTTTTTCGATGATAAAAGGTTCGACCATACTACCCAATAATTGCGGTATTTGAGCATCACCAAAATTCAGCTCGCCCACGCCATTGGTTTGCCATACCTGCATTTGGGTATAGTCGGCTTTGCGTTTGCTTTGTTCGATACGCTGCCATGCACCGACCTCTTTGAGTAGGTTGATACTGGCAACGCTTAGGGCATAGACACGAGCATCACGCTCGGTGAGTTTGTCGCGCCAATCGGCTGCTAAAAGTTTTGGGCGAGCATCGATTAAGGTGACAGGATGGCGCGCTTGGGCAAGCTTTAACGCCAATGTCGCGCCAACAATACCGCCGCCGATGATGAGGGTGTTATTTTTCATTTTTTGCGTATAATTTTGAAATTGGTATGGCAAAATTATACGCTAGATATTGGTGGGTTTATAGCAAAAAAGCCGTGTTCGTTAAAACACGGCTTTCAATCATAAAAGTTACGAGTTTATCAAAACTCTTGATGATAAATTGTACCGCATTTATGGCATAGCCATTCATTTAACCAATACTGGTATTTTTTAGGATATTCATTTTTATTATAGGTAACAACTTTAAAAATCAAATACCCTGCACCAATCATTAATAAAACTCCTAAAATCTTCCAGACTATGCTAACTGCACTTAACATGAAAAAGCCTACAATTATCATGACTATAAAAACACCAAGTTTTTGTTTTTGCGGTGGGGAAGCTTTTTGGGCTAAAGTAGATTGTGAGGTACCAGTAGTTTTGGTATGAGCTAATGCTCCCCCCATACTTGCACCACCAGTAATACCTGCACCGCTTGTACGACTTGTTGTGTTAATATTTTGTGTACCGCCTTCAAAAACAACTTCTAATCTTTGACAATCTTCCGAACCACATTTTGGACATTTCATAAGCTTTTCCCTAATAATCAAATTTTACCTTATGCTAACACATGGTTAATATTAGTGAAACATCCTTTGAACAAAAATTCATTAAATCATCAACTCTTCAGCCCCATCGCAAAGGTAGCCACAGCTGGCTTCACAAATGGCAGTTTATCAAAGGCAATAAGTCCGACATTACGCGCAATTTTGAGCAAGGGATTTTGGTGCATAAAGCCATACACCACCGTATCGCAGAAAA
>ERZ650300.1410-NODE-1410-length-13608-cov-3.285988_pt1 | contig 13608 bp, 10 predicted proteins | sample MGYA00376236_ERZ650300 | MGnify/ENA primary metagenome ERZ650300 (study PRJEB26733, sample SAMN07839303) | wastewater metagenome | biome: urban; feature: wastewater treatment plant; material: waste water | place: USA: North Carolina | collected 2016-04-28 ... | reverse complement strand
AGCTTTTTTTTCTTTAGCATGACTGATGAAGGTTTCCATGAAAACAACATCATATTCAGCAGGATTATCAGGATACGTAACGGCTTGAACCATTACAAAATGCAAGGTATTCGTAGGTTTATCTACACAAACAAATTGCGGATGTTTTTTCAACTGGCTGTTAATGGCAATGAACTCAAATCCTTGTTTTTCGAGTTCTTTTCCCACGTGATTCATGGCCAAATGATGTAAGTCTTGTAGTGATAATGGTTCCATGATGCAAAGGTAGTTATTCTATTTGAAAGCATAAAAAAACCGACTCATTTCTGAATCGGTTTTGATATATAAAATTTGGATTAACCTCCGAAGTCGTCGAAACGAACATTTTCTTTTGGCACACCCCAATCGTCACACATTTTTACAACTGCGTTATTCATCATTGGTGGTCCACAGAAATAGAATTCGATATCTTCTGGTGAATCGTGTAATTTCAAGTGGTTATCGATAACTACGTTATGGATAAATCCTACGAAACCATCACCTTCTCCATTTGGTCCATCTTTTACTTTCCAGTTATCTTCTGGTAAAGGTTCAGATAATGCAATATGGAATTTGAAGTTAGGGAAATCTTTCTCTAAAGCTCTGAAGTGGTCTACATAGAACAATTCACGTTTAGAACGACCTCCGTACCAATACGTAACTTTTCTTCCCGTTTTAACTGTACGGAATAAGTGGTACAAGTGCGAACGCATTGGCGCCATACCAGCTCCACCACCTACATACAACATTTCTGCATCAGATTCGTTGATGAAGAATTCACCGTAAGGTCCAGAAACCGTTACTGTATCACCCGCTTTTCTTGAGAAAACGTATGAAGAAGCAATACCTGGGTTTACTTTCATCCAATCGTTTGTAGCTCTATCAAAAGGAGGTGTTGCAATACGAACGTTCAACATGATTTTTCTTCCTTCTGCTGGGTAAGAAGCCATAGAGTAAGCTCTTTCAACCAATTCGTTATTTTTCATAACTAATGGCCATAATTTAAACTTATCCCACTCTACTTGGAATTTATCAGGTTCACCTGGATGTTCAACTGGGTGAGCTGTAATATCAATATCTGTAAATTTCACTTCACAAGCTGGGATTTCAATTTGGATATAACCTCCTGCTTCGTAGTGCATATCTTCTGGTAACTCAACAATAAATTCTTTAATAAAAGAAGCTACGTTGTAGTTAGAATATACTTTTGCTTCGAATTTTTTGATACCAAAAATTTCTTCTGGCACTTCGATTACCATGTCTTGTTTTACTTTAACTTGACATCCTAATCTCCATCCTTCTGCTAATTCTTTACGAGTAAAGTTTGGTATTTCTGTTGGTAAAGGTTCTCCACCACCATCTAATACTTTACATTTACATTGTAAACAAGAACCTCCACCACCACAAGCTGATGGTAAGAAGATTTTATTATTACCTAAAGTAGTTAAAAGTGTACTACCTCCACCTACTTCGATTTCGTTTTCACCGTTAATTTTAATCTTAACAGCACCCGAATTCACTAATTTAGATTTTGCATATAATAGCATAAACACCATCAGTAAAATAAGCGCTAAGAAAGCTAAAATTGAATATGTAATTAATTCTGTTATACTAAACATGAGTTCAATTTTTAATGTTATACTATTATTTAACTACTTGAGTTGAATCTACTTTTACAGAATCTACAGCTACTTGAACTGAATCAACTACAGGAGTTTCAACAACAGCTGGAGCTGGAGTTTCTACTTTTGCTTCAGGCTTTTTATTTAATGCGTTAAGGTCAATTCCTCCAAAACTCATGAAACCAATAGCCATTAAACCTGTTAAGATAAAAGTAATACCTAAACCTCTTAAAGGAGCTAATACGTTAGAATATTCCATTTTTTCACGGATAGCAGCCATTGCAACGATAGCAATTGTCCAACCAAGTCCAGATGCAAATCCGAAAGTTACTACATGACCTAATGAAGAATATACACCACCATCAACTCTTTGTTGCATGAATAATGAACCTCCTAAGATAGCACAGTTTACTGCAATAAGTGGTAAGAAAATACCCAATGAGTTATATAATGAAGGTGAAAATTTTTCCACGATCATTTCTACTAACTGTACCATTGTTGCTACAGAGGCAATGAATAAAATGAAAGTTAAAAAGCTTAAATCTAATTCAGCTAACGATGGATCTAACCAAGCTAATGCACCAGCACCTAAAACATAGTGATAAATTAAATAGTTTAATGGAACCGTAATTACTTGTACAAAGGTTACAGCAATTCCAAGACCTATAGCTGTTGATACTTTTTTAGAAACGGCCAAAAATGAACACATTCCTAAGAAGTATGCAAAAATCATGTTATCAATGAAAACTGATTTTAAAAATATATTGATATATTCAAACATAGCTATTATTTTTTCTCGATTAATTTCTTGTTAATACTTCTCTGTACCCAAATTACAATACCTACCATAACCAAGGCCATTGGAGCTAATAACATGAATCCGTTATTAACATATCCTGTAGCATATAATCCTGTTTTTTCAACAGAATTTCCAAAAATTTCGATTCCGAATAATTTTCCTGAACCAAATAATTCTCTAAAAAATGCTACTATCATTAAAATGATTCCATATCCTAAACCATTTCCTAAACCATCTAAGAATGACGGCCATGGTTTGTTACCTAAAGCAAAAGCTTCAAAACGTCCCATTAAGATACAGTTGGTAATAATTAATCCTACGAATACCGATAATTGTTTGCTGATATCATACGCATACGCTTTCAAAATTTGGTCAACCAAAATTACTAAAGCAGCTGCTACAACTAACTGAACAATGATACGAATTCTACTTGGAATTAAGTTTCTTAATAATGATATAATTACGTTACCAAAAGCTACTACCGCAGTTACTGAAAGTGCCATTACAAAGGCATTTTTCATTTGAACTGTTACCGCTAAAGCTGAACAAATACCTAATACCTGAACCGTTACTGGGTTATCGTCATTAAATGGATTCGTAATTAATTTAATATTACTTTTTGAAAATAATCCTTCTTTGTTGTTTTCTGCCATGACGATTATTTTTTATTAGATTTTAAATATTTTTCATATGGTTTTAAACCTCTAACTAACATTTCGGTTACACCATTACCCGTTAAAGTAGCACCAGAAATTGCATCAACTTCACCATCAGCTTTGTTGTCTTTTCCTGAATAACCTTTAACTACTTTTAAACCTTGTAAATTTCCGTTTGCGTCAAAAACACTCTCTCCAATAAAACTTTTTTGGAAATAATCTTGTGTAATTTCACCACCTAAACCAGGTGTTTCACCTTTGTGGTCAAATACGATACCGTCAACTTTCAAGTTCTCATCTATAGAAACATAACCCCAGATAGCATCCCATAATCCCATTCCTCTTACTGGAATAACATAGAATTTTTTACCATCTTTTTCAGCATTGAAAATTGGAAATTTTCCTTTTTCTTTTGCGATATCAACTGTAAAAGCTTCTTTACTGATTTCTGTTCCGTTCTCGTCAAAAACTACTTCACTAATGATGTGTTTTTTGTATGCTTCTTCAGAAGCATCTCTATCTACAGCTACTCCAAACGATTTTAGAATGTACTGCATTTTTTCTTTCTTAATGTTTGCCTCTTGATCTGGCTTAAGTGCAGTTGCAGCAAATGCTAAAGCAGAAGCTACTAACACCACCATTACAGTCGCAAACAAAAATGTATATCCGTTACTTTCTCTATTCATGACTATGCAGATTTTAATTGTTTAGACTTAGCCAATCTTTTCTTTCTCTTAGCAATGTTTCCATTAACTACGAAATAATCGATAGTTGGCGCTAAAGTGTTCATTAATAAGATAGCCAACATTACTCCTTCTGGATAAGCTGGGTTGAAAACTCTAATTAAAATACTAAAGAATCCTATTAATAAACCGTAGATAATTTTTCCTTTATCGGTTTGAGCCGCAGAAACAGGATCAGTTGCCATGAATACAATACCGAAAGCAAAACCTCCAACTACTAAATGATTCATCCAATCAAAATTCATTAAAGCCGTTAAACCAACAGCATTGAACATCAAAGCAGTTAAAGCCGCTCCAATTACTCCAGAAACCATAATTTTCCAACTACCAACTCCTGTTGCAATTAAAATAAATGCACCAATTAAAATAGCTAAAGTTGAAGTTTCACCAATAGAACCTGGAATAAATCCTAAGAACATATCCATAGTTGAATAGGCTACTTCTTTTCCTTGTGCTAATGAACCTAAAATTGTTTCACCTGATACACCATCGATAGTAGTAGCATCGCTAACCCAAATTTTATCTCCCGACATAAATGTAGGATAAGCAAAGAATGCAAATGCACGTGCTAATAAAGCTGGATTAAAAATATTCATTCCTGTTCCACCAAAAGCTTCTTTACCAATTACAACTGCAAAAGCAACTGAAATAGCTAACATCCATAAAGGTAAATCAATTGGCATAACCATTGGAATTAACAAACCAGATACTAAGTATCCTTCGTTAACTTCGTGACCTCTAAAAATTGCAAAAGCAAATTCGATACCTAATCCTACTGCATACGATACAATAATCATTGGTAATACTTTCCATAATCCGTGTAAGAAAATATCCATAAATGGAGGCAAAACACCATCATTCAATTGAATAAAGTGTTGGTAACCTGCATTATAAATCCCGAATAATAAAGCTGGAACTAAAGCTAAAACCACAGTAATCATGGTTCTCTTTAAATCTACAGCATCTCTAATATGAGCTCCGTGCTTTGTAGTATGATTAGGCACATATAAAAATGTATCTAATGCATTGATAGCAGGTGCGAATTTTTCAAATTTTTGCCCTTTCTCAAAAGGCTTTTTAATTTGGTCTATTTTATCTCTTAAAAACTTCATAGCTATTATCCTACTTCTTTAATCATTAAATCAAGAGCTTCACGAATTATTTGTTGCGCTTCTAATTTAGATGTGTTAGTATAATCAATTAAAGCAAAATCTTCTGGAGCTACTTCGTAAATTCCTAAGCTTTCCATTTTATCGATATCGCTAGCCAAACAAGCTTTTAACAATTGCATTGGAAAAATATCCATCGGCATTACTGCTTCCATTTCTCCTGTTACAACTAAAGCTCTTTCTTCACCATTTAAATTGGTGTTAGGCGCATATTTTTTACCTGGCATTAACCATGATAATCCTGTTCTTGAAGCACTATGAACACTTGGTGATGCAAATGGCATCCATCCAAACATTCTGTAAACATTTCCTTCAGGAATAACAGTTACTGTATTGCTGTAGAAACCTAAATTTCCATCCATTTTCACTTTAGCACCTGTTAAAACATCTCCAGAAATAATTCTCACATTATCTCCAGCAATTTTACCACCTACTAAATCTTCAATAGCAGCACCAGAAATCACATTATAATATTGAGCTTCTTTAACTTCAGAACCTACTAAAGCAACAGTTCTTGTAGCATTGTATTTTCCAGTTAAAAACAATTCACCAATAATAGCAACATCTTGTGGCGTTACTGTCCAAACTCTCTCACCAGCATTAATTGGCGAAATTTTTGCAATTTGAACCCCAACATTTCCAGCAGGGTGCGGACCATAAACTTGGTGCATTGAAACTCCTTTAACATCTTTAAAAATAGAATTTCCTTTACCTTTTACAGATAAATGAACTTTTCCTGATGTTAATTTTGCTAAAGCATCGATACCAACTTGAAATGCTTCTAATTTGTTTTCTAAAACAAACTCAACATCTGCAGCTAATGGAGCAGTTGCATAAGCTGAAATAAAAATAGCTTTAGGTGTATCAGCTGAATTAGCAATCACATCATATGGACGTTGATTGATAAATGGCCAACATCCTGAAGCTAACAAATGTGCTTTTACTTCTTCCGTTGATAAATCATTAGGATTTTTCTTGCTATGCTCAACGAAAACATCTTGAGAATCTGCAGCAATAAGAATCTCTAAAATGACTCTTTTTTCACCACGTTTGATTTCTTGAATTTTTCCGCTTACAGGGGCAACGAATTTAACTTTCTCATCTGATTTAGAAAAGAAAATTACTTCTCCCGCTTTAACGTTATCTCCTTCTTTTACTACCATCTTTGGAGTTACTCCATGGAAGTCAGAAGGTTTAACAGCATAGACTTTCGAGCGAGTTACTTGAGCTACTTTGTGAGCTGCTTCACCCTTCAACTTAAGGTCTAAACCTTTTTTAATTCGAATGTCTTTTGACATATTTTTGAAGATATGATTGTTAAAAAATTTACTATAAAACGTGCAAATTTAATCAAATACATAACACCTTACCAAAAATAAAGACAGAGTTTGGCTTTATTTATAATTATTCTAAATTATAAAATACTAATAAATTAACAGTAATTACGTTTGTTCCTAAAGATTTACTATTTTTACGTTTTTATAGCTGTAAAATGAATAAAATTGTAACTCTATTCCTCTTATGTTTACCGTGTTTTATTTTCTCACAAGCAGGAATTGAACAAGATCCATCATTCAATATTAAAACCATTTCATTTCGGGTTAATGGCAATAATGTGATTCCTTTTTTTAAACTTGGCGAAACTTTTGAATTAAGTTTTGACGATTTATACGGAGACGAAGCCGATTATTACTACACCATTACTCAGTACAACTACGATTGGTCTGCACCGTCTGATTTAGGAAAAGTAGAATATTTAAATGGAATGGATAATCAGCGCATCATAACTTATGAAAATTCATTCAATACTTTACAACTCTATTCACATTACAGACAAGTTTTTCCAAATAGATTTAATCAAATTACCAAAAGTGGTAATTATTTAATTTCTGTTTTAAACGACGAAAATGAAATCGTTTTTTCTCGTAGAATTATAATTTATGAAGAACAAGTAGCCGTTGGCCTCTCCATAAGAAGAGCAAGAGACTTTGATAGTCTAAACCAAAAACAGAATATTGAAATGTCGATAAATTATGGTGACAGAATCCTACAAAACCCCATTCAAAACGTGAAAGTTACGCTTTTTCAAAATGGAAATTGGAAAACGAGTATTTCTAATATAAAACCTCAATACACACTTGGTTCCGAATTAATTTACAGATACAATAAAGAAACACAATTTTGGGGTGGAAACGAATGCTATAGCATTGATAATAAAATCATAAGAGCAACTAACAATACCGTTGCAAAAGTAACATCGGGCGAAAACATTTACAACACTCATTTATATACAAATACTCCAAGAAAAAACCAACCTTACACTTATTTCCCTGATATCAATGGTAACTTTTTTATCCAGAATGTAAATTCAACAAATTCTCAAATAGAATCTGATTATTCTTGGGTGTATTTTACCTTAGATGCATCAGAATATTTAGAAGAAAACATTTATGTTTCCGGTATGTTTAATAATTACTCATTGACTGATGATTATAAAATGGAACTAAATAAAAAAACTGGACTTTACGAAAAAGCCCTTTTAATAAAACAAGGTTTTTCCAACTACCAATATATTGTTACCGATAAAAAAGGAGTAATTGATTTTAAAAATGCAATTGATGGCAATTTCTTTCAAACGGAAAATAACTATACTGCAATTGTATATTATAGAGGAAATAACGACAGATACGATAGAGTAATTGGAATAGCAAACACGAACAGCGAAGTTATCCGCAATTAATGATGAACAGAAAAGATAAAAAATATAGAGGCACTCAATGCATCAACTGTGAAACTAAATTAGATGTTAGCGAAAAATATTGTCACGCTTGTGGTCAATTGAATTCAATAAAAAAACTCACTATAAGAGATTTTATAGAAGAGTTTTTCGCTAATTTTTACGCGTATGATTCCAGATTGCGAAATACTTTCTTTTCTTTATTTTTAAAACCTGGTATTGCTGCAAGAGAATTTTGTGAAGGAAAAAGACACCATCATGCCAATCCGTTTCGTTTGTTTTTGAGTATTTCTATAATACTTTTTATCGTAATGGATATTGGAACAAGATTCAATAATAAAAGTGCAGAAGAAAAACCGGATACAGAATTAATCTCAAGCGATAGCACAAAAATAGATTATAGTAAAATTTATGATACAGGTGTAATTGAAGTGGATAAAAAAACTGGCAAACAATTTCATAGAGATTCAATATACAAAGCAAACGAATTTAATAACCCTGAAAACTTAGATCACTTAACACTTCGTATCACCTCATTTAGAAACTACAACTTAAAAAACCCTCAAGAAACTCCTGCGATTGCATTAAAAAAACTAGGATACGAAAATAACAAAATCAACCGATATATCTTTGAAAAAGCACAAAATTTAAAATCAAATGATGTGCTAAGAGAAATTGGCGATTACATTTTAGGTAAATTACCATTCTTAATTTTTTTATCGATTCCTTTTATTGCAATTATTTTTTGGATTACCTTTTATGATAAAAAATTCAACTATACAGATCATTTAGTATTCTCCTACAACTTTTATTCATTTATGTTTATTTGTTTAATACTTTTTGAATTTATAGGATTTATTTCCGAAGATATATCACTATTTTTAGTTGGGATAAGTTTTTCCATTTTATTCCCAATTTACCTTTATAAATCTTTAAGAAATTTTTATCAAAACAGTCGTTGGAAAACAATTTTTAAATTCCTACTTTTGAACATATTATTCATACCTATTTCATTATTAGCTGTTTTCGTATTAATGGCAGTGTCAATAATCTTATTTTAATTTATGGTAAGTCAAATTACAAGAGGCATAAAAATTTCAGTTTTAACTAGTTTTGAAGGAACTTACTTCAAAAACTACAAGATTCACTTTGCCTTTACTTACCATGTAACCATAGAAAATCAAAGTAAAGACTCTGTTCAATTAAATTCTCGCCACTGGGAAATTTATGACGCTTTAAACAATGTTGAGATTGTAGATGGTGAAGGAGTTATTGGTAAAAAACCTGTATTAAAACCAGGAGAAACTCATACTTATTCTTCAGGCTGTTTACTTTCATCACCTATTGGAGCTATGAAAGGATATTTTAATATGGTAAACTTTACTTCTACTCGTAGTTTTAAAGTTGAAATTCCAGCTTTTAAATTAGGAGCGCCATTTGCGTTGAATTAATTTATTCAAAAATCAAACTCAAAACATCTTCAATCAATCGTAACTTTTGTTATCGATTATTCAAAATATACTTTGTATTTTTGTATTCGTTTACGATAAATTCGTAAATAAAAGTACTAAATTGTTTAATTTTCAAATACAACACCATGTTAAAAGGATTTTTTAATGTCCCAAAAGCGGTTAACGAACCCGTAAAATCGTACGCTCCAGGTTCTCCTGAAAGAGCAAAAGTTGCAGAAACATACAAAACTATGTGGAATTCTCAAGTTGAAGTTCCATTATATATAGGTAGCGAAGAAATCAAAACAGGCGATACCAAAAAAATGTCGGCACCACACGATCACCAACATATCGTAGGTGTTTATCATCAAGCAGATAGAGCTTTAGTTGAAAAAGCAATTACCGAAGCATTAGAAGCTCGTAAAAAATGGGCAGCTTTATCTTGGGAAAACCGTGCTAGTATCTTCTTAAAAGCTGCTGAATTATTAGCAGGTCCATACCGCGCTAAAATCAACGCAGCGACTATGATTGCACAATCAAAAACAATTCACCAAGCTGAAATTGATTCGGCTTGTGAGTTGATTGACTTCTTACGTTACAACGTAGAATTCATGACTAAAATATACGCAGACCAACCGGCTTCTACATCAGACATGTGGAACAGAGTTGAATACAGACCATTAGAAGGATTTGTATATGCTATTACACCATTCAATTTTACTGCTATCGCTGGAAATTTACCTTCAAGTGCAGCATTAATGGGAAATGTTGTTGTATGGAAACCAGCAGCAACTCAAGTATATTCTGCTAATGTAATTATGCAAGTTTTCAAAGAAGCAGGTTTACCAGATGGTGTTATCAATATGGTAATGGGTGATTCTGGAATGGTTTCTGATGTGGTTTTAAACAATCCACATTTAGCAGGAGTTCACTTCACAGGATCAACTGGTGTTTTTAATGATATTTGGAAAACTATTGGTCAAAATATTGCCAACTACAAAACTTATCCAAGAATTGTTGGTGAAACAGGCGGAAAAGATTTCATCGTTGCACATCCATCTGCAAACCCAGCACAAGTAGCTGTTGGAATTGCACGTGGTGCTTTTGAATTCCAAGGTCAAAAATGTAGTGCAGCTTCTCGTGTTTATGTCCCACAAAGTTTGTGGCCAGCCGTTCAAGCTAAATTAGAAGCTGATATGAAATCAATGAAAATGGGTTCACCTGAAGATATGAGTAATTTTATTACTGCTGTAATTTCGGAAGCTTCATTTGATAAATTAGCACGTTACATTGACCAAGCTAAAAAAGATAGTGATGCCGAAGTAATCATTGGTGGAAATTATGATAAATCTAAAGGCTATTTTATTGAACCAACAGTTATTTTAACTTCAAATCCTAAATATACCACTATGGAAACCGAATTATTCGGACCTGTAGTTACGATTTATATTTATGAAGATGCTAAATGGTCTGAAACATTGAAATTAGTTGACGAAACTTCTGAGTATGCTTTAACTGGAGCTGTATTTAGCCAGTGTCGTTATGCAGTTGAAGAAGCAACTATAGCGCTACAAAACGCAGCAGGAAACTTCTACATTAATGACAAACCAACTGGTGCAGTTGTAGGAATGCAACCATTTGGAGGAGCTAGAGGTTCAGGAACTAATGACAAAGCAGGTTCAGCCCAAAACTTATTGCGTTGGGCATCTGTTAGAACAATTAAAGAAACATTTGTAACACCAGAAGATTATAAATATCCATTTTTAGGATAATCTAAAAGTTTTAAATTATAAAAAAAGCTTGTCAGAAATGGCAAGCTTTTTTGTTTTTTATTATTTCATCGGTATTTTATTTCTTTTTAACTGATTTATAAAAAATTACAACGATTTATTATTTTTTTTATAAATTGTATCCGAAATCTATTATGCAAGCATAGTATTTTCCTCCCTAAAGAAAATAAATTATGATTAAAAAATTACTTTTTGTAGCTGTGATTCTTTTTTCAGCATCTTCAAATGCTCAAGAAATTAAAGAAAAAAATAAAGCATTTGACTTATTAAAAAATCACACACAAACTAAAATACTATATGATAAAGTTGGAGCTATCGCAAAATTAACTGATGTTCAAACAAAGCCTTTATCTTCATTAGATTACAAACAAGCGTATCATGAAATTCAAAGAGCTGATTTTCTTGAACGACTTCCAAAAATTGATTTTTTAGAAACCAAAATAGAAAAAGGTTTTGCAGAAAACATTGTTCCAATTTCAATTTTAATTTCTGAATTTGAAGCAATTAAACCAAGCGTAAGAACACAAAATCAATTACAAATTAATGCAAACAATCAATATGAGATTACAGATTTCTCCATTGATTACTTTAATATTCATAAAATAGGGTTTGCATCTCCTTTAATCAAGCAATTAAAAGGAACTCAAATTGCTTTTAAACTTTCTGACGAATTAATTTTCAATACAACTACTCAAACAATCAGTAAAATTGAAATTAACTTTAATACTGGAAAAGGATTTGAAAAAATTTCTAGCAATCAAATTATTTCTGCTGATTTTGAAACTCTTGGTTCAAAAACAATTTCATTTAAAATTACTTTAAACGATGGAACTGTTTTTACAAACGAATCAAAATTTACTTTAAAAGAAAAAGCACAAAATATAAGTCAATTAAACAAAGTAGCACAACAAACTCCTTTTGCAGTTAGCCCATTAACCGAAATAACTTCTTCATTAACTTATCAAGGCACGAACGAAACTGCTGCTCATGCAGGAAAAGGAGAATTTCAAATATTTTATGACAATGAAGCTGGCTTATTAGACAAAGTAATCATTGTATGTGATGGATTTGACCCTGCTGACGGAAGAGATACAGGTGCAATTTATAATTTATTAAACTATGGAACTCCAACACAAAATCTTGGTGACAACGTTAGAAATTTAGGTTATGATGTTGTTGTATTAAACTTTCCTATTTATACTAGACCTGATGGTGTTACAAATATAGATGGTGGTGTAGATTATATCCAAAGAAATGCACGAGTAATGATTGAGTTGATTAATTATATTAATGCAAATAAAGTAGGAAATCAAGAACTTGTGGTTATAGGTCCAAGTATGGGCGGATTGATTACTAGAATGGCTTTGCGATATATGGAAATGAATGGAATGAATCATAAAACACGTTTATGGTTATCATTTGATTCGCCTCATTTGGGAGCAAATGTTCCTATTGGAATGCAACACATGTTCAACTACTTAGCATACGACCCGGATATCTCTGATTTAACTGTTAGAGCAATAGTAGATTCAATGCTAAAAAGTCCTGCAGCAAGACAAATGCTGATTGACCACTTTGAAGGACATTTATTAGGCTCTAGTTTAACCGACTTTGACCAAGCTTCTGCTGCCTTACTTCCAACAGGTCATCCTACGCATAGAAATATTTTTCAAACAGAATTAAATACGATGGGCTTCCCTCAAAATTGTAGAAAAATTGCAATTTCAAACGGAGCTGGAAATGGAACAATGACAGGAACACCAGGAATGGCAGTACTTTCAGGATTAGATGTTCCAAATAGTGATGGTTTTACAAGGGCATTATTAGATTTGAATTTTACACCAGCAGCTAATGGCAATATAAGAGTAAGCAGAGTTAGAAAACAAGCATGGACATTGTTTTGGTTAACTATTGGAACAGGACAAACAAATGCGCGTTCATTTGCTTATACTGCTGGTTTAGATTCAGCACCTGGTGGTTTGTTTAATTTAGAAAGTTTAGCCGCTGATGCTGGTCCTAACCCAACATTAACTCGTTTTTTAAATGCAATGACCATTAAAAAGTTTGACTTTATTCCAGCACAAAGTTCATTAGCAATTACAAGTACTAATAACTGGTATGCAAATATAAATGCTAGTAGCACGAGTGCTTTTGATGCTTATTCTGTACCAACAGCGAACGAAGATCACGTTACATTAACACCCTCAAATGTAACTTTTGCAATGAATGAAATTGTAAATAATATCCAATTGAAATGCCCAACTTCAACCACTTGGAATGGGACTTCATGGAGTAATGGATTACCATCAAAAGACAAACAAGTTGCATTTACAGGAAATTACACTTCATCATCTTCAATCGACGCCTGTTCAATTTCTGTTTCAGGAACAGCTATTGTAAATTTCTTAGCGAATCATGATTTGAATGTTAGAGGTGGAATTACTGTCGCTCCAACTGCTCAATTAAAATTTGCATCAAGCGCAAACGTTTATCAAATAGAAGAAATTTCAAATTCTGGGAACATTGAATTTAATAGAGAAACTTCTCTAAAAAGATTAGATCATGTAGGTTGGTCTGCACCAGTTTCAAATCAAAATTTATTAGCATTTTCACCAAATACGCT
>ERZ650300.1405-NODE-1405-length-13640-cov-3.623114_pt1 | contig 13640 bp, 6 predicted proteins | sample MGYA00376236_ERZ650300 | MGnify/ENA primary metagenome ERZ650300 (study PRJEB26733, sample SAMN07839303) | wastewater metagenome | biome: urban; feature: wastewater treatment plant; material: waste water | place: USA: North Carolina | collected 2016-04-28 ... | reverse complement strand
CGCCGTCCACCATCACAATAAAGCTCGCTTCTTCGCCCTGTAAAAAGTCTTCAATCACCACGCGCGCACCGGCGTTGCCCATTTTGTTGCCCAACAGCATATCGTCGATGGCCGCATGTGCTTCTTCTTCGGTGAGCGCCACAATCACGCCTTTGCCCGCGGCCAGCCCATCGGCCTTAATCACAATCGGCGCGCCTTTGGCTGCCACATAATCATGCGCGGCCGCGGCCGATTCAAAGGTTTGGTAGTGCGCGGTGGGAATGCCGTATTTGGCCATAAAGGCTTTGGCGAAATCTTTCGAGCTTTCCAATTGCGCCGCATATTGCGTGGGGCCGAAAATGCGCAGGCCGGCAGCGCGAAAATCGTCTACCACGCCGGCGGCCAGCGGCGCTTCGGGGCCGACCACGGTAAAGGCGATGCCTTCGCGGCGGCAGAAATCCATCAAATCGGCATGTGCGCTCAAGGGCAGGTTGTGCAGCTTGGGCTCGCGCGCAGTGCCCGCGTTGCCGGGCGCCACATACACGGCGGATACTTTGGGCGATTGCGCCAGTTTCCACGCCAGCGCGTGTTCGCGTCCGCCGCTGCCGATAACGAGTAGTTTCATGCCGGATTCCTTATCAAGATAGAGGTTTGCAGCGGGATTATAGCGGATTTCGCCCGCCCGGGCAGCCGCAGCCGCCCGAAAGCTTTCAGACGGCCTTGAAAGCTTTCTTGCGTGAAAACAGGTTTAACGCCAATTCAAACATGATTTACCCAAACAAAGGCCGTCTTAACACATAAAATGGCTATGATGGCAGCCGTTATTCCCTCCAAACCAAACAAGGAAACCGAAATGAAAAAAATCACCGCCATTGCTGCAGCCGCCCTGTTGGGCATCACCGGTGCAGCCGTTGCCGCCGATTCTGCCGCCAATATGCAGCAACCCAAGCAAACGCGCGAATTCAAACGCGGCGAATTGCCGCGCGATTTGCAGGCGCTCAATTTGAGTGCCACACAGAAAACCCGCATTCAGGCCATTTTGCAGGAAGGCCGCCCCGCTCAAACCGAGCTGAGCGAAGCCCAGCGCAATCAAATGCGCGCGCAAGCCCAAGCGCATCGGGCTGCCGAGCAAAGCCTGATTGCCAACAAAACGTTTGACGAAGCCGCCGCCCGCCGCCTGATTGCCGAGCGCGAGCAGGCGCGCGCCCAATCTCAGCAGCGCCATGCCGATTTAGAGATGCAGCAGCTGAAAAAACGCCATGCGATTTTCCAAGTGCTGACACCGGCGCAGCAAAAACAATGGCAAGAGAGCCAAAACAAACGCGCCGAGCGCGGCGATCGCCCGGGCAAACCGCGCCAAATGCCGCAGCAAGAGCGCCAAGCGCCGCAACGCTGAATGGCCGGATAAGCGTGGCGGGTATGCACACGCAGCGCGATTGTGTATCACCCCAAGCCGATTATGGGCAAACAAACAGGCCGTCTGAAACTTTATGTTCAGACGGCCTGTTTGTTTGCGGCAAAATGGTTTTGACTGAATGCGTGCGGCAACGGTTTGTGGCCGCACGCATTCATCTCCGTGCTTGGAATCCGGCTGATTCAAAATCATGCCCAACCGCACCACCTGATATTCAACGAAGTTGAAAGAACTTCTCTTCTCTTGCCGGCCGTCTGAACCTAAGCTCTAAAATACTTTTTGATAAAGTGTTGACATTAATCAAATTCAAACGTATGTTTCATTCAAACGATTGTTTCAATTTTTTTGAATAATTAGAGCATGAGCACAAACCCGCACGACAGCCAAACCATCACCCGCATTTTGAGCGCCGCCGAAAGCCATTTTGCGCTGCACGGCTTTTTCGCCTCATCGCTGCGGCAGATTATGCGCGAAGCGCAAGTGAACGTGGCCGCCGCGCATTACCATTTCGGCTCGAAAGAAGCGCTTTTCTTGGCGGTGATCCACCGCCGCATTGCGCCCTTTTTAGAAGATGTGCTCACCATGCTGCAAGCGGCCGAATCGCAGCAGCAGGCGCTCACGCCCGAGCACCTTACCGACAGCTTTATCGCTTCGTGCCTGAATTTGGTCAACGCAGCCGACGGCCAGGCCGGCACCACCGCCAAGCTCGTGTCGAGGCTGATGCTTGATGAATACAAAATTTTCCGCGAAGCGTTGGCGCTGGAATTTTCCGAATTATCCGACCGCCTTTATGCCGCTTTTGCCCGCGCACTGCCTGATTTGCCGCCCGAAGCCTGCCGCTGGCGCATGCATTTGGCCTTGAGCACGTTGTTTAACGCCTTTGCCGGCAACGATGTGCTCAAAGCGCTGGCACCGGCCAGCACCGTGAATGCCAAAAACGCCGCCCAGGTGGCGCGCCATGTGCGCCCCTTTGTGGTGGCCGGGCTGAAAATGCCTCTTTAACGATTTATCCCTATTCCATGTTGGCACCATCCGCACAACATGAAATGCACAACACGGCTCGAAAGGCCGTCTGAAACCTCAGTTGAGAAAACCAAAGGAGAACCGAAATGCTGAGTCTTATCCTGCTGCTTGTTTTGGTGGGCATTGCCGCCTACTTCCGCAGCCCCGCCTGGCTGATTTCGCTGGCCGCCGTTGTCGGCCTGGCGCTCGGCGGCGCTTCGTGGTGGGCGTATATCCCCGTGCTGGTTATTGCAGCAGCCTGCTGCCTGCCGCCTGCGCGCGATTTTATCCTCGGCCGCATTTTCGGCATCTATAAAAAAATCACCCCGGCCATGTCGGAAACGGAAGCCGATGCGATTAACGCCGGCACCGTGTGGTGGGATGGCGAGCTTTTTTCCGGCAAGCCCGATTTCAGCAAGCTCAAAGCTTTCCCCACGCCTTCATTGAGCGCCGAAGAGCAAGCCTTTATCGACGGGCCGGTGGAAGAATTGTGCAAAATGCTCGACGATTGGAAAATGCTGCACGAAACCAAAGATCTGCCGCCCGAAGCCTGGCAATTCATTAAAGACAGCGGCATTTTGGGCATGATTATCAAAAAAGAATACGGCGGCCTTGAGTTTTCCAACTATGCCCACGCCAAAGTGGTGATGAAAGTGGCCACCCGCGCCGGCAGCGCTGCCGTTACCGTGATGGTGCCCAACTCATTGGGCCCGGGCGAATTGCTGCAACACTACGGCACCGAAGCGCAGAAAAATTATTATCTGCCGCGCTTGGCCAAAGGTTTGGAAATTCCCTGTTTCGCGCTCACCAGCCCGCATGCCGGCTCTGATGCAGGCAGCATTCCCGATTTCGGCGTGGTGTGCAAAGGCAGCTACACCGACCCGACCACCGGCGAACAACACAACGATGTGCTGGGCATCCGCATTTCTTGGGAAAAACGCTGGATTACCCTCGCACCCGTGGCCACCGTGCTCGGCATGGCATTTAAAATGTACGACCCCGACGGCTTGCTCGGCGATAAAAAAGACATCGGCATCACCTGCGCCCTGATTCCCACCAATCACGAAGGTGTGGAAATCGGCCGTCGCCATTTCCCGGGCGGCAGCGTGTTTATGAACGGCCCGACCTGGGGCAAAGATGTGTTTATCCCGCTCGATTGGATTATCGGCGGCGTGGATTATGCCGGCAAAGGCTGGCAGATGCTGGTGGAATGCCTCTCGGTGGGCCGCTGTATTTCGCTGCCCGCCAACTCAGTGGCCGCCGGCAAAATGTCGAGCTACACCACCGCGCTTTATGCCCGCATCCGCGACCAATTCGGCCTGCCCATCGGCAAATTTGAAGGCGTGGATGAAGCCTTATCGCGCATCGGCATGTATACCTATCAAATGGAAGCCGCCCAAGATTTGGCGCTCACCGCGCTCGACAGCGGCGAAAAACCCAGCGTGATTTCGGCGATTTTGAAATACCACAACACCGAACGCATGCGCAAAACCTTGAATGACGCGATGGATATTCACGGCGGCCGCGCCGTGGTGCTGGGCCCGCGCAACTATCTGGCCGCAGCCTACCAAGCCATTCCCGTGGCCATCACCGTGGAAGGCGCGAATATCCTCACCCGCAGCATGATTATCTTCGGCCAAGGCGCGATTCGCTGCCATCCGTTTGTGTTGAAAGAAATGCGCGCCGCAATGGACAACGATGCCAAAGCCTTCAAAAAAGCATTCGGCGGCCACCTGCACTTCGCCTTCACCAATGCTTTCCGCAGCTTCTGGCTCTCGCTCACCAACGGTGCTTTCACTTCTGCGCCGCAAGGCAGCAAAGAAACCGCCCGCTACTACCGCCAAATGACGCGCCTGGCCGCAAACTTTGCGCTGGTGGCCGACATGAGCATGTTCAGCCTCGGCGGCAGCCTTAAGTTTAAAGAGAAGATTTCCGCGCGCTTGGGCGATATTTTGTCCAACCTCTTTATCGCCAGCGCCGTGTTGAAACGCTTTGAAAACCAAGGCAGCCCCAAAGAAGATTTGGCCATTATGCGCTATGCCGTCGAACAAGCCCTGTATGACGCGCAAACCGCACTCGACGGCCTGCTGCGCAACCTGCCGATGCGCCCCTTGGCGTGGGTGCTGCGTGTGCTTGCCATGCCGCTGGGCCACAACATCAGCGCACCGGCCGACAAGCTCGCCAGCCGCGTGGCCGACGACATGATGAAAAACGAAGGCATGCTCGAGCGCCTTTCAAAAGGCATGTTTGTGCCGGATAACGAAGAAGAAGCCATCGGCCTCTTGCCCATTGCCCACGCCGCCGTGATTGCCGCAGAGCCTGTGGAGAAAAAGCTGCGCAACCTCACCCGCAAAGGCAAGCTCGTGCAGCCCTCGCCCGCGCTGCGCTTGCAAGAAGCGCTGGACAACGGCGACATCAGCCAGGCCGAGTTTGACCAAGTTACCCGCGCGCGCCAGCTCAAGCGCAACGTGATTATGGTGGATGATTTCGACATGATGCTCAGCCAACACGATGAAAAGCTGCTCGAACGCCATGTTTTTTAAGCGCCGCGCATAATTTGTTAACATTAAGCAACACTTTTCAGACGGCCGCAAAGCCACGCAGGCCGTCTGAAAAGCCACAAGAAAAACACATGCAGCACAAGAGATTCGTTAAAAACAAACAAATTATATAAAGTAATCGTTCTATAAACGGAGAAATTGTTTTATAAAGTAAGTTCGGCTTCACATTACCGGCCGTCTGAAAACTTTATAAAACCTTAGAGGAGCAACAACATTAAAGTCAACACCATCCGCATCAAGCAAAGCGCCCTGATAATCGGCACCGCGCTCTTGGCACAATCGGCCTGGGCTTCCGGCTACCACTTCGGCACCCAATCGGTGAGCAGCCAATCCACGGCCAACTCATCGGCCGCCGAAGCCGCCGACCCTTCCACCATCTTCTACAACCCCGCCGGCCTCACCAAGCTGGAGGGCACGCAGGCCACGATTAACCTGAATATCGTGGCACCGAACGTGAAATATAAAGATGCCAAAGCCTATTATCCCGACGGCAGCGAAATCACCCGCGCGCCCGACGGCTCGACCAATGTCGAGCGCGACGGCAAAATCACCGATGATGTGGTGATTGCCCCGCACGGCTATATTTCACATCAGGTAAACGACAAAGTGTGGCTGGGCTTCGGCATGTATGTGCCTTTCGGCTCGGGCACCGAATACGATGAAAATTCGGTGTTGCGCTACAACCTCAACGAATTGGGGCTGCAAACGCTGGCGATTCAGCCCACCGTGGCCTATAAACTGAACGACCGCCATTCATTTGCCGTGGGTTTCATTGCCCAACATACCACTGCCGAATTGCGCCAATATGCCAACTTCGGCCCGGCGGTAGCCGGTTCTTTGCGCAATACCGGTAGCCAAATCGCTACCGGCCTAACTCAAGTCGCCAGCGGCATCCAGCAGGTTCAGAGCGGCATTGCTGCTACTGAGGCAGCCGGTGGTGACACAACTGCGCTGCAAGCACAGTTAACCGCATTACAGACCCAACAAGCTACACTTACTGCACAGCAAGCCGCCGTGGGTGGCGCATTGGCCAATGCCACCGCCAACAGCCCCGTTGGTAACGGCGCGGCAGACGGCTATGCCAAAGTGAAAGGCGACGACTGGGGCTTCGGCTACAACCTCGCCTGGATGTGGGACATCAACGAGCGTGCGCGCGTGGGTGTGAACTACCGCTCCAAAGTCGACCACAACCTCAGCGGCGATGCCGAATGGCATTTAGTAGGCCCTGGTTTTGCCAATCCTAAGTTGGCACCCACCATCCGTGGCGCGGGCTATGCCGAAAAAGAAGATGCTTCGGTGAAAATCACCACGCCCGAATCATTATCTTTGCACGGTATGTATAAAATCGACCCGAAATGGAATGTTTACGGCGATGTGACCTGGACGCGCCACTCGCGCTTCAACCAGGCGCACCTGAAATACGGCAACGCCAAAGTTGTGGTTGATCCCACCACCGGCGGCCAAACCCGCAGCGATGAAACCATCTTAAACCCCAACTGGCGCAACACCTATAAAGTGGCCGTGGGCACGTCTTACCAATACAGCGAGCCTTTGCAATTGCGTTTCGGCGTGGCCTATGACCAATCACCGGTGAAAAGTGCCGACTACCGCATGACCACCCTGCCCGACAGCAACCGCATCTGGCTCTCGTTTGGCGCGAAATACGACATCAACAAGCAGCACAGCATCAATGCCGCCTATAGCCATCTGTTTATCCAAAATGCCAGCGCCAATGTAAACGGCTGGTGTGGCGGCACTCAGTCGGGCGCGGGTTCGCAAGCCTGCGTATCGAGCCGCACCAACGGCAGCGTTAACTTCAAGAGCAGCGCCAATATTCTCGGCCTGCAATACACCTACAAGTTTTAACCCCACCTGAAGTTTCAGACGGCCTCCTTAGAAAATAAAGAGGCCGTCTGAAACCCGAAGGCAACAAAAGAGAGAGGATTACCATGACCGCAAAAAACTTCGTCATCCGCAAAGCCGCCGTGCTTGGCGCCGGCGTGATGGGTGCACAGATTGCCGCCCATTTGGCCAACGCCAAAGTGCCGGTGGTGCTGTTTGACCTGCCTGCCAAAGAAGGGCCGAAAAACGGCATCGTCGAAAAAGCCATTGCCGCGCTGAAAAAACAAAAGCCCGCCCCCTTGGCCGGCAAAGACGCCATCGGCTACATCAGCGCAGCCAACTACGACGACGGTTTGGCCGAGCTTGCCGATTGCGATTTGGTGATTGAAGCCGTGGCCGAGCGCCTCGACATCAAAGAGAGCCTCTACAACAAAGTGGCACCGCATTTGGGCGAACACACCATTTTCGCCACCAACACTTCAGGCTTGTCTGTAGAAACCCTGAGCGAAAAATTTCCCGCTGATTTGAAACACCGCTTTTGCGGCGTGCATTTCTTCAACCCGCCGCGCTATATGCACTTGGTGGAGCTGATTCCCACCGCCGCCACCGCCCCCGAATACCTCGACAACCTCGAGCGCTTCCTCGTGAGCACGCTGGGCAAAGGCGTGGTGCGCGCCAAAGACACCCCCAATTTCATCGGCAACCGCATCGGCGTGTTTTCGATGCTGGCCACCATCTACAACACCGAAAAATTCGGTCTGCGTTTTGATGTGGTGGACGATCTCACCGGCCGCCGCTTAGGCCGCGCCAAATCCGCCACCTACCGCACCGCCGACGTGGTGGGCTTGGACACCTTCGCCCATGTGGCCAAAACCATGGAAGACAACCTGCCCGAAGACCCATGGCACGCGTTTTTCAGCATTCCCGCCTGGTTGCAGGCGCTGATTGCCAACGGCGCGCTCGGCTCGAAAACGAAAGCCGGCATCTTCAAAAAAGAAGGCAAGCGCATCATGATGATCGACCCGGCAACGGGCGAATATGTGGCTTCGAATAAAAAAGCCGACAGCGAAGTCACCGACATTCTGAAAGAAAAAGATTGGGGCAAAAAGCTCGCCGCCCTGCGCGAGAGCCAAAACCCGCAAGCGCAATTTTTGTGGGCGGTGTTGCGCGATTCTTTCCACTATATCGCCGTGCATGCCCAAAGCATCGCCACCACCGCGCGCGACATCGATTTCGCCATCCGCTGGGGCTACGGCTGGGATGAGGGCCCGTTGGAAATCTGGCAGGCCGCCGGCGTGCAGCAAGTGGCCGAGTGGATTCAAGCCGATATCGATGCGGGCAACACCATGAGCAACGCCGCCTTGCCCGAGTGGCTCAAGGGCGTGGAAGCCTTCCACAATAACGAGGGCAGCCTCAATTTCACCACCGGAAAATACGACCCGCGCTCAGCGCTGGATGTGTATTGCCGCCAAATCCGCCCCGCGCCGCTCTTGGGCGAAACCCTGCCGCTTTTGGGCACCACCGTGTTTGAAACCGACGTGATGCGCGGCTTCACCCTCGACGGCGAAATTTTGGTGATTGAAAACCTCAACAAAATGCGCGCCATCAGCCGCGCCGTGCTCGAAAGCATCAACCAAGCCATCGCCATTGCCGAAAAAGACTTCAAAGCGCTGGTGTTTTGGGCGCCCGAAGCGCCGTTTTCCGTGGGCGCGGATTTAAAATCAATGATGCCCGAATTTGCCACCGGCGATTTCGAAGCCATTGAAAGCATGGTGAAGCTGTTTCAAGACACCTCAATGAATCTGCGCTACAGCCAAATCCCCACCGTGTCGGCCGTGCAAGGCTTTGCATTCGGCGGCGGCTGCGAATTTGTGATGCACAGCAACAAAGTAGTGGCTGCGCTTGAGAGCTATGTCGGCTTGGTGGAAGTGGGCGTGGGCCTGATTCCTGCCGGCGGCGGCACCAAAGATTTCGCGCTGCAAGCCGCGCGCGCCAGCCAAGGCGATTTGCTGGCGGCCTTAAAAGACCGCTACATGAATCTGGCCATGGCCAAAGTGGCCACCAGCGCCATCGAAGCCAAAGAATTGGGCTTTATGCGCGAGAGCGATGTGGTGGTGTTCAACAGCTACGAATTGCTGCATGTGGCGCTTAACGAAGCGCGCGCCATGGCCGATTCCGGCTTCCGTCCCGACGTGCCTGCTTTGTTCCCCGTGGCCGGCCGCAGCGGTGCCGCTTCGATTCAAGGCCAACTCCTGAATATGAAAGAAGGCGGCTTTATCAGCGAATACGATATGCACATCGGCAGCCAAATCGCTTGGGTGATTACCGGCGGCGACGTCGACCCCGGCACCGTGGTCGACGAGCAATGGCTGCTTGATTTGGAGCGCAAAGTGTTTGTCGATTTGCTGAAAAACGAGAAAACGCTTGAGCGCATCGAAAACATGATGTCCACCGGCAAACCGCTGCGCAATTGATAAACAGGCCGTCTGAAACAAATCAGGCCGTAGATCGGATGCTTGAATCCGACATTTGCCCGCAAGGGCAAAGCAACAACAGCAAGATGTGCGGCGCAAGCCCTGCATTCGGATAATGTGCGCACACCCTGCACCCAACCGCTGAAAAGGCCGTCTGAAAGCCAATCCATATATTTCAGACGGCCACCCAACAGGAGAACACTGTGAAACAATTAAGAGAAGCCTACATCGTAGCCGCCACCCGCACCCCCATCGGCAAAGCCCCGCGCGGCATGTTGCGCACCACCCGCCCCGACGACATGCTCGCGCATGTGATTCGCTCCGTGGTGGCGCAAGCCCCCGGCTTCGACCCCGCCGAAATCAACGATGTGGTGGCCGGCTGCGCCTTTCCCGAAGCCGAATCCGGCCTCAACTTCGCCCGCATTGCCGCCCTTTTGGCCGGCCTGCCCGAAACCGTGGGCGGCATCACCATCAACCGCTATTGCTCATCCGGCATCAACGCGCTGCAAATCGCCGCCGACCGCATCCGCACCGGCGAAGCCGAAGCCGTGATTGCCGCCGGCAGCGAGAGCATGTCGATGATTCCGATGATGGGCAACAAAGTGTCGCTCAACCCGGAAATCTTCGCCAAAGAAGAAAACCTCGGCATCGCCTACGGCATGGGCTTAACCGCCGAAAAAGTGGCCGAGCAATGGAACGTGAGCCGCGAAGACCAAGATGCATTTGCATTGGAAAGCCACAAACGCGCGCTGGCCGCCATTGAAGCGGGCAAATTCAAAGCCGAAATCAGCCCGATTGAAGCGGTTTACCGTAGCGCCGATTTGGCCGGCCGCGAAGTGAAAGAAATCCGCAAGCTGTGCGACACCGACGAAGGCCCGCGCGCCGACACTTCGCTCGAAGGCTTGGCCAAACTGCGCCCCGTGTTTGCCGCCAAAGGCAGCGTCACCGCCGGCAATTCATCGCAAATGTCCGACGGCGCCGGCGCTTTACTGGTGGTGAGCGAAGAAGTGCTCAAGCGCTACAACCTCACCCCCATCGCCCGCTACGAAGGCTTCGCCGTGCGCGGCGTGCCGCCCGAAATCATGGGCATCGGCCCCAAAGAAGCCATTCCGGCCGTGTTGAAATCATCGGGCAAAAGCCTCGCCGATATGAAATGGATCGAGCTCAACGAAGCCTTCGCCGCCCAATCGCTGGCCGTTATCCGCGATTTGGATTTGGACACATCTATCGTCAACCCCAACGGCGGCGCCATTGCACTGGGCCACCCGCTGGGCGCCACCGGTGCCATCCGCGCCGCCACCGCCATCCACGGCTTGCGCGAGCGTGGTGAAAAAGGCTATGCCATGGTGACCATGTGCATCGGCACCGGCATGGGCGCCGCCGGTTTGATTGAAGTGCTGTAAGGCATTGCCAAACTTAAAAGCCGTCTGAAAGCATTTATCCGCTTTCAGACGGCTTTTTTTTCATCAGCCGGGCGATTGGTAAAAGTTTGCGTATTGATGACAATGGCGTATGTATAAAACACAAGGCCGTCTGAAATTTGATGTTCAGCAACGGGTAGCTTGGCTTGATAAACCCAAGGTTTCAGACGGCTTATGGATTTGTTGGGTTTATCAAGCCAAGCTACCCGTTGTGCCACTTTTTTTATGTATCCCACTATATAGTGGAATGCAAGAAAAAGTTATACAAAACTACGCGCCATAACGAAGTAGGTTAGGTTGTCAAACCCAACGTTTCAAACGGCATGAGACCTTTGCAAAACCAGATATCTGTCGCACCCGCGTAGGCGGGTGCCCAGCGCAAAGCAGCGCTTTGCTTGTCTCACACTTTTCTGAAAATAATAAAATCCCTATAAAATCAAATATTTGATTTCTCATATTTTGATGGCGACTGCCTGCCCGACAACTGAAGCTGCGCTTCAGACTGGGCTCCTGCCTACGCAGGAGCGACGGAAAGGACGTTTTGCAAAGGCCTCGGCCTTTTTTTATGGTGGCGGCCGGCCGGATTTTTTAATCCTGCATCTGCTGCTCGTGCTTGTTGGAAGATTGCGCATGCCGACCAGCGCTTCATGCGTACGGTTACGGCCTGCGGCCTAACCGTACCTACGGGGTGGTTGCGTAGGTGCGCTTTGTCGGCTTGGTTAAGTTGGTTTGAAGCTGGCCGTCTGAAGCTTTGATGTTCGGGCGGTTTGGGTGGTTTTGAGTGTGGCGTAAACTTCGTGCTTGTCGGGATATTGCGCATTCGTGCCGGTTTCATGCGTACGGTTACGGCCTGCGGCCTAACCGTACCTACGAAGCTAAACATAATGATTAATAACAAAGGCCGTCTGAAACTTTCTTTCAGACGGCCTTTTGGCTTGCTGCTTTAATTTTGACGCGCTTCTTTAAAGCCGCGTTTCAAATGCACCATCAAAAGCGCCACGGCGGCGGGGGTGATGCCGGAGATGCGGCCGGCCTGACCCACGGTTTCGGGGCGGTGTTGGTTGAGTTTTTGCTGGGCTTCGGCGGAGAGGCCTTTCACTTTGCTGTAGTCGATATCGGCGGGCAGCTTGAGGGTTTCCAAATCGCGGCGGCCTTCGATTTCTTCGTTTTGGCGGTCGATATAGCCTTGGTATTTCACTTGGATTTCCACTTGCTCGGCCACTTCGGCAGCCAGGGCTTGCTCGGGCGCGGCTTGGGGCAGGCTCATCAGGGCGGGGTAGTCGATATTGGGGCGGCGCAGCAAATCGTGCAGGTTGGCTTCGCGGCTCAATTTTTGGCCGAACACGCGCTCTTGTTCGCTTTCTGGCAGCTTGGCGGGGGTGTACCAAGTGCTCTTCAAACGTTGGATTTCGCGCTCGATGGCTTCGCGCTTTTGCTCGAAGGCCTGCCATTGGCCGTCTGAAACGAGGCCGATTTGGCGGCCGGCTTCGGTGAGGCGCATGTCGGCGTTGTCTTCGCGCAGCTGCAAGCGGTATTCGGCGCGGCTGGTAAACATGCGGTAGGGCTCGTTTACGCCTTTGGTAATCAAATCGTCAACGAGCACGCCCAAATAAGCTTGCTCGCGGCGCAGCAGCAGCGGATCTTGTTCGCGCACGTATTGCACGGCATTGGCACCGGCCAGCAAGCCTTGGGCGGCGGCTTCTTCATAGCCGGTGGTGCCGTTGATTTGGCCGGCGAAGAAAAGGCCGGCGATGGTTTTGGTTTCGAGGCTGGCTTTGAGGTTGCGCGGGTCGAAATAATCGTATTCGATGGCGTAGCCGGGGCGCAGGATGTGGGCGTTTTCCAAGCCTTTCATCGAGCGCACAAGAGCGAGCTGGATATCGAACGGCAGGCTGGTAGAAATGCCATTTGGATAATATTCGTGGGTGGTCAAACCTTCCGGTTCGAGGAAAATCTGGTGGCTGTCTTTATCGGCGAAGCGGTTGATTTTGTCTTCAATCGAGGGGCAATAGCGCGGGCCCACGCCTTCGATTTTGCCGGTAAACATGGGGCTGCGGTCGAAGCCGGAGCGGATGATATTGTGGGTGTGCTCATTGGTGTGGGTGATCCAGCAGCTCACTTGCTGCGGGTGCATGGCGGCATCGCCGCGCACGGAAAACACCGGCACGGGCGTGTCGCCGGGCTGCTCGGTGAGTTGGGAAAAATCAATCGTGCGCCCGTCGATGCGCGGCGGCGTGCCGGTTTTGAGGCGGCTTTGCGGCAGCTGCAATTCTTTCAAGCGGCCGGATAAGCCTTGTGCGGCGGGGTCGCCCGCGCGGCCGCCGGCATAGTTTTCCAAGCCGATGTGGATTTTGCCGGCCAAAAAGGTGCCGGCGGTGAGTACCACGGCGCGGGCTTTGAATTGCACGCCCATGGCGGTGATTACGCCGCTGATGCGGTCGCCTTCGAGGGCAACATCGTCAACCTGTTGTTGGAAAAGCTCGAGATTGGGTTGGTTTTCGAGCATTTCGCGGATGGCGGCTTTATAAAGAATGCGGTCGGCTTGGGCGCGGGTGGCGCGCACGGCGGCGCCTTTGCTGGCGTTGAGGCGGCGAAACTGGATGCCGCTCATGTCGGTGGCCAGCGCCATCGCGCCGCCCAGCGCATCGAGCTCGCGCACCAAATGGCCTTTGCCGATGCCGCCGATGGAGGGGTTGCACGACATTTGGCCGAGGGTTTCGATATTGTGGCTGAGCAAAAGCGTTTGCGCGCCCATGCGCGCGGCGGCGAGCGCGGCTTCGGTGCCGGCATGGCCGCCGCCGACCACGATTACATCGTATTGTTTGGGGTAGATCATCATTTTTTTATTGGCTAACCTGTGTGTGGCGGACAACAGCGTTTTTGTGCCGTGCCCGAGAAAATAGCTCTGAATTGTACGCCGATTCGGCAATGGATACAATGCGCGCGT
>ERZ650300.1404-NODE-1404-length-13642-cov-11.591153_pt1 | contig 13642 bp, 17 predicted proteins | sample MGYA00376236_ERZ650300 | MGnify/ENA primary metagenome ERZ650300 (study PRJEB26733, sample SAMN07839303) | wastewater metagenome | biome: urban; feature: wastewater treatment plant; material: waste water | place: USA: North Carolina | collected 2016-04-28 ... | reverse complement strand
ATGTAATTGCTAATTTGGGAGTTATAGTAGCTGGATTTTTAGTAATTTATTTTAACAGCCCACTACCGGATTGGATTATAGGAATAATTATTGGTTTTGTTGTTTTAAGTGGAGCAGTTAGAATTTTAAAATTAAAAAAATAATCTTTATAAAATCTTTATATTTAACTTTTGATATTGATATTTTATTGATAGATTTTGGTTTAGAATAAATCCATAACAAATCAAAGGATTTTTATGGCTTATTCTGATATAACGATGTTATTAATATTAGGTAGTTTAGTCGCAATTCTTATTATAAAACTAATTGACGCTTACAACAGTAAAGAATAAGTATGACTCATAAATATGTAAGAACTATATTTTTAGGTTATATTTTTATAATTCTAATAGGTGCTACTTTATTATCTTTGCCTTTCTCACATATTGGTGAGTTAAGATTTATTGATGCTATTTTCACAGCTACCTCGGCTACTTGTGTTACAGGATTAATTGTAACAAGTACTTCTGAAAACTTCACATTTATTGGAGAACTTATAATTATTACACTTATTCAAATAGGTGGAATAGGATATATGTCTTTGGTAATAGTATTTTTTTTATTTGTAAAAGATCACTTAAGTTTAGATGATAAAAGAGCATCAAAATTATCATTAGATTTACCTACTTTACATGTTGGAGCTTTTACTAAAAGAATTCTTTTAGTTGTTTTTACCGTAGAAACAATAGGTGCTTTGATTCTTACTTTTCAATTTAGCGAAAAATATGATTTATTAGATTCAATCTGGTATGGAATTTTTCATAGTATTAGTGCTTTTAATAATGCTGGTTTTTCACTTTTTACAGACAATATGATAGGTTATAAAGATGACACTATTGTTTTAGTAACTATTTGTTTTCTAATTATTCTTGGAGGACTTGGATATTTTGTAATTATTGAGTTACATGAAAATAAGAAATTTGCAAAAAGAATAACTATACATACAAAAATTGTATTAATTGGAACAGTTATTTTAATTTTATTTGGAATGATTGTTTTTTTATCTATTGAATGGAATAATCAAAAAACTTTTGGTGAATTTGACACATATACTAAAATTCTAAATAGCTTCTTTTTATCAGTAAATTTTAGAACAGCTGGATTTAATAGTATGGATTTATCTGGATTAAAAGACTCTTCTTTATTTTACTCTACTCTTTTAATGATGATAGGTGCAGGTCAAGGAGGAACAGCAGGTGGTATGAAAATTACTGTAATTGCCGTTTTAATTATTATGGTATTTTTTGTTTTAAAACAAAGTAATCAAGAACCTCATATTTTTAAAAGAACAATAGAACAAAAACTTATAAATAAAGCTGCCGCAATTGTTATGTTTTCATCAGCTTATGTATTATTTGTAACTTTACTACTTGTAGAAACACAAGATTATCCTTTTGTAAGAATATTGTTTGAAGTAGTTTCAGCCTTTTGTACAGTTGGAGTATCAGTGGGAGATGGAGGAATATTAAGTCTTGCTACACTATTTGATGATTTTGGAAAAAGTATCATAATAATTTCTATGATAGCAGGAAGATTAGGAGTTTTTGCATTTGGTTTATTAATAGTTGGAAAAGCGAAAAGAACACATTTTAAATACCCAGTAGGAAGGATTATAATATGAAACCTGTAGCAGTAATTGGATTAGGAAAATTTGGATTTTATATAGCAAAAAGTTTATCAAAATTAAATATCACTGTAATTGCAGTAGATAGCGATGAAAAAAAAGTTCAAGAAATAAGTCAATACATAGATAATGCATTTGTTCTAAATAGTACAAGTAAAATTGCCCTTGAAGAAGTAGGAATTTATAACTTGGATACAATAATTGTAAGTATTGGTGAAAATATAGAATCAAGCATTTTAACTGTAATGGCATTAAAAGATTTGAATAATAAGAACATTATTGCAAAAGCAATAAATCCTACACATGGGGAAATATTATCAAAAATAGGTGCATTTAAAGTAATTTATCCAGAAGAAATAGCTGGAAAAATACTTCTAAAACAATTAATTAATAATATAAAAATTGAAGAAACTGAAATTAATAATACTTTAAAATTTGTTAAAGTTATTGCAGATGAATTATTAATAGGAGAATCGATTTTTTATATAGAATCTCTAAATAAAAATGTGAAAATCATTTCTATAAATAATGAAACCTATTGGGATGAAAGTTTTGATTTAAAATACAAAATCCAAAAAAATGATTTAGTAGTATTTTTTGGTAATAGTAAAGAAATTGATGCTTTACTTAAAAGCTTATAACTAACAAATATTTAAAAAAGAAAAAAGAGGTAAAAAACTACCTCTTTAAACTTTTAGCTTTAACTTCATTTTTTCCTATAAACTCTTTTTGATTTGCATTACTTACAACTAATTTTGCAATTTCATCAGTTACAACTGCTACATTATGAGCTTCTGATGCTATATTTGCATTTTTCTGTGTTTGTTGATCAAGCCGATTTACCGCATCATTTATTTGTTCTATACCTTTTAATTGCTCATTACTAGACATTCTTATATCTTGAATTAAATCTATAGTTTGAGAAATATTTTGATTTAATTCTTTGTATCCTTTTATCATATGATTTGCAATTTCTTTTCCATCATTTGCTTTTTTTGTTGCATTTTCTACAATATTTTTTATCTCTCTTGCAGCTTCTGCACTTCTTGCTGCTAAATTACGAACTTCTTGAGCAACAACTGCAAATCCTCGCCCTGCTTCGCCGGCTGTTGCTGCTTCTACAGCTGCATTTAAAGAAAGAATATTTGTTTGAAATGCTATTTGATCAATTACACTTATTGCTTCATTTATTGCATTTACTTGAGTATTTATCTCATCCATTGCAACTGTTGTTTGATTTGCAAGTTTTTCTCCTTGATTTGCAGAAGAAGTAACTTCGCCAGACAAGTTAGCCATTTTTGCAATATTTTCTGTATTATTTCTAATATTTGAAGTTATTTGCTCTAATGCTGCTGCTGTTTCTTCTAAAGAAGTGGCAGCTTCATTTGAACTAATATTTAATTCATCTACATTTGCTAACAAAATATTTGAACTTTCGTCTAAAGTCAATCCATTTGATTTATTTTCTATTAATATATTCGTTATTGTTTGTTGTAAAGAATTAACCCCTTCAAAAACAGCTTTAAAATCATTTATTACTAAGTTGCTATCTAATCTATTAACATAATTTGCTTGGGTATATTCTTTTAAAATATTTGTAACTAAATCAAAATTCTTTTTTAGATTAGTTACTAATAAGTTTATTGTTTTACCTATATAATTTAATTTTTGATTAGATGTATTTGTATGAAACAATTTATCATCAAAATCACCCATTGCAATTTTTTCTGTTACTAATAACAATTCTCCATATATCAGAAGTTCTTCATCTTGTTTTTTATTTAAAAGTTTATATATAGATTCTAATTTATTTTTTACATCTTTATTTATATTAGCATTATGATAATCAAATTCAGGCAAACTAGTAATTTCATCTTTTAGAAATAATTCTATATTATTTAAAGCCTCTAAAGTTTTGGTATCTTTTTTGAAAAACATATTAATCCTTATTTCAAAGTTGCATAAAGAGCAACAGCATTTGCAACTTCTTTATCAGTTGGTTTTACTCTAACTGATATATATCTTATTTCACCATTTGTCTTTTTTGAAGGATAAGCAGTAGCATTTACCCAATAATAATTACCTTCTTTTGTTCTATTTTTAACTATACCTTTCCAAATATTTCCAGCTTGTATAGTTTTCCATAAATCTTCAAAAGCAACTTTTGGCATATCAGAATGTCTAACCATATTATGTGGTTTTCCAATTAATTCATCTAATGTATAACCAGCTATTTTACAAAAATCTTGATTTGCAAAAATAATATTCCCTTTTGCATCTGTTTCTGAAACTATAATCATATCCTCTAACATCTTTACTTCACTATTCACTACTACTTCTCTCTTACTATTTTTTTAGGAAGGAACTTTATCTGAAAATAGTAACATAAAGGTATCTTTTAAAATTATTTATGAAAAAGTATTTTGGAATTTAATTTATTAAAATTAGAAAATTAAAGTATTTGAAGTTTTAAGTATAAGAACAAATTCTTATACTCAAATTCAGTTCGTTTAGTGCTTAGCTAAACGACTATCTATCCACGCACCAAGTGGTGTAGTGATTTTTTGTAATAACCAACTAACTACAATAAATGTAATTAACCAAGCAATTACAGCTGCCCATGCAGGAAATATATCAAAGAATATATCGTAACGACCAATTAATGGCCAGTGAATTAAATATACTTCAAATGAATAAAGCCCATATATTGATAAAAATTTATTATCAAATTTCTTAAGAGAAAAAATAACAATAAATGCGAACATTATAATAATAGAAGTAAGTTGGTCAACAAAATAACCTTTTCCTAAAATTGCTGTTAATGTAGGCCAATGATTAGCAGTTGTATGTAAAGACATATAAACTACAACACCAAGCATTAAAGCAATAACAATATAAGGTGTAAATTTAGCTTTATTTCTAAATTCTTTTAAATATACAACCAATTTATTTTCTTTATCTTTTGTTTCAAATAAAAGCCAAGCAAATACAATACCTAAAGAAAAAGCAACTGTATGTAATCTATGAAGCCAATTATCACCCATTTCTAAAGGATTATAAACTCCAATTAATGTTGCAATCACTGCTAAAATTATTGCACTTAACCATGGTCTTTTTGTACTAAAAACTAAAGGGAAAAGTACATAAAACATCATCATCCAAGTTATATACCAAAATGGTGAGTTAACATCATCAAATCCTTCTGCTGTAGGAAACCATCCAAGTAAAGATTGAATCATATAAGGAACAGAATAATGAATATCTAAAAATATTGCATTTGCAGCAAATATAAGAATAATTGCTACCCAAAATGGAATAAATATTTTTATTACCCTTCTTTTATAAAACTCTAAAATTGGAAGTGGTTTTTTCAACATTCCAACAGTCAAACCATATCCTGACATGAAAAGAAATAAATCAACCCCTACTCCTGCAATAATTGAAAGAGGAAAAAGAAAATCAGCATTTGTAACTAACATATAAGCAAAATGTGCAAAAACAACTGTTAAAATTCCTAAACCTTTTAGCTCTTGAGTAACAGAAACAGGAAACAAATCTGTGTGTTTTGATCTTCTAAAAGTAAAAAGAACCACTGCTATTAACACAGCAATAACTATAAGATTTGTTTGATAAATATCGTCAGTTAAAGTAATAGGCATATACGCTCCCAGATTTTAAATAGTTCTTGTAGATTTCAATTTCTCAAAACTACAATAAACTTCTACTATGATTATAACTACTTATAAATAAAAACGAAATTTAAATAAATAAAAAGATTTTTTTATTAAAAAAGAAGAATTATTTTAGAAATACTTTAATATTATCAATATTTCTTGAATCAGCAAATTTATCCAACAATGAAGCCAATTGAATTACTTCATTATTTTTCATTCTAATACAACCACTTGATTCATTTGTTCCAATAGTTGTTTCATCTAAAGTGCCATGTATTCTAAAAGTATTTTTTCCATCTACAATATGTGTAAGATTGATTTTTGCAGAACCCATATAATTGTATTTATGCCCAGGAGGAACAATTTTGGGTAAATCTATTCCTCTTTTTTTGAAAGTATCAATAGTATCTTGAGTTGGATACCAAAAAGGTTTTAAAGTAATAGAAGTTACATTGCCCTCACCTGTTGGTTTTTTTATCTCATCTTTTGCAGTTGAAACTACATAAGTTTGGATATTTCTAGTTTTGTTGTTGAGTTTTCCCTTTAAAACCATCAGATTTTTTGAAGAATCAACTTCAATTACTAATTGTTCATATAAAGTTATATTAAGAGTTGGATCACTTTTTAAAATACTATTATTTACTGCTTTATGTTTTGGTTCACTGTTTTTTTCAAATTTATATTTTTTTATTTCATCAAAATATTTCATTCCTAAAACACTTTCATTTGAAATATTTGATTTTTCATTTGTTGAATTTAAATCCAAAAAAAGAGGATTTTTACTATTATTCTCTTCCAAATCATATGAAAGTTCTTTTATAAAAGATTTTTGTGTTTTCATAAAATCAGAAGTATTTTTAATTGCAGTATTAACTTCATCGATATTTTTGAATGAACCATAATAAGTTTTAAATTTTTTATCTTTATCTTTTACAATAAAAACTTCTAACTTATTATCTTTTACAATTTTTCGTTTGCAATTCATCGCTCCATCAAAATCCAAAGTCGTACAAACAGCAATTGTATATGTTTTTATATTTGCACAATTAAGTGCTAATTGAAAAAATATTACAAAAAAAATGGCTCTTTTCATCTATAAATTAAAACGATTTAACTATTTGTTCTAAACTTTTTTTAGAATTTTCTTCCAAAATTCCTTTTTCTAAAATGTTTAATTCAACTAAACCTTCATTTATTTTTACAATAGTTCCATCACTATTTAGTTTATAAATAAAATATTTATTTTGTGTGTTGTCATTTAAAACCAAATTATTGATAAATAAACCATTTGAATCATTTATCAAAGGAATCTTTGAATCTTTATACATCTCTTCTAATTTTCCATTTACAGCAAGTTGTTTTATAAGCCAAGGAGTATTTGAAATATTTGCTATTAAAACTATATTTTTATCTGTGTATTTGTGTAAATCTTTAAATAAAGCCAAACTATCATGATTTAATACTATTAAATATTTTTCAACTCCTTTTTGAAAAAGAGTTTCAAACTTTGAATAAGGATTACCTCCCACTATTTCAAAATATCTTGGAATAAAATCTATATTTAAAACATTTTTATTTGGATTTAATTCATTTTTATTTGGATTTTCTGGCGCTGTTAAATATACTAAAAGTGCAAATCCTATAATTGCTAAGATGACTATTTTAAAACTATTTTTTATCATTTTTATTCCTAAATTTTTATTATTTTTATATCTTATTTTTGTTTTTTAGCCCATCTTTTGAATAGTCTAAAATTTGTTATTTCTTCTTCTATTTCTTTATTATTAAAAATATTTTCCACTAAAACATAAGCCAAATATGGAGATAAAACAAAACCTCGTCCACCAACTCCATTTAAAATATAAAGATTATCAATCATCTGTAAATTTTCATTTTTTATTTGAAATCCATTTTTTAAGTGAGGATACTTTTCAAAACTTTTTTCTGCATCAACTAACTTTCCAACCATAGGAAAATAATCCACACTTGAAGCCCTTGCACCAATCTTTACATCTAAGACTTTTACATCATTTAAAACTTTTATATCATTAGCTTTTTTCAAAAGTTCGGCTATATCATTTTGTATAATATTTTTTGTATAATCATTATGTTTTATTTTATTGATATTTTTTAACTTTAGATTATAACTACTATCTATTTTATCATCATCAAATCTATTATGAGTAGCTCCTATTGAAACTACTTGCTTATCATTAGAAATAGAAAGCGAACACTCTTTATGATAGTTAATATTTATACTAGTTGTAGTATTTATATCTATCTTTTGTCCCCAAACTGCTCTAATATCTAAATACTTTTCATCTATTAATGAAGTGTCCGCTCCTGTTGTTAAAAAAAGATTTTCAGCTTTTATTTCATCATTTATAGTCCAAATATTTTCTTTTTTTTCTATGGTTTTTACTTCATAATCAAAAAGTTTTTGAGTATTTTTTGAAAGCTTTTTACAAAGTTCATAGGGTTTTACTAAACTTCCTATTTTGAATAAATATCCCTCTTCATACTTCTCATATTCAAAATCCATATAGGGAATATAACTTTGAAATTTCTCTTCATCTTCTTCATTTTTTGGAATTCTACATGTTCCACAATTTATTAAATCTTCAGAAAAATTCTCTTTATAATAGTTTATTGAAAAGTTTAATGATTTAGTTATTAAATCTTTAAACTTATTTGGTTTTCCTAAAAGTGGAGATAAAAATGCTCCTGCTGCTCCACTTGCTCCAAAAGCTACATCTTCATTTTTATCTATTAATAAAACTGATTGTGAATATTTTGACAAAAAATGAGCCAATGAACATCCAGCAATTCCCGCACCAACAATTACATAATCAAACTCTTGTTTATTCATTATTATCCGATTTTTCAAAAAGCTGTAAATTTGGTCTAAAATAACCTCGTCCGCCTTTTAAACTAATACATTTATATTTTGGAAATTTCTTTTTATAATATTCAAGTCTTTCTTTTGTAGTTTTTCCAGTATCACAATAAAATACAAAAACTGAATTTTCAGGAAATTGTTGCATTAAAGGAGGATTATAAACCATAGTTTCTACATTTTCAATAGGTTTTAAAATAGTATCAATCAAAATTACTTTAATATCTTTTTTTTCAAGTTCTTTTTTATTTTTTAAAAACTCTTGCTGAGTCCATTCATCTTTAGAAAACATAAATAATAATTTCCTTTTCATTAAATGCTAATATTAGTATATTCCCTATTAAAAAAAAGTAATTCTTATAATTTTTTGGATAAAATTTCTCTTCAAATGAATATTAGGAATAGTTTATGAAGATTTTGGTTACTGATGATTCTAAAATGGCAAGAAAAATGGTTATAAAAATATTAAAAGATATACTTGGCGAAAATGTAGAAATTCATGAGGGTCAAAATGGACAAGAAGCTCTAGATTTATACAAAGAACTATTACCAAAAATAGTTTTTCTTGATTTAACTATGCCTATTATGGATGGATTTGAAGCTCTTGAAAAAATCAAAGAATTTGACAAAAATGCAAAAGTTGTGATTATTTCTGCTGATATTCAAAAATTATCTATGGATAAAGCTTTACAATTAGGGGCATTTAATTTTATAAAAAAACCTATTGATTTGACAAAAATGGAACAAATACTTAATAAAATCAATGAATTGGATAACTAAATGGAATCTAACATAACTTTAACAGAAGATGAAAAAGATTGTTTACAAGAACTTATGAATGTGGCTTATGGAAGTGCAACAGCCGCAATTACTGAAATTCTTGATGCTTTTGCAAAATTATCTATTCCAAAGATTCAAATTATAAATTCAAGTGAATTAAAAACTTATTTATCAAATGAATTAAATCTAGAAGTTGAACATTTAGTATCTTTACAACAAATAAATGGAACTCTTTGTGGTGAAAATATGTTTGTTATTGATAAACAATCTGCAAAAAATATAGCTTATAAATTTGGTTTAGAAGAAGATGAAGTAAATGATGAAGAAATAGCTGATGTTGTTTTAGAAATAACAAATATTTTATCTTCATCAACTATAAGTAAATTAGCTGAAGATATAGATACAAATGTATCTTTTTCAGCACCTACAATTAAAACTATAACTTCAATAGACCAACTAAAAAACTTATTTATTTCAAAATATGAAAAAGTTATTATTATATCAACTCAGTTAAAATTTGAAGATTTAGATATAAATGCAGAATTATTTATTTTTACAACTGATAATTCTATTTTATATATAAAAGAAAAACTAAACAAAATCTTAGATGAGTTTTAATCGTGAATACAAATAAATTTGATGTAATCTGTAATACTGTTGATAACGGAATAATTCTTATTAATAAAAATTTGGAAGTAAAATTTTGGAATCGTTGGCTTGAAATTAGAACAGGTATTAGTTCTAAAAATATAATCAATAAAAATTTAAAAGATTTTTACCCCCAAATTGATGATAAAAAATTAATCAGAAAAATAACTACCGCTTTAAAACTAAACTCTTCTACTTTTTACACACCTCAAATTAGCAAATTTTTATTAAATATTGAATTATCAAAAGTTGCGGATAAAGTTTTTAATGAAATGCAACAAAGTATCACGATTACACCTTATGATATAGAAAATGAATTAGCTATTGTTTATATTTATGATACGACTATTTTGTCTGAAATAAACTATAAATTAAAAGAAGTAAAAGAAGAAGTTGAAGAAAAAAATAAAGAATTAAAACTTTTATTTGACACAACAATGGAAGCAATTATTATTTTTAAAGATAATAAAATTAAAGATTGTAATCAAATTGCATTAGATTTATTAAATTATCCATCAAAAGAATCTCTTTTAAAAAAAGATATTACTGATTTAAATATAAATATCTCAGAAAAAAATCATATAAAACCCGTTGAAACAACTATTGTTAGAGAAGATAAAACCTCATTCAAAGCCCTTGTAAATATTAAAAATGCAACGATAAAATCTCAAAGCTTAAGAATACTTACAATAGTTGATATTACAGATATAAAAAGAAAAGAAAATCTTTTATCTGAACAAACAAAACTTGCAGCAATGGGAGAAATGTTAGGAAATATTGCCCATCAATGGAGACAACCTTTAAATATAATTTCAATTACAGCATCAAGCACTAAACTAAAAAAAGAAATTGATTTATTAACTGATAAAATGTTAATTGATGCTTTGAAATTAATCTCTGAAACAACAGAACATTTATCCAATACAATTGATGTTTTTAAAGACTTTTTAAAAGAAGATAAAGAAAAATCTTTATTTAACTTGACTCAAAATATCAATAATAATATCTCTTTAATTGACACTATACTAAATGAAAATCAAATAAAATTAGATTTAAATTTAGATGATGATATTTATATTTATAACTTTGCAAATGAATTTAGTCAAGCTATAATAAATATCTTACATAATGCAAGTGATGCTCTTGCTTCAAAATTAAAAGAGACTGATTTAAGAATTATAAAGATTACAACAAAACAAATAGAAGATAGTGTAAGTATTGAAATTATAGACAATGCTGGTGGAATAGATAAAGATATTATAAATAAAATTTTTGAACCATACTTTACAACAAAACATAAATATCAAGGAACTGGATTGGGATTATATATGACTCATAAAATAATTCAAACTAGTATGAAAGGTAAAATATCTGTATCTAATGATAAATTTATTTTTGAAAATAAAGAGTATGAAGGTGCTCATTTTAAAATCATATTAAAAAACAATACTTGATTGACATTCACTCAACCTTTTGATACAATACATTTTTAAATATTAAAATACATTATTCAAATAATAGGATTTAGAAATGGCAAAAAGTTTATATGAAACACTAGAAATTAACGAAAAAGCAACAGCTGATGAGATAAAAAAAGCTTATAGAAAATTAGCAAGAAAATATCATCCTGATGTTAATAAAGACCCTCAAGCAGAAGAAAAATTCAAAGAAATTAACGCAGCATACGAAGTTTTAAGTAATCCAGAAAAAAAACAACAATATGACCAATATGGTGATTCAATGTTTGGTGGACAAAATTTCCATGATTTTGCAAGAAATCAAGGTTCAAATGTTGATTTAGATGAAATTTTAAGACAAATGTTTGGAGGCGGAGGTGGATTTGGTAGATCTGGCTTCTCTCAAGGAGGATTTGGTGGATTTGGAGGGTTTAGTGAACCTGACTTAGATACAAATGCTCAAATAACAATTCCTTTTGATGTTGCAGTTCTTGGTGGAAAACAATTTATCAACTTAAATAATGACTCTTTTGATGTAAAAATTCCAGAAGGAATTGAAGATGGACAAAAAATAAGAGCAAAAGGAAAAGGAAAATCATACCAAGGGCAAAAAGGTGATTTAATTTTAAAAATTAATGTTGCTTCAAATCCTGATTATGAAAGAAATGGTGATACATTAATCAAATCTTTTGATTTACCTTTAAAAGCTGCTTTATTTGGTGGAAAAGTAGAAGTAAAAACCATCCATAAAGACATAACTTTAAAAGTTCCACAAAATACAAAACAAAATCAAAGATTTAGAGTAAAAGAATTGGGTGTTTTAAATAGAAAAACAGGAATTAAAGGTGATTTATATCTAAAAGCAAATATAGTTTTACCTAAAATTGAAGATTTAGATGAAGATTTAGTAAAAATTTTAGAAGAAAAGCTTCCTTCAAATTTATAAGGTAAAAATATGCAAACTAATAGCTATATCGAACCAGTTTATCTTATCTCTGCTGTTGCTGAAATATTAAATATTCATCCTCAAACGCTTAGACAATATGAAAGAGAGGGTTTAATCAAACCCTCACGAACAAATGGAAAAATAAGACTTTATTCACAAAAAGACATTGATCATATAAAATATGTTTTAACTCTAACTAGAGAGTTAGGTGTAAATTTAGCTGGTGTTGATATTATCTTACAACTTAATCAAAAAATAGAAGTTTTAGAAAATGATATTCAAATCTATAAAACAAAAATAAAAAATATCAATAATCTTTCAGTTGTTCCAGAAACAAAAGCTTTAGTTGTACAAAATGTCTCTTTTGATATGGTCATTATTGATAAATAAAAAGATTGATTTTAAACAAAATTTAGATATAATCCACAATTATTTTTAAAAGGTGTATATATTTTAATGAATTTAAGTGTTATAAAAAAATTTACTTTTCCTCTTATATCTTCTGTGATATTTTTTTACTCTTTAACTTATGTTGAAGCGAAAGAAGAAAAAAGCAATAAAATAACAATAGAACAAATAAAGATTAAACAGATAGCTTCTGAAGAAGTTTTAAAAAAAATTGCACAAAATGAAATAGAAAAAAGTTGGCTTAATGCTTCAATAGTTTCTATAAAAAAAGATATTTCTGACTCTAATTGGTATATTGTTTTTAAAAACAATGAAAATCAAAGTTTAGGGAAAAAAGAGTTAAATATCTCTATTAACTCTAATGGAGATATTTTAAATACAAAAATTATTTAAGGCTTAAAAGCCCTAAATAATTTGTAGATTTATATGAACCCTTTCCTTTTTTATATCTTTTACTAAATTAGATTATTTAGATAAATTAATAAAGGAATATCCTTTAAATTCTAGTGTTAATAAATCCATTATTGTCGGTCATTTTTATTGTTTTTACTTTCTTCTATATTTTATCTAAATTGAATTTAGAGCGATGGGTAGAACATTTCGATAAAAGACACAAACGCAAAATCAACACGCTCCTTGAAGTTATCTCTTGTGAATCAAGTCCCAAGGATTTACAAGAGATAGCCAATGACATTTTGCAGGCGAACTATTTTAAAGAAGCTACAAAAATTTATGCTGAAAAAGGTAAACGCACACAACTAATGACGTTATATAAGAAACTTGATGGAAAGTTCACATGGGAAGACATCAAGTTATCATTAGAGTATGCAAAATTCGATACTGATGAAGTTACTTACATTGACTTTAAGACACGCCATCAAGTTGGTTATTGGTTTAATAAAGTTATCGGGTTATCTTCCGCAGCATTTTCTTTTCTAATACTAATATTCATTTTTTTGTTCTATAACAACCACAGCCTTGATATCAAGTCAGGCATTACATTGTTATTTCAAATGTGTTTTATGTTTTTCTTGGGTCTTTTATATTTGAAAAGAAATTGGCCATATAGCGCAGCCCTGAAAATATCAAAATATCTTTGCTCACAACGCGACAGCGTTTAACAAAAACTTAATGTGGGACGGTTTTCAACCGCCCCATAAGTCGAAGTTA
>ERZ650300.1402-NODE-1402-length-13668-cov-6.894072_pt1 | contig 13668 bp, 11 predicted proteins | sample MGYA00376236_ERZ650300 | MGnify/ENA primary metagenome ERZ650300 (study PRJEB26733, sample SAMN07839303) | wastewater metagenome | biome: urban; feature: wastewater treatment plant; material: waste water | place: USA: North Carolina | collected 2016-04-28 ... | reverse complement strand
GGGGTGAACTCGGCCATGTAGCCGGGCTCCTGGAAATCGTCCCCCACGAAGTAGGGCAGACCGCAGGCGCCGAAGGAGATCACCTCTGAGGCCTCATAGACCACAATCTCGGCATCCTTGGCCAGACGGCGCGCCTTGGCCGCCGCACTCATGCCGGCGGCTTCGCCACCGATGATCACAATACGCATAGCTTGACTCCAGTCACGACAGGGGAGGCCTCGCCTCCCCTTTTCATAAACAAATCAGAAGATAAGATCCGGTCAGACCGCGGACTCTTCCCCGTCCAGGCTTACCTCGGCATCGCCGTTGAAGACGGCCATGTCGGTCTGTCCCATCAGCCGGCTGGTGAGGGTGCCGGCCGTGATGGAGCCGGAGACGTTGAGGGCGGTACGGCCCATGTCGATGAGGGGCTCGATGGAGATGAGCAGCCCCGCCAGGGCCACCGGGAAGTCCAGGGCGGAGAGCACGATCAGCGCCGCGAAGGTGGCGCCGCCCCCCACACCGGCCACCCCGAAGGAGCTGACGGTGATGATGGCGATGAGCGTCATGATGAAGCCGGGATCCAGGGGATTGACCCCCACGGTCGGGGCTATCATCACCGCCAGCATGGCCGGGTAGATGCCGGCGCAGCCGTTCTGGCCTATGGTGGCACCGAAGGAGGCGGCGAAGTTGGCGATGCCGTCAGGGATGCCGAGCGCCTTGGTCTGGGTCTGCACGTTCATCGGGATGGAGCCCGCACTGGTGCGCGAGGTGAAGGCAAAGGCCAGCACCGGCATGATCTTCTTGAGGAAGCGCAGCGGGTTGATGCCCACCAGGCTCACCAGCAGCAGGTGCACCAGGAACATGATGGCGATGGCGCCGTAAGAGGCCAGCACGAAGTTCAGCAGGTTGATGATGTCCGCGTAGTTGGAGCCGGACACCACCTTGGCCATCAGCGCCAGCACGCCATAGGGGGTGAGGCGCAGCACCAGGGTCACCATCCGCATGACGATGGCGTGGGCGACCTGCATGAAGCGCTCGAAGCTGGCGAAGATCTCGGGCTGCTTGCGGGCGATGCCGGTGGCGGACAGGCCGATGAAGATGGAGAAGATCACCACGGCGATGGTGGAGGTCTTGCGCGCGCCCGTCATGTCGAGGAAGGGGTTGGCCGGGATGAACTCCAGCACCATCTTGGCAAGAGACATGCTCTCGACGCTGCCGAGGCTGGTCTGCAGGGCCGCGCCACGGGCCGTCTCGGCCGCGCCGGCAACCAGCCCCTCGGCACTCAGGCCGAACAGGTTGGACATCAGTATGCCCGCCCCGGCGGCGATCATGGTGGTGAAGATCAGCACCCCTATGGTCAGGGCGCTGATCTTGCCGAGGGCGCTGCCGCCGGAGAGCTTGAGGATGGCGCCTATGATGGAGACCATGATGAGCGGGATGATGATCATCTGCAGCAGTTTCACGTAGCCGCTGCCGACCAGATCCAGATAGTCGCCGGTCTGGACCAGCACCTCGGAGCCGACACCGTACAGCAGTTGCAAGGCCCAGCCGAACAGGACCCCGAGCCCCAGCCCCGAGAAGACCCGGCGGGTGAAGCTGACGTGGGTCTGCTGCAAGCGGTAGAGAAACAGCAGCAACATGACCAGGATGGCCAGATTACCGATAACGCTAAGAGTCATGATATTCCCCAAAAATAAACGGGCGAGGCCCGAGATGGATGGACGGGCGCACCCTGCGCCTCGCCCCGAAACTGGCCGCATCGTGGCGGCACGCCCCCCGTTCGGGGTGACGTCAATATCTGTAAAAACCGGGGGCGGCCAGTGCCGCCCCCCTCATCAGCCAGCCTTGCCTTGTTGCTTGGCCCGCATGATGTTGATGATCTCTATGTCGGTGTCCAGCATCCCCTGTTTCGAGAGGCGGCCCAGGTTCGCTATGGTCTGGTCCACATCGTCGGAGACTATGCCCTCGCTCTGGGGCACGTGCAGGTTGTTGATGGCCATCAGCGACGACTTGACCGCCGCCGAGGTGGAGGTGGAGACCTTCATGGAGCAGGCGCTGCCGGCGCCGTCGCAGATGATGCCGGAAACATCCCCAATCATGTTGTTGATGCAGTGGCTGATCTGCTCGAACTGGCCCCCCAGCAGCCAGGTGATGGCGGCCCCCGATCCCATGGCGGCGGTGCTGGCTGCACACAGGGCGGAGAGCTTGTTCTGGTAGGCCTTGATGTAGATGGCCACCAGATGGCTCATCACCAGGGCACGGGCCAGCTGCTCGTCATCGGCCTTGAGGAAGCGGGCGGCGGCGACCACCGGCATGGTGGCGGCAATGCCCTGGTTGCCGGAACCGGAGTTGGACATGGCGGGCAGCATGGCGCCATCCATCCGCGCATCGGAGGCGGCAGACGACAGGCGCATGGCCAGGGTCATCAGGTCGTCGGAGAGCAGCTTGCGTTCCACCTGGTCGGTGAGGATCTTGCCGATGCGCAGGCCATAGCCCTGCAGCCCTTCGTCCGCCAGCGCCTGGTTCATGGTGGCCGCCTCGCGGATGAAGTCGATCTCGGCCAGCGGCACCTCCAGGGCGAAGGCCACGATCTCCTTCAGGGTCATGGCGGGCTTGTCGGCCTTGGCGGGCTGGATCTGCACCCCGGGGGCACTGTCCTGCTCCATCAGCACCTCGCCATCCTTCTCCATCAGCACGATGCGGGTGTGGTCGGTACAGATCACCACCCGGGCGCTGTGCCCCTCCACTTCGGCCAGCACCTCGGCGTAGAGCACGTCGGGCACATCCTTCACATCCACCTCTATGGTGGGCAGCAGCCCCTTGGCCGCCTCGACCTGATCCGGCGTGAGGCTCTTGAGCACCTCCAGCCCGGCATCCGGGTTGCCACCGGTGATGCCGACGGCAGCGGCCACCGGCAGGCCGATCATGCCGGTGCCGGGCACCCCGACCCCCATGCCGTTCTTGAACAGATTGCCGCTGACCCAGACGCGGGTGCGGGTCGGTACCTGCCCCAGCAGCTTGCGGCAGTTGGCCGCCGCCAGGGCGACCGACATGGGCTCGGTGCAGCCGAGGGCCGGCACCACTTCACGCTTGAGCAGGGTAATAAAGTCGGTCCATTGTGCGTTCATTGCGATGTGTCTCATGTTCATGACGCCCGCGTGCGGGCTCGTCATTGTTGTTCGGCCAGTTCCGCCTTGTGATTGCGGATATGCAGGTAAACGGTATGGCGGGAGATGCCGAGCAGCTCGGCCACCAGTTGGGCGGCATCCTTGATCTCGAAGATGCCCATGTCGTAGAGCCGGTGCACGATCGCCTTGTTGCGCACGCTGCTGCCCAGCCCGGGATCCCTGTCCACCTTGGCGATCACCTGCGCCACCAGATCATCCACCGAGCTGGCGAAGGTCTCGGTGCCGTGGGCAGGGGGCACTGCGGGCGGGGCAAAGGTGTCGAGCAGGCTGCCAAGGGGCGTGTCCAGGCTGAAATTCACGCACAGCATGCCGATGGGTTTGCCCTCGCGGTTGCTGATGGTGATGGACGAGGACTTCAGCAGGGAGCCCTCCCGGGTGCGGGAGAAATAACTGCTCCACTGGCTGCCGGCGGCACTGTGCAACTTGTCGAGCGCAAAATCGGTGACCGGCGCTCCCTCCTGGCGGCCGGTGATGTGGCCGTTGGCAATCTTGATGACGGAGGCGTGCAGACTGTCAAAGGCGTGCAGCACCACCTCGCAGCCCGGGCCAAACAGGGCGGACAGCGCCGCCACCGCAGGCTCGAAGCTGGAGATCAGATGGCGCTCTTCATCGGTCAGTGTGCTGGCGTCGCGCAAGGGAGCTACCTCGGTCATGGGGTCATCCGGTCAACGTTGGGTAAGGATATTCAAAGCGGACTCAAATAAAATTGAGCAAATCCGCTTTTTGCGCGGGCATTATGCCCGACTGGTGAGACAACACCACAAAATGTGAGCAAAATCACGACTGAAATGACAAAAAGGCCCCATGAGAGGCCTTCAAGGTGGTTTTTTGGTGCTTTTGCTCAACTTTAATTGAGCCAGGGCTCGTCAGTCAGTCCGGACAGGCAGGCACCACCGCCTGTCTGTTTCCTGCCACGGTCATCCACTCTGGTCATAAAAAAGGGGGCCGAAGCCCCCTTTTTGTCTCATCCGGTCAACGCTTACAGCGCCTTCAGGATGGCCTCGACGCTGGCCTTGGCATCGCCAAACAGCATCTGGGTGTTCTCCTTGAAGAACAGCGGGTTCTGGACACCGGCGTAGCCAGTGTTCATGGAGCGCTTGAAGCCGATGACGTTCTGCGCCTTCCACACTTCCAGCACCGGCATGCCGGCGATGGGGCTGCCCGGATCTTCCATGGCGGCCGGGTTGACGGTGTCGTTGGCACCGATCACCAGCACCACGTCGGTGTCGGCGAAGTCATCGTTGATCTCGTCCATTTCCAGCACGATGTCATAGGGGACTTTCGCTTCCGCCAGCAGCACGTTCATGTGACCAGGCAGACGACCGGCCACCGGGTGGATGCCGAAGCGCACCTTGACGCCGCGATCACGCAGCTTCTGGGTGATCTCGGCCACCGGGTACTGGGCCTGCGCCACCGCCATGCCGTAGCCCGGGGTGATGATGACGGAGCTGGCGTTCTTCAGCATGTCGGCCACGTCTTCGGCGTTGGTCTCGCGGTATTCGCCCATCTCCTGATCGGCCGTGGAGGCCACACCGTCGGAGCCGAAGCCACCGGCGATGACGGAGATGAAGGAGCGGTTCATCGCCTTACACATGATGTAAGAGAGGATGGCACCGGAGGAACCCACCAGGGCACCCACCACGATCAGCAGGTCGTTGGAGAGCATGAAGCCCGCCGCCGCCGCCGCCCAACCGGAGTAGGAGTTCAGCATGGAGACCACCACCGGCATGTCCGCACCACCGATGGAGGCGACCAGGTGCCAGCCGAAGGCGAAGGCGATCAGGGTCATCACCAGCAGGGCGAAGGTGGAGCCACCGGCGTTGACGAAGTGGATCATCAGCGCGATGGAGACCACCACGGCCAGCAGGTTCAGCTTGTGGCGGTGCGGCAGCATCAGCGGCTTGGAAGAGATGAGGCCACGCAGCTTGCCGAACGCCACCACGGAACCGGTGAAGGTCACGGCACCGATGAAGACGCCCAGGAACACTTCCACCAGGTGGATGTTCAGCATGGCGCCGGAGAGGTGCTCGACCTGGGCGACGCTTGCCGCCTGCTCGAACGCCGCCCGGGCGGCTGCCAGGGTCGCATCCAGGTTGGAACCGACGGAGACCACCACTTCAGCGGGGGCGGAGGGGTGCAGATCGATGAAGCTGTTGAAGCCCACCAGCACCGCTGCCATGCCCACGAAGCTGTGCAGCACGGCCACCAGCTCGGGCATCTCGGTCATCTCGACCTTGAGGGCCAGACGCACGCCGATGGCGCCACCGATGGCCATGGCCAGGATGATCCAGTGGACGCCACTGGTTTCCGGGTTGAAGACGGTGGCGAGCAGGGCGATGGCCATCCCCGCGATACCGAACAGGTTGCCATGCTTGGCCGTTTCTTGCTTCGACAGTCCCGCGAGACTGAGGATGAAGAGCACGGCGGCAACGATATAGGATGCTGTTACCAGTCCTTGAGACACGTTAAACCCCCTTAATCCTTACGGAACATCTTCAGCATGCGCTGAGTGACGGTGAAGCCACCGAAGATGTTGATACTGGCAATCAGCACGGCGACAAAGGCCAGCACGGTGACCAGGGTCGACCCTTGTCCAATCTGCAACAGCGCACCGACCACGATGATGCCGGAGATGGCATTGGTGACCGACATCAGCGGCGTGTGCAGGGCGTGAGAGACGTTCCACACCACGTAGTAACCGACCACGCAGGCCAGGATGAAGACGGTGAAGTGGGAGAGGAAGGCGGCAGGCGCCACGGCGGCCACCCAACCGAAGGCGGCGATGCCGAGGGCACCGAACACGAACTTCTTGTTGGAGGGCTTGGCCGCTTCCTTCTTGGCGGCCGGTTTGGCGGCAGCCGGTTTCTGCGGGGCGGCAGAGACGGAGATGGCGGGGGGCGGGAAGGTCACTTCACCGGCCTGGACCACCGTCATGTTGCGCTGTACCACGTCTTCGAAGTCGATGGCGACGTTGCCGTCCTTCTCCTTGCACATCAGCTTCATCAGGTTCACCAGGTTGGTGCCGTAGAGCTGGGAGGATTGGGCAGGCAGGCGGCCCGGCAGATCGGTGTAACCGATCACCTTGACGCCGTTGTCGGTGACATGCAGTTCACCCGGTACCGTGTATTCGCAGTTGCCGCCGGCCTGGGCCGCCATGTCCACGATGACGGAGCCCGGCTTCATGCTGTCCACCATTTCCTTGGTGATGAGCTTGGGTGCCGGCTTGCCCGGGATCAGGGCGGTAGTGATGATGATGTCCACTTCCTTGGCCTGCTGGGCGAACAGCTCCATCTCGGCCTTGATGAACTCTTCGCTCATCACCTTGGCGTAACCGTCGCTGGAAGCGCCATCTTCGCCGCCGAAGTCCAGCTTGAGGAATTCCCCACCCATGGACTCGATCTGCTCGGCCACTTCCAGACGGGTATCGAAGGCACGCACGATGGCACCGAGGGAACCGGCGGTCCCGATGGCGGCCAGACCGGCCACACCGGCACCGATGACCAGCACCTTGGCGGGCGGTACTTTACCGGCGGCGGTGATCTGGCCGGTGAAGAAGCGACCGAACTGGTGCGCGGCTTCCACGACGGCGCGATAGCCACCGATGTTGGCCATGGAAGAGAGGGCGTCGAGGGACTGGGCACGGGAGATCCGCGGCACCATGTCCATCGCCATCACATTGATGTTGCGCTCGGAAAGCTTCTTGACCAGCTCGGGGTTCTGGGCAGGCCAGATGAAGCTCACCAGGGTGGCACCATCCTTAATTTGTGCGATCTCGGCATCGGTCGGCGCGTTGACCTTGAAGATAAGGTCGGCTTGCCAGACGCTCGGCACCACGCTGGCACCGGCAGCCTCGAAGGCGGCATCATCGAAGCTGGCTCGCAGGCCGGCACCGGCCTCGATGGCAACCTCGAAGCCGAGCTTTTTCAGCTGCTCGACAGTGGCCGGGGTCGCTGCGACCCGGGTCTCACCGGCGAGACTCTCTCTCGGTATTCCAATCTGCATGACTATTCCCTGATGGTTAATAAACAATCATCGCCAAGTCTCTCATGTCTGAGGGGACAAGGCATGATCAAAGTGCAGGTCACGGGCCCTTTGTTATGAAAATCAGCAGGCTTCACCTCGACCTCCTGTCACGGTCAGGCCCCCGCTTTTCAGGCGCGAGGGTGATTAGTATCAAATTTTGGAGTTTTATTACAACCACGGCCCCGGGCGGGCGGGTACAGAATTCAGCCCATCCCGGACCATGATTAAAAAAAACAAACCAAATTAGGGGCTTATACCAGCAAAAAGCGCTAAAAAAAGTGATCCAACCAGTCAAAAAAAATGTTTAACCCGGCCTCTACCTTAGCGTTTTTTGTTCTTACGAAATCTGCCGTTGGCTCATCTGATGAGATGAAAAGGGAAAAAGTAACCATTTTGCAACGATTAGGGGGCCGCGTCCCCGCCTGCTGGCGGGTTCGGGCCCCCTGGTGCAACCGGGCCTTGGGCCCGTTTCAGGCGCGCTCTGCTTACCAGGCCGCCTCATAAATATGCCGGCTCTGGGCCAGGTCGATGTCGCCGTGCTCACCCAGGGCGGTCATGCCGTGCTCTTCGAGCTTGGCCAGCAGGGCGTCGATCCGGGCGTCGGCCACGTAATCCCGCAGCCGGGTCTTGATCCCCATCCGCTCGAAGAAATCGCGGGTGGCGGCGATGGCACCGTCGATACGCGCCTCGTCACTGCCGCTGCGCAGATCCCAGACCCGCTCGGCGTATTGCAGCAGTTTGGCGCGCTTCTGCTCGCGCTTGGCCTGCAGCAGGGCGGGCAGCACCACCGCCAGGGTCTGGGCGTGGTCCAGGCCGTGCAGGGCGGTCAGCTCGTGGCCCAGCATGTGGGTGGCCCAGTCCTGGGGCACGCCGGCTCCGATCAGGCCGTTCAGCGCCAGGGTGGCGCTCCACATGATGTTGGCACGCACGTCGTAGTTTTCCGGCTCCACCAGCGCCTTGGGCCCCTCTTCCGCCAGGGTCAGCAGCAGCCCTTCTGCGAAGCGATCCTGCACCTTGGCATCCACCGGGTAGGTGAGGTACTGCTCCAGGGTGTGGATGAAGGCATCCACCACCCCATTGGCCACCTGACGGGCGGGCAGGGTGTAGGTGAGCACGGGGTCGAGCACGGCGAAGCGCGGCATCACGAAGGGCGAGAAGAAGTGCTGCTTGTCCCCTGTGCTCTTGCGGGTGATGACGGCGCCCATGTTCATCTCGGAACCGGTGGCCGGCAGGGTCAGCACGCTGCCCAGGGGAATGGCGGAGGCCACCTCGCCCCCGACGGTCTCGAGGATGTGCCAGGGATCCCTGGCCGGATCGTAGTGAGCGGCCGCGGCGATGAACTTGGAGCCGTCCAGCACGGAGCCGCCACCCACTGCCAGCAGGAAGTCGATCTTCTCGGCGCGGGCCAGTTCGACGGCGCCCATCAGGGTCTCGTAGGTGGGGTTGGGCTCGATGCCGCCAAATTCAAACAGGGTCAGGCCGGCCAGCTCGCGGCGGATCTGGTCCAGCAGGCCGCTGCGCACCACGCTGCCACCGCCGTAGGTGACGAGGATGCGGGCGTCGCTGGGGATCTGGCCGCGCAGCTGGGCCACCTGGCCCTTGCCGAACAGCACCTTGGTGGGGGTGTGCAGGATGAAGTTGTTCATGGGATCTCCCGGGGTGGTCGTAGTCGGTAAGGTATGGGTTGCATTTTTCTCTTATAACCACCTACCATCAAGAGAACTTTCTGCCGATTTCTTGCCTATTTCTACTGAGCCTGGATAAATGAGTACAAATCAGCCCATCGCGGCGACCCACCAGTCCGCCCTCGCCAGCCGACTCGCCGCCCTGGCCCCCCACCCGGGGATCACCGCCGCCCCCGTGCCCGGCGTGCACCTCATCTACACCACGGAGCATCACGACCGCATCCCGGTGCTCTACCGCCCGCGCATGATCATCATCCTGCAGGGGCACAAGGTGGGCTATCTCTCGGACTTCACCTTCCGCTACGACCCCGAGCACTACCTGATGATGACCCTGCCGCTGCCCTGCGAGTGCGAGTGCTTCGCCTCCCCCGAATCCCCTCTGGTGGGGCTCTCGGTGGAGATCGACGTGGCGGCGCTGCAGGCCCTGCTGCTGGAGATGGGGGACGCGGCCCCCGCCCCGGCGGAACCGGGTCGCGGCGTCGTCTCCGTGCCCCTCTCCGAGACCATGCTCTGCGCGGTGGAGCGCCTCATCGACGTGATGGACAAACCGCTCCACGCCCGGGTGCTGGGGCCCCAGATAGTGCGCGAGATCCTGTTCCACGCCCTGCACGAAGGGGGAGCCCCCGCCCTGCTGGCCATGGCCAGCCGTCACGGCCAGGTGAGCCAGATAGCCCGGGTGCTGCGTATCATGGAGCAGCGCTTTACCGAGAACCTGACGGTGGAGGAGCTGGCCCGGGAGGCGAACATGAGCGTCTCGGCCTTCCACCACCACTTCAAGGCGGCCACCGCCACCTCGCCCCTGCAGTACATCAAGACCCTGCGCCTGCACCGGGCGCGGCTGATGATGCTGCACGACGGCCTCAAGGCCGGGGTGGCGGCGGACAAGGTAGGCTACGAGAGCGGCTCCCAGTTCAGCCGCGAATACAAACGCTTCTTTGGCAACACCCCGAGCGAACACGCGGCACGCTTCCGCTCGGGACAACTGCGTATCGTGGAGGGATGACATGCGCACACTGATCCTGCTCGTTCTGACCCTGCTGGCCACCGCCTGCACCGGCATTCCACCGGGACACCAGGTGGTCAAGCCCTTCCAGCTCGACCGCTACCTGGGCACCTGGTACGAGGTGGCCCGCCTCGATCACGGTTTCGAGCGCGGCCTGAACCGGGTCACCGCCACCTACAGCCTGCGGGATGACGGCGGTGTCAGGGTGATCAACCGGGGGCAGGACGAACAGGGGGAATGGCGCGAGGCCGAGGGGCGCGCCTACTTCGTGGGCGACAGCGACGAGGGGCGCCTCAAGGTGAGCTTCTTCGGCCCCTTCTACGGCAGCTACAACGTGCTGGCGACGGACTATGACCTCTCCCTGGTGAGCAGTTACAACCTCCAGTACCTCTGGATCCTCTCCCGCACGCCCCATCCCCCCAAAGAGAAGGTAGAGGCCCTGGTCGAGCGGGCCCGGGGGCTCGGCTTTGCCACCGACCGGCTGATCTGGGTCAGCCAGGATCCGGCGGGGAACGCCCCATGAGGATCTTCCAGGCCACCCCCGGGGACATTCCCCGGGTCACCCCCCTGTTCGTGGAATACCGGGCGTTCTACCGGCTGCCTGCCCGGCCCGAGGCCGCCGAAGCCTTCCTGCTGGAGCGCTGCACCGCCGGGGAGTCGGTGCTCTTCGTGGCCCAGAGCGAGGCGGGAGAGGTGTTGGGATTTGCCCACCTCTATCCCCTGTTCTGCTCCCTCGCCCTGAAACCCATCTGGCTGCTGTACGATCTGTTCGTGGCGCCGGCGGCCCGCCAGCAGGGGGTGGCCCAGGCGCTGCTGGCGCGGGCCGATCGCCACGGCCAGGAGACGGGCGCCGCCTTCCTGATGCTGAGCACCGCCACCGACAACCGGCAGGCTCAGGCCCTCTACGAAGGGCACGGCTACCAGCGGGACAACGAGTTCTACAGCTACATCAAGCATCTCTGAGCCTCTGCCTGCGCCCGTTGCAGGGCCAGGACCCGGCATTATTCAGCGGGTGCATGGTGAAATAATATCCATACACAGGATGAATAAAGGCGACCCCGGGGTCGCCTTTGTCACATCCGGGTCGCAGCCTAGAGCCGGAAGCGCCCGATCTCCTGCTCCAGCCGCTCGGTGAGAGACTTGAGCTGGGCCGCCTGGGCGGCCTCTTCGCCGGCCTGGGCCGCCAGCGCCTGGGAGACGTGGCGGATATTCTCGGTATTGCGGCTGATCTCGCCGGTCACCGAGGTCTGCTCCTCGGCCGCCGCCGCGATCTGGGTCGCCATGTCGCTGATGGCGCCGATGGCCTCGTTGATCCTGCCCAGGCTGAGATTCGCCGCTTCGGCGTCCTCCACGCTGGTGCCCGCCAGCTGGCGGCTGGTCTCCATGCCGCCCACCGCCTTGCGGGTGGTCTGCTGCAGCGCCTCGATCATCTGCTGGATCTCGGCGGTGGAGTCGTGGGTGCGGCGCGACAGCACCCGCACCTCGTCCGCCACCACGGCAAAGCCGCGGCCGGCATCACCGGCCCGTGCCGCCTCGATGGCCGCATTCAGTGCCAGCAGGTTGGTCTGCTCGGCAATGCTGCGGATCACATCCAGAATGCTGCCGATGTTGTTGCTGAATTCCCCCAGCTTGTGGGTGATGCCGACCGCCTCCTCCATGGCGCCAGCCAGCTGTTCGGTGATCCGGCGCGTGGTCGCCACCTGCTTGCGACCGGCGCGTGCCTCCTCGTCGGCCAGATCCACCTCGCGCTTGGTGCCGTCGGTGGAGCGGGCCACCTCGGTGGCGCTCACCTCCAGTTCGGTGATGGCGGCGGCCACCTGGTCGGTCTGGCTCTTCTGATCCTGCACCCTGGACATGGCCCTTTCGCTTATCTCGGCGGCGCGGCTCGCCTCCTCCACCAGATGGCGGGAACCGGCGTTGATCTGGGAGAGCAGCTCCCCCGTCTTGTCCGCCAGGGTGTTGATGGAGCGGGTCAGGCTGCCGAATTCACAGCGGCTCTGGTAGTCGATGCGCCGGGTCATGTCCCCGGTGGCCATGCGATCCAGTGCCCGATCGATCAGCTGCAACGGGCGCTGTATGCTGCGCGCCGTGGTGTAACCGATGATGAGCGCGGCGGCGGCGGAGATGGCGGAAACGATCAGGATCCAGAGACTGGCACTGCTGACCGCGTCATCGGCCCCGATCCGGCTCTGGCTGGCGATGCTGCCCGCCGACTTGCCCATCTCGTCCAGCAGCGCCAGGCTGTTGACCAGGCTGGTATCGAGCTGCTGATTCAAGGTTTGCAGCGATGCCGCAAGCTGCTGGGCATGACGCATGGTGGCCAGCAGCCCCTGCGGGCCGAGCGCCAGCTCCTGCATCCTGTCCAGATTGACGACGAAGCGCTGCCTCACATCATCGGGCACCAGCACCCGCTCGAGCCGCTTGCGCGCCATCTCTATATCCTTGGCGAGCACCTTCTCCAGTTCGTTGAGATCTGTCTTGGCGTCGGCCCGACGGATGTTCTTCAGATCCCGGGCTATGCCGGAGGTGATGAGTTCGGCCTTGTTGCGCATGGAGCGCTTGCTGGCGGTCTGCTGCAACAGCAGATCGGCGGCCCACTGATAGGTATCTTCCAGCCGGATAAAGGCCAGCTCCAGCTCATGACGCCGATCGAGGGCGGCTATCCACTGGCCATGCTGGCTCAGCACCTGATCCGCCAGACCGTAGAACTCCCGGGTGGCCCCATCTACCTGACGAAAGCGCTCGCCCGCCTCGGCCACGTCGTTGAACCTGGCCATCTCCTGGCTCTGGGCCAGGAAGCGCGCCTGCTGCGCCTTGAACTGGCTGGCCAGCTGCGGCAACTGGGTGGCATCTTCGCTGGTCCTGTAGGTCAGCACCCAGCGGTTGCTGTCCTGAAGGGCTCCCTTGAGCCCGGCGACGGCGATCACCAGGGGAGTGGCACGATCCGATACCTGGGAAAGCCCCTCATTGATTCCCCGGATCTTCAGAATACTGATGAAGCCCAGCAGAACCAGCAGCAGCAACATCAGCACAAATCCGGCGATGATCCGCTGCACGATAGATAAACCCATGGAGACATCCTCACTCATTGGGGGAAGGTAAAGTGAACATAGTCACTATCGGCAGGGGTAGCGAATAACTGAAATAAAGCTGTGGGTATTTAATTGATTTGTATCGGGTTGGATCACAGTCCGGACCAGATCAGTCAAATAAAAAAAGCCCGGCACGAGCCGGGCTGAAAGAGACGTACTTTGCTATCTTCCGCGGTCCGTTCAGAACCGCAGTCAGAATCATTAGAAGCGGTAGCCAACACCCACCATAAAGGCCATCGGGTCGATATGTGTTTTAAAAGTGCCAACGCCATCGACTTTGACATCAGTGTCAATGTCCATAATCCAGGCAGAACCGTTCACAAACCAGCGGTCGGTCACAGCCATATCGATACCAACCTGGCCCGCCAATCCCCATGAGTCATCAAGACTGATATTGGCGCCATCCAGTTTGCCAACACCCTTCTCGTCAAAGAAGGTGGTGTAGTTCACACCGGCGCCAATATAAGGACGCACCTTGCTGCTGGCATCACGATAACGGAAATACCAGGTTGCCCCGCCGCTGGCACGATGCTCCAGCATGAATCCACGAACTTCGGAGTCAAAATAACACACCATGCCCCGAGATGGCTGACGCTCCGGGAGCGAGGCAAGGAATTCAGCAGTAAATGCTTGCGTAGGCATGGTGTAACCCTTCAACCGAGTGCCTGCGGATATTAACACAATGCATCCATAAA
>ERZ650300.1397-NODE-1397-length-13685-cov-7.127806_pt1 | contig 13685 bp, 9 predicted proteins | sample MGYA00376236_ERZ650300 | MGnify/ENA primary metagenome ERZ650300 (study PRJEB26733, sample SAMN07839303) | wastewater metagenome | biome: urban; feature: wastewater treatment plant; material: waste water | place: USA: North Carolina | collected 2016-04-28 ... | reverse complement strand
CCTCCGCTACCGCTGTTGCCGCCGCCACTGTTGCCGCCTCCGCTACCACTGTTGCCGCCGCCATCCCCCCCTTTGTTGTGCACGATCAGCCCATTGGCCACATAGCTGTGGCTGCCATCGAGGATCAGGTTGAACAGCGCCGTGGCGGGCGGGGCATCAACCCAGGAGAGGGAGGCCACCGGCAGTTCGACAGGGTGCGGCGCCAGCGCCAGGTTGCCCGCGCTGCCCCCCTCTGACCAACCCAGCAGGTGCATGCCGGTAAAGAGCGGCAGCACGGCGAGGGCCGGGTTTTCGGTGCGGGTCATGGCCGGTGCGATGGCCGCCCAGCCCCGGGTGGTGAGGAAGGGGTGCTCGGCGGTAAAGAAGGGGGGCAGATGATTGAGCCCGTAGAGCCTGCGCGCCCCCAGCGCCACCCGCTCGATGGCCTGGATGCGGTTGCTCTGCCCGTGCCTGTCCCGCACCCGATCGCCGACCCGCAGGGTCTCGATGGGGCGTTCGCTGCCATCGGCCATCAGGATGCGGGTACCGGCGATGAAGCAGGACTTGGCATGGGCCTGGTTTGCCTGCCACTGGTGGTGGTCGAAGTCATAGCTCAGCGGGGTGGCGAACAGGGCCAGGGCGATGGCCGAACCCAGCAGCAGTCGGCGCTGGCTGGGTTTGAACGAGGGCAGTGACATGGGGAACTCCTTGTCGGTGTGGGGTCACGCCTTCGAGTATAGAGAGGGGATTGGGGCGGTATCTGCGTCGACCAGTTGAAAGCCTTGTCATGTCAACTCGCCGGAAAAACGATTGGCGTTGGCCATAAAAGTGCGTAAAATCGCTTCCTCGATGCTTGTAGCAGCGAATCCCGCCTAAAAAGCCAGTTTCATGCCCTCCCCAAGCAGTAAAAGGCAACAAATGACGCCGTTTGGCCCGTTGGCTGCCTTGAAAACGTCTTGTGATGACTGAAAAGTGTCAAATATCCCTGTCAGTTATCAAAAAATTAAGGATACCCATGTTTTCCTTGGTCAAGCAAAGCGTCGCCGGGCTGCAAATTCTGTTTGTCGCCTTCGGTGCCATGGTGCTGGTGCCCCTGCTCACCGGTCTGAATCCCTCCATGGCCCTGCTTGGCGCCGGTGTAGGCACCCTGCTGTTCCAGCTCTGCACCCGTCGTCAGGTGCCGATCTTCCTCGGCTCCAGCTTCGCCTTCATCGCCCCCATCATCTATGCCACCCAGACCTGGGGCCTGCCCTCCACCATGTTCGGTCTGTTTGCCGCGGGCTTCATGTATTTCATCCTGGCGGCCATCATCCGCGCTCGTGGCATGGGCTTCGTGCACAAGCTGCTGCCCCCCGTGGTTATCGGTCCCGTCATCATGGTGATCGGCCTGTCGGTGGCCCAGGTAGCCTGCAACATGGCCATGGGCCGTGCCGGCGGTGAGCAGGTGGTGCCTGCCACCACGGCGCTGACCCTGGCGGGGATCTCGCTGGCGGTCACCCTGATTGCCGCCGTGTTCTGCAAGGGCTGGATCAAGCTCATCCCCATCCTGTGCGGTGTCATCGCCGGTTATGTCTCTGCCGTGCTGATGGGCCAGGTGAGTTTCGACGGCATGGTCAACGCCCCCTGGCTGGCGCTGCCCCACTTCGAGACCCCGGAGATCAACTGGGCCGCGGCCCTCTTCATGCTGCCGGTGGCCATCGCCCCCTGCATCGAGCACATCGGCGGCGTGTTGGCCATCGGCGGCGTGACCGGCAAGGACTACACCAAGGATCCGGGCCTGCACCGCACCCTGGCCGGTGACGGCATCGGCGTCTGCTTCGCCGGTTTCATCGGTGGTCCCCCCGTCACCACCTATGCAGAAGTGACCGGCGCCGTGATGATCACCCGCAACTTCAACCCGGTCACCATGACCTGGGCCGCGGTGTTCGCCATCATTCTGGCCTTCTTCGGCAAGTTCAACGCCCTGCTCACCTCCATCCCCATGCCGGTGATGGGCGGCATCATGCTGCTGCTGTTCGGATCCATCGCCGCCATCGGTCTCAAGACCCTGGTGGAGTCCAAGGTGGATCTGGGGCTGTCCCGCAACATCGCCATCGTGGCGGTGACCCTGACCGTGGGTGTCGGCGCCCTGGAGATGAAGATCGGTGACTTCGCCCTGGCGGGCGTGGGGCTGGCCTCGGTGGCGGCGATCCTGCTCAACCTCATCCTGCCCCAGCACTCCGAAACGGGTGCCATGGAGAGCGCCAAGGATTAAGCGCCTGGCTTGCTGTACGTTGAGATGATGAAAAAGAGGCCACCTTCGGGTGGCCTCTCTTTTTTTGCCTGCGTACCACTGAACCCGGGCTCCCATGTGAAGCGGCTACACTCAGGGGCACCATTGACGGGAGAGGACGAAAGGATGAAGAGGGCATGGATCCTGGCCCTGCTGGGGCTGATGGGGAGCGGCGCGGCCGAGGCCGGTGCGGTGCGCTACGAGGTCGAAGGCAAGCCGTTCGAGGGCTATTACCTGGCGGGTGCCGACAAGGATGCCCCTCTGGTGGTGCTGGTGCACGACTGGGACGGGCTCAACGGTTACGAGATCAAGCGGGCCGAGATGCTGGTGGCCCTGGGCTACAGTGTCTTTGCCGTAGATTTGTTCGGTGCCGGGGTCAGGCCGAGCACGGTGGAAGACAAGAAGCGCCTCACCGGGGCCCTTTATCAGGACAGGACCAGGATGCGCACCCTGCTGCAAGGGGGATTGGCGGAGGCGGGCAGGCAGGGGGGGCGGCTCGACAATGCGGTGGCCCTCGGTTACTGCTTTGGCGGCGCCGCCGTGCTGGAGCTGGCCCGCAGCGGGGCGGATCTCAAGGGGGTGGTGAGCGTACACGGCGGGCTGGAGACCCCGGCCGGGCAGGACTACAAAGAGGTGAAGGGACAGTTGCTTGTCCAGCACGGCAGCGCCGACGAGGCGGTCTCTCTGGGTCAGTTTGCGGCGCTGGTGGCCGAGCTGGAGAGCGCCGGGGTGAAGCACGAGGCGACCAGCTACAGCGGCGCTCCCCACGCGTTCAGCGTCTTTGGCTCGGACAACTACCGCGCCGATGCCGATGCCAAGTCCTGGCAGCGTTTCACCGGTTTCCTGAAGGAGGTGACCGGCTCCTGATGGGGCCGGTTCACACAGGCCATGGCAGTGCCATGGCTTTTTTTATGCCCGTTTTTCGCCATCTCAGGGGAGGGATAGCACCCTCACCCACATGGCCCCCTTGCCCACCTCGCTCCGTGGGCCCGGGGTGAGCTGGCCGCTTTCGGGGTCGATGGCATGCAGCGCCACCTCGTGTGATTGCTGCCCGGTCGCGATGAGCCAGTGGCCGCTGTGGTCGATGGCAAAGCCCCGGGGACAGGCCTCGGTCGGGAAGTGGCCGAGGGGGGTGAGGGCGCCATCCTGGGGGGAGACGCCGAACAGGGTTAGCAGGCTGCTGGCCCGTTCGCTGGTGTAGAGAAAACGTCCATCCGGGGTCAGGTGCAGGTCGGCGCCCCAGCGCTCCCCCTCATAGCCTGGGGGCAGCATGTCCAGGCTCTCGCGCGCCACTATCTGTCCGTCCGCCTCCCTGTGGTAGCGATTGAGGGTGGCGTCGAGTTCGTTGAGGCAATAGAGATCGCCGTTGTCCGGGTGCAGTGCCAGATGGCGGGGCCCGGCGCCGGGGGCGGTGTGAATGTCCCCCAAGGGATGGGGAACCAGCTTCTCGTCCACCAGGGCAAAGCGGCGCACCCTGTCCTCTTTCAGGCAGGCCACCAGCAGATCCTGCTCCCCGTTTTGCCCCGTAAGCCAGGTGACCGAGTGGGCCGCCATCAGGTGGTCGAGACGCTGGTGAGGGGGCTGCATCCGGCCCGCCTGATCCTGGCGGGAGACGGTGACGTGGTTGAAGGCGTAGGAGGCGGCAAAGAAGAGGCGGCCGCTGTCGTCCGTGCAGGTGTGGGAGGCGCTGCCGAGCAGCGGCGCCGAGGTCGGGGCCCCGAGCCGCCCATCGGCGGCGATGGGGAAGCTCAGCACCCGAAAATCGGGGCGCACCCCCGCATGGAGCCAGCGCCGGTCCGGGCTGATGACCAGGGGCTGCACCTCGCCGCCGGTCTGCACTTCCTGCAGCGGGGCGAGGGTGCCTGCCTCGAGGCGAAACACATGGATCAACCCGCTCACCGGGTTGGCCACATAGACCACTTGTTGCATTGCATCTCCTTTGCGACGGCCATCCGTCGGGTCAAGGGAAAGGGGAGTCCCGGCGTCTCAGGCGGGGATCAGGATCTCGCGAATGACGGGCACCACTGACAGTACCAGCAGGGCTGCCATCACCTGGTTGAAGCGGCGACGGGCAAGATCGTTTGCCAGCCAGCGCTTGAGCAGGGAACCGCACAGGAGCCAGAGTCCGACGCAGGGGAAAGAGACGATGAAGAAGGTCAGGGCTATGGTCAGGTTCTGCTGGTGGAAGTCGGCTCCCGCGCTGGTGAAGGCGGCGATGGCGCCGGTGGCGACCACCCAGGCCTTGGCATTGACCCACTGGAACAGGGCACCCTTGAAAAAGCCGAACGGGCGGGTCCCGTTGCTGTCAGCCATCCCGTCCGTCGGGCGGGCGATGAGCCAGGCAAGATAGAGCAGATAGAGGGTGCCCGCGCACTTGATGAACATGTGGAGTTCGGGGAAGCGGGTAAAGAGCTGGCCAAAGCCCAGCCCCACCAGCAACAGCATCAGGGTGAAGCCGACGCAGATCCCCATGAGCAGCGGCAGGCTGCGCCTGATCCCGAAGTTGGCGCCGGCGCTCATCACCATGATGTTGTTCGGTCCCGGGGTGACCGATGCCGAGATGGCAAAGAGCACCACGGCGTAGAGCGAGTCCATTGGGTTCCTCGTGCAGACAGTCCGTTGTCTTCCCTATATTGGGGGCGATCTGCGCTTTCCAAGGCGGGGGGCGGGCAGAAAAAAACAGGCCCCGTGACGGGGCCTGTGAAGCGGGCGGGATCAGACGGGCTGGTTCCCCGCCGGCGGCAGCGCCGGGCGGGATTCCACCTTCTGTTCGTCTCCCTGCATGTTCTTGATGTAGACGTCCATCTGGTTGAACGCGATCTCGATGCCATGCTCGCGGAACAGCACGTCGATGCGGCGGTTCAGCTCGTCGATGGCCGGGTTGCGATCCCCCAGCTCGCTCACGAAGAAGCGCAGCTCGTGATCCAGGGTGCTGGGCCCGAAGGTGAGGAAGTAGACGATGGGGGCCGGGTCTTTCAGCACCCGGCTGTTCTCCATGGCGGCCTGCATCAACAGCTTGCGGGTCAGATCCAGATCCGAGCCATAGGCCACCCCGACCCGGGCGATGACCCGGGTGACGGTGTCGGACAGGGACCAGTTGATGAGCCGCTCTATCATCAGCTGCTGGTTCGGGATGATCACCTCCTTGCGGTCGAAGTCGGTGAGGGTGGTGGAGCGGATCCTGATCTTGTTGACCGTGCCCGAGATGGTGCCGATGGTGACGGTGTCGCCGATCCGCACCGGGCGCTCGAACAGGATGATGATGCCCGAGATGAAGTTGGAGACGATCTGCTGCATGCCGAAACCGATACCGACCGAGAGACCGGCGGCCAGCCACTGCAGCTTCTCCCACTGGACCCCCAGCATGGCCAGCGCGGTGAGCGAGCCCATCCCGATCAGCACATAGTTGAGCATGGTGGTGAAGGCGTAGGCGGTGCCCTGGGCGAGGCGCAGCTTGGAGAGCACCAGCACCTCCAGCAGGCCTGGCAGGTTGCGGGCCAGCGACAGGGCCGCCCCGAACAGGAACAGGCCGGTCAGCACGTCGCTCAGGCTGATGGGATAGAGCACGGCGTTGGCCCCTGTCCCCTCGCTCTTGTGCCACAGCACCACGCTGTCGAGGTAGGTGAAGACCGCCACCAGATCGGACCAGAGCCAGTAGAAGGCGACGCCGAACACCAGCAGCAGCATGATGCGGGTCAGACGCAGGGACTGCTGGCTGACCTCTTCCAGATCCATGGGCTGCTCTTCGATGGCTTCGCCCCCTTCCGCATCCTCCTGGGTCTTGTGTTCCCGCTTGGCGACCGCGCGGCGATAGGCCAGACGACGGGCCGCCAGCTCAAGACCGCGCAGGGCGGTGCGATAGACCAGACCCCAGATGATGATGAGGTAGAAGGACTCGATGAGCCTGCCGGTGAGTTTCAGGGCCGTGTAGTAGTAGCCAAGGGCTGCCAGCACCATCAGGGCCACCGGCGCCAGCGCCAGGGCGACGGCGGTCAGGGTCTGCAACATGCTCGCCTCGCCCTTGATGCGGGCGCGGGAGATGGGCAGCACCAGGTAGGCGGTCAGCCCCAGCAGCAGCATGGTCATGCCCTGGCCGATGACGTCGTTGCCAAGGGAGGAGGGCTCCACCACCGCCTTGGTCGACAGCATGATGAGGGGCAGCAGGGGCAGCCAGAGGTAGCGCATGCTGTTGCGCTTGGCCTGCAGCTCGTCCCGCGGCATGCGGAAGTGGGTCTCGCCGATGCCCCCCGGTCGCATCACCGACAGGTAGACGCTGAACACCAGGTAGCCGAGGGCCAGGTTCAGGGTGATCTGGAAGATGAGCCTCGGGCTCAGCAGACCGCAATAGGCGAGCAGCAGGCCGGCGGCCAGGATGAAGAGGGTGCCCGGCAGGCGTTGCAGCACGGTGAACAGCAGAGCACGGGGGGTGTGCCACTGGCTGTCCTGACGAAAACGTCCCAGATCCTTGACGATCTTCTTCTGGCGCTCGAGCAGGGTGCCGCGCTTCCACAGCAGCAGGCCGCCCACCAGCAGCAGCGGCAGGGAGAGCAGGGAGACCGCCAGCAGCATGTCGCCCCAGCCGCTCCAGTCCGGTTTCAGCACCCAGTCGGAGGCCTGCTTGAAGGCCTGGGCCGGCCAGGTGATGAACCACTTGGCATCGATGGGCTTGTTGCTGCTCACCCAGAAGATGTGCTGTTGCAGGGTGAACTCGATGGAGGCATAGACCCGGGTCAGCTGCTGCTGGGTCAGTTGCAGGCTGATGGCGTTGGTGAGCTGGGCATCCATCTGGCGGTTGAGCTGATCCAGCAGGCCGATGCGGGTGTCGATGAGCTTGGCAAGGCTGGCCCTGTCTTCGTCGCTCACCGTCTCGCCGCTGCTGGCGATGAGGTTGTCCAGATACTGGTTCTTCTGGAACAGCTGGTCACGCTGCTGGCTCAGTTCGAACTGGGCCAGGTGCAGGTCGGCGATCTGCTCCTCCAGGTTCTTCACCAGGGTGGAGGGGGCCGCTTCCAGCTGCTGGTAGAGCTGATAGAGGATGCGCGAGAGCAGCAGGTTGCCCTTGAGCATCTGCACCTGTTCGTTGAGGTTGCGCTCGGTCTGGGTGCCGCGCTCCAGCATGCTCTTCGCCTGCAGGTTCTTCTGGGCCAGGGTGTTGAGGCTGTTGGTGGAGCTGATGAGTTGCTGGCTGAGCTGGTAGTTGAGCTCCTGCTCTTTTTGCACCAGGGGGTTGTCTTCGGCGGCCACCAGTTCGCCGGTCTCTTCGGCGGTCTTCTCGGTGTCCCCCAGGCGCTTGGCGCTGCTCTGCTCCTGCAATGCCTGCAGTTTCTGCTCTTCACTGGCGAGACGGGCACTCTGGTAGTCCCGTTGCTTGACCACCAGATCCTGCATGCTGGTGCGGTTGTCCAGCTCCTTTTGCAGGTTGGCCAGTTGCAGATCCAGCAGGGCCAGTTCGGCATTAAGCTTCATTTTCTCGGCGCTGCTCACCCCGTCCCCGGCGTTGAGGCGGGTGCGGATCTCCTGGCTGCGCTGATAGGCGCGGCTCATGCTGGCCTGGGCCCGCTCCGGCAGGGTCTGCAGGTTGGTGATCTGGCTGCCGATGGTGCCAAGGGCCTCCTGGGCCGCCTGCATGTTGGCCATGATCTCGGGTTGGCGGGCATCGAGCTCCGCCAGGCTCATGGTGGCGTATTCGCTCTTGAGCTGCTCCGGGCTCTTGCCCTGGGTCAGGGCGTCGAGCTTGGCGCCGATCTCCTTGAGCTCTGCCGGCAGGGTGCGCAGGCGTTCGCTCTGGGTTTTGGCCTTGGTCTTCTCCTTGTCGATGCTGTCGAGGAGGGAGAGGGTGTCAGTCAGGAACTTCTGGTCCGCCTGCTGGCTGGCCGTGGGGGTGTCCGATTTGCCGAGGGCGTCGAGCGCCCGCTGCACGGTGGCGCGCTGGGGCAGATCCTGCGCCAGGGTGCTCGGGGTCCAGAAGGTGATGAGTAAACAGAGCAGCGGCAGCAGGGTGGCCGAGGCTCTTTTGAAGCGTGTTGAGAGCATAAAGCGTCCGGGTGATTATGCGATGTTCGGGGGATTTTCCACCAGGGTAAAATCCGCGTGGATTCTAGCACCGGCGCAAGAGGGGCAGCAGGGGGAGAGATAAAAAAAAACGGCGCCCGCAGGCGCCGCTTTCATCGGTTCAGGACTGATTACAGTACGTGAACGGAGGCGGTGTTGGTGGTACCGCTCGGTACCAGGGCACCGGAGACCATGACAACCACGTCACCCTTCACGCCCATGCCGATTTCCAGCGCGGCTTCTTTGCCGATGCGATAGAAGTCGTCGGTGGAGGCGATGGAGTCAACCACGTGAGCAACCACACCCTTGGTCAGCACCAGCTGGGCAGCGGTCTTCTTGTTGGTGGTGATGGCCAGGATCCAGGCTTTCGGGAAGTACTTGCGAATGGCCTTGGCAGACTTGCCGCCTTCGGTGGCAACCACGATCAGCGGGGCGTCCAGCTTCTCGGAGGTCTCTACCGCGCCTTTGCAGACCGCTTCGGTGATGCGCAGCTTGTTGCTGTCGTTGGCAGCAGACAGGTTGGACGGCATCACGGCGTCGGTACGCTCGCAGATGGTGGCCATGATGGTCACGGCTTCCAGCGGGTACTTGCCCTTGGCGGACTCACCGGACAGCATGACTGCGTCGGTACCGTCCAGGATGGCGTTGGCCACGTCGCCAGCTTCGGCGCGGGTCGGACGCGGGTTCTTGATCATGGAGTCCAGCATCTGGGTGGCGGTGATGACCACTTTGCGGGCTTTGTTGCACTTCTCGATGATCATCTTCTGGGCGAAGATCACTTCTTCAACCGGAATTTCCACACCCATGTCGCCACGAGCAACCATGATGCCGTCGGAGACAGCCAGGATGTCGTCGAAGTTGTCCAGGCCTTCCTGGTTTTCGATCTTGGAGATGATCTGGATGTTCTCGCCGCCGTGGGCTTTCAGGTGCTCACGGATTTCCAGCACGTCTTCTTTCTTGCGAATGAAGGAGGCGGCAACGAAATCAACGCCTTGCTCGCAACCGAAGATGAGGTCGCGCTTGTCTTTCTCGGCCAGGGCCGGCAGCTTGATGGAGACGCCCGGCAGGTTGATGCCCTTGTTCTCGCCCAGGTCACCGTTGTTGAGCACTTTACAGATCACTTCGCGCTCGGTGATTTCGATGACGTCCAGGCCAATCAGGCCGTCGTCAACCAGGATGCGGTTGCCGACGCGCAGGTCGCTGGCAAAACCGGCATAGGTGACGGCGACTTTGTCTTTGTTGCCCACCACGGTCTGGTCGGTGGTGAAGGTGAAGGTCTGGCCGGCGACCAGGGAGACGTCGTTGCCGCCTTCGAGCTTGATGGTGCGGATTTCCGGACCCTTGGTGTCCAGCAGGATGGCTGCGTGCTTGCCGGTTTCGGCCATGACAGCGCGCAGGTTGCTGATGCGACCACCGTGTTCGGCGTAGTCGCCGTGGGAGAAGTTCAGGCGCATGACGTTCATGCCGGCATCCAGCATCTTGCCCAGCATTTCTTTGGATTCGGTCTTGGGACCGATGGTGCAGACGATTTTGGTCTTTTTCATGTCAGTCTTCATGGTTAAGGAGTTTCCGCCGTGCAATATACACCAGTTTTTGGATACTTTTTATGATCCAGAAACAACGTTTTGAGCGAAAACGGCCTCAATTTGAAAGATAACGTTTTCGCTCACAGCTCATTTTAGGGGCTAAAATAATTGATTTTCCGCAACTGAGGCCATTTGGTTCCCATTTCTGGCCCCGCATCCTGCCCGATCCCATGTTGTTAAATGACAAACAACAGGGCCCCATTGCGGGGGCGATCCGGCCCGATGCCGTTGGCCGTCATCCAGTGTAGTCACTCCCTCCCGCGGCGTCAGGACGAAGCAACGCAAGGCTGGAGCCGGTAGGCCTACAGCGGAAAAAAACGCCGCCCCTCCCGGCACGCCGGGAGGGGCGGCAGCCCTCTGGATCAGCCGAAGAACCAGTAGCCGCGGTTGACCAGCCGGGTCAGCAGTTGCAGGAAGCCGGCCTGATCGGCGAGCTCCACCATGTCGGCCTGGGTGATGATGTCCTTGTCGCACAAGAGCGAAATGGCGGCCGCATCCTCGCTTGGCAGGGTCCAGGCTTCGCCGTCGATGTAGCAGGTGCGGCTCTCGCCGCTGAACCAGACGCTGCGCAACCCCGGCACCTTGATGGCGGGCTCCCCCTGGCTCAGCAGGTCGGCCACCTCGTCGGCGCTGTAGTCCGGCTCCACCGGATTGACGTCCAGATCGTGCTTGGCCTCGGAGATCATGGTGCCGAACCACTCCTTGAACAGGGTCTCGTCGTCGAGGGCCTGTTGCATCAGCTCCCGCAGGCGGTGCAGCTCATGGGGCTGGATCTCCCCGTGGCGGGCGCGGGGCTGGAGGTCCGGGTCGCCGTAACGTTCGGTGCGGATCTCGTTGTCGATCAGGTGATCGGCAAAGGAGGAGACAAGGGCCTTGGCGTCCGGCGCGCGGAAACCCACCGAGAAGTTCAGGGAGGGCTCGATGGCGTAGCCCTCGTGGGGGAATCCGGGCGGGATGTAGAGGATGTCGCCCGGCTCCATGATGACGTCGATGATCGCCTCGAACGGCTCGCAGTGCAGCAGGGCCGCGTGGGCGGCGAACTCGTTCAAGGGCTTGGCATCGCCGACCCGCCAGTGGCGCTTGCCCTGACCCTGGGTGATGAACACATCGTAGTTGTCGATGTGGGGACCGACCCCGCCGTGAGGGGTGGAGAAGCTCACCATCACATCGTCAAAGCGCCAGCCCGGGATGAACTGGAAGGGCACCGCCAGCTCGTGCACCTCGGGTACCCAGTGGTTGCACGCCTGCACCAACACGGTCCAGTTCTCTTCCCCCAGGTGATCGTAGGATTCGAAGGGGCCGTGGGCCGCCTCCCACTTGTTGTTGAAGCGGGTGACCAGGCGCGACTCAATCACCTCTTCCATGGCCAGACCTGCCAGCTCGTCCGGGCTGATGGGATCCTGAAAGTCGGTGAAACCGCCCTTGATGAGGAGCGGGCGCTTCTGCCAGTAGTGCTCGAGGAAGTGAGCGATATCCAGATTGAGTTGGTACATGGTGCTTCTCGTATCTTGTGAGAGGGCTTGCCCAAGGCGGGCTTGGGCAAGGGCTCTGAAATGGCCCGATAGAGGGTGATCATATCAAATGGGCCAAAATCAACGGGGGCCCTGCCGTCATGACAGAGCCCCCGCCGGTTCGGTTTAGCCGCTTACTTCAGCAGATCGACCAGGCGCTGGGCCTGACCGAGGTAGTTGGCCGGGGTCAGCTTCTTCAGTTCGACCTTGACGGCCTCGGGCAGTTCCAGGGTGTCGATGAAGGTGCGCATCCCTTCGGCATCCACGCGGCGGCCACGGGTCAGCTCTTTGAGCTTCTCGTAGGGCTTCTCGATGCCGTAGCGGCGCATCACGGTCTGGATGGGCTCGGCCAGCACTTCCCAGTTGGCGTCCAGATCGGCGGCCATGGCGTCCGCGTTGGCTTCCAGCTTGGAGATGCCCTTGAGGGTCGCCTGATAGGCAATCAGGGAGTAACCCACCGCCACACCCAGGTTGCGCAGCACGGTCGAGTCGGTGAGATCACGCTGCCAGCGGGAGATGGGCAGTTTGCTCGCCAGGTGCTGGAACACGGCGTTGGCCAGACCCAGATTGCCTTCGGAGTTCTCGAAGTCGATGGGGTTGACCTTGTGGGGCATGGTGGAGGAGCCGATTTCGCCGGCGATGGTGCGCTGCTTGAAGTGACCCAGGGAGATGTAACCCCAGACGTCACGGTCAAAGTCGATCAGGATGGTGTTGAAGCGGGCCAGGGCGTCGAACAGCTCGGCGATGTAGTCGTGGGGCTCGATCTGGGTGGTGTAGGGGTTCCAGGTCAGGCCGAGAGAGGTGACGAACTCCTCGGAGAACTGGTGCCAGTCCACATCCGGGTAGGCGCTGATGTGGGCGTTGTAGTTGCCCACGGCACCGTTGATCTTGCCCAGCAGCTCCACCGCCATGATCTGCTTGAGCTGGCGCTCCAGACGGTAGGCGACGTTGGCCATCTCCTTGCCCATGGTGCTCGGGGTCGCCGGCTGGCCGTGGGTGCGTGACAGCAGCGGCATGTCGCGGTACTCATGGGCCAGGCGCTTGAGCTCGGAAATCAGCTTCTCGCAATAAGGCTTGATGACCTCGTCGCGGGCGGTTTTCAGCATCAGGCCGTGGGAGTTGTTGTTGATGTCTTCCGAGGTGCAGGCGAAGTGAATGAATTCGCTGACGGCGGCCAGCTCCGGGTTCACTTCCACCTTCTCTTTCAGGAAGTACTCCACCGCTTTCACATCATGGTTGGTGGTGCGCTCGATCTGTTTGATGCGGGCGGCATCCTGCTCGTTGAAGTTGCTGACGATGCCGTCAAGCACGGCATTGGCTGCCTCGCTCAGGGCAGGGACTTCCGGGATCCCGGCGTGGCTGGCCAGTTTTTGCAACCAGCGCACCTCGACTTCGACGCGAAAACGCAGCAGACCGAATTCGGAGAAGATAGGGCGCAGGGCATCGGCCTTGTCGCCATAACGACCGTCAATCGGGGAAACGGCAGTCAGCGCGGACAGCTCCATGGGGTGAACTCCTGATGATTGGTGTGGGGGTTAAAATCGTTTGGCCAGTTCCACCATCTTCTTGCGGGCGAAGATGATCTGGGTACGGCTGCCGCCGAGCTGGCGCCACAGCACCACGGCGCGGATGCCTGCGAGCAGCAGGGCGCGCACCTTGTGCTGCACCAGGGGCTGCTGCAGGAAGAGCGGGGTGCCCGCCACCTGGATGCGCGGCCCGATGGGGCTGATAAGGTCGCTGTAGATGCTCGCCATGTTGGCCAGGATCTGCTCGTCGAGCAGATCGAAATGCTGTTGCTGGCGGCCGATCTGTCCGATCCGCTCCCCCAGCATGTTGAGAATGTCCTTGCGCTTGGCCAGCTTGCGCTCCAGCGCAATCAGGCTCACCACGTAGCGGGTCAGCTCGGCGTTCTTCTGGCTGCCGTCGGCCCCCAGCTGCTCCACCAGGGCGCGGTAGCCGTCGCGGATGGCGAGGTGGCTGCCGAACACTTCCAGCGGCTGCTTGGGATTGGTCACCAGCACGCTTTGCAGGCTCTCGCGCAGGGAGGCCTCGTCACAGCTGCCGTCACGGGCCACTTTTTGCACCAGATAGGCCGCCTGGCAGATGCCGGCGAAAGCCATTGTTCTGTCTTGGAATTTGTCGCTCACGTCTGCTGCCTTCTGTTAAGGATTCAAACCGGATGGCTGAAACGCTGTTCTATGATGCCGCCGCCCAGGCAGACTTCCCCGTCATAGAAGACGGCGGACTGGCCCGGGGTCACCGCAGCCTGTTTCTCGTCGAAGATGA
>ERZ650300.1396-NODE-1396-length-13686-cov-4.502824_pt1 | contig 13686 bp, 18 predicted proteins | sample MGYA00376236_ERZ650300 | MGnify/ENA primary metagenome ERZ650300 (study PRJEB26733, sample SAMN07839303) | wastewater metagenome | biome: urban; feature: wastewater treatment plant; material: waste water | place: USA: North Carolina | collected 2016-04-28 ... | reverse complement strand
AAGCGTTCAATGAATGCAGAAATTATTTCTCGTCTAGAAAAAAGTTTTGATATTAATGAAGTTAACTTTAATGGTAAGTATGTATTTTCGGAAGCTTTCTATGACTGCGCTAAGAACGATACAGAATCAGATAACCTCTCACTCATCGAGATATTGGTGTTGAATTATCTTAGAGATAAAAACTATAGCCCTGCTGCATTGGAATTACTTACCAAGGATTACAAGAATTGGTCTAAGTTGAATCAATTCTATTTTATCCCAATCATGATTGTCCTAATCTTATCTCAAACCATGGAGATGTAATGACACGACGTTACGAACAAATCGACGATCAGAAAGACAGTAGCTTCTACATCTTTGATGTAATGTTCCTCATTAGTGTTAATCAACTTGATATCACTACGTCTGATTACATTGAGCAATTAGGGTTTGTTGATTCTGGGGATTCTGGAATTAATAGAGAAGTTGCCAATGAGCGTATACAGACACATGCCAGTATTGCAACTATGGTAGATTATATCAAGAAAGGTATTAGTTTCCATATTGTTAATAGCGAAGACACTGTTGTTATCCATGAGTACATTCAGCATCATTTGGAACGTTTTGCCAGAAAGATGTCAGGTAATCAGAGGCTCAATAGGAATGCCTATCCTATTGATGATCTATTATCCTTAGAGCAGCTAGCTGATAAGGTTTATGGTCATGCTAAGTTCTTGGAGACTGGTGTTGATGAACGTGGCTTCTTCGAGAAGATGTTGGAGAGTGCCGGTCTGACTGGATTCTTCTCTGGTTCTGGTGAGAAATCTGAAGAAGAGATTGCTGATCTTCCTGAGAATAGAGAACGTGAATCCTTTGCTGATGTGTTTAAAAAGAAACAACAAACGTTAGATCAAAATGGAAATAGATGATTCGCCACTAATGAATGAGGTGGATAAGGTCATAGAAGATGGACCCAGGGATGTGTACTATAGATGGGAAGCAGAATTCAAAATCAAGGACACATTTGAGGGTGAGCTACCATTGACAGAAAAAGACAAGAAATTAGCTTCAGAGGAAGAACTCAATGAGAAGATCTACAAACCTCTGAAGCTCTTGTCCTTCGATACAGAGAGAGATTACGAAAAGAACTATGGGGATTATCTTAAGCTCAGAGCTTTTGTCCCCTATGGTACTTGGGTTAAGGTACTCTTTATTGCAAGAGAGCATTTACTCTGTACCATCACTAAGACCCCACTCATTGAATCAACGTATGAAGTAGATCCTGATCGTGAGATCGTAACTGTGAGTTATGATTGTATTCCTCAAATGAGAGAAGATCTCGAAATAGAGGTATCACGATTTGCGATGCAAGATAAGTTTACACTTGATACAACCTTTGCACCATTAGAGATTGATTTTGAGTTACTAGACCGCAGTCTAGAGGTGACTCGTAAAGTAACTATGGGTGCTATTGTTCGTAAACAAAAACCAGAAGATGTTATCAAAGGCATCATGGCCAAGTTTACTGAAGATCTAGAAATTGATGAAGGTAAAGCTGTAGAGAAAATTACTTTGATTAAACCTGACAATGAAGAAGAGAGAGAACATTTCCTTATTCCACACGGAACTAAGATCTTAGATGTTCCCAACTTCATTCAGAACAAATGTGGTGGTGTGTTTAGTACTGGACTGAATACATTCTTCCAAAATAATCAGATTTACATCTACCCTATTGCTAATCTTAAAAGATTTGATGAGGAAGAGCAAACTCTCACTGTTATCAGAGTACCTGAAAATAGATACACCGATATTGAAAGAACGTATAAGTTAGATGATAAACGCTTAACTGTTCTAGCTACTAGTGAATCTAAATTCTCTGACATCAATAAAGCCATGTTACTGAAAGAAGGTAATGGTGTACGCTTTGCTGATGCTAGAAAATTCATGAACAAGATAACAGAGACTAAGGATAATAAGTCAATCATTAAACGTAAAGATACCAACCACGAGTATCTCTCTGTTCCTTTAGAGAAACAGAATACTGTTGAAATGGCCGAGACTAGAATCCACTCTAATCCTTTTAAAGAATACAGTAAACATGCTAAGAAGGACGGCGGTCTTTTTAGTTTTGTCTGGCAAAATGCTGACATTAGTTTACTCTACCCAGGGATGCCTGTTAAAGTTCTTTATAGTGATCAAGAAGATGTTAAAGAGTTACAAGGTGTATTGTTAAAGGTACATGGTGTGATTCAATCTACCGTTCAAGGGATGGCTCCCTCAGGTCATATTAGCCAAGCTTCGTTATTCGTTTATGCTGCTGTACCTGAAGAGGTAGGAAAATAAACTATATAGAAATCTTAAGGGTATCTAAGAGGATTTATAAATGTTAGCTTTAAATATCAAGCAAGAACCAAAGAAAGTTATCTTTGATCGCTTTAATGCTCTTAATGCGTTGCAGCTCAATCCAGATGACTTTCTTCTCTCCTCTGTAGAAGCATTCAATGATGCACAGAGAAAGACTAATACAAGAGTCCTAGCTTCACCCGTTGTTGATTCTAGTGGCTATAATGCATTCCATATCTACTACAACCGTATGGATCTGGCTGAAGTTTTTGATCGTATTAATCTCGAAGTCAAAAGTACTAGCTTAGACAAGCTAGTTGAGATACTCGATATGATCAATACAGAATTGGGTATTTATCTCACTGCTGATGATATCGTAGATGCAGACATCATTTACGACGACCCCACTGATAGAACGTTACGTGCTACAGTAGACGTAGTTGCTCAAGCTACGTCTTATCTCTTTACAGGTAATCATACCTTAGTACTTAACGAGAGAATTAATCCTTACGATCCTGGGGTTAAGAATGCAGTGACTGGATTGGCTTTCATTAGTGATGGAACCAATACTGATATCACCAATATTAACACAAGTATCGCTGAGGAACCCTACTTTGGTTTCTTAGATGGCGTTACTGTTAATGCTACACCAGATATCAAAGGTGTGAGACTAATCGATAACGGTGCTTATATCTTTGGTGATTTCGATTTAGATGTGCCGAACACTATTACTGGTTCCCAAGGCAGTACTGTTTATCATGGCATTACAGTTAATAGAATTGGTAAAGTAATTGCTGTCGACAAAGTCGCCAGATTTGATAACGTTTATCAAAAAGACGTTAATTTCTCCGCTAAGCCTGATGGTACTAAATTCTATCTAGCAGATAAAAGAAAGTATATCACCAGTGGTAATATTGTTGGACTTTATCGTTACAACAATAAAGGTGAGCGAGATAATACTTTGGTTACAACCAACATGTCGTTGATTGTTGACAAGGTACTTCCTCTTGAGACGGGTTTCATTGCGGCATCTGAGATGCAATTGACACCTAAACGTGTAGTGAAGATCCAGAGATACAATGAGAATGGGTCTGTCAATACCGAGATGCCTGAGATTCAAATCGGGGATGTCTTAGGTATTGATATCGAAGTACAAGGTATGGTACTGTCTCACAACGACTCTGGTATTGTTGATGGTTTCTATGTTCTCTTGAGAAACTTCTTCAGCCAGTCTATTGTACCTACTGTTAACGGTGTTAAGGTATACGGTGATAAACATCTTAATAAGCGTAACTATATCTTACCAGTTCTGAAGTTTACAATGGAAGGTAACTTGGATACTACCTTCAACGGTAACCTTCAAAAAGCTAATAAAGATTTCTTCCAGCCAGAAATTGGTTTACATCATTTTGACAGATTGTTCCCACAAAAAGACGGGTTTATAATTTTCAATAAGGTACGTAATCCTATAACAGGAGTCTTTACATTAGTTGGTTTAAGAGTACGAAGAGACGGCAGTTACAAATTCCTGACCGGAGATGAGTATTTTGATTTACCAATGGTGAAATCTGTTATTGCTGTTGATCAGAATGCCAATACTTTCCTAGCATCTGTGATAGTGGAAGAAATTGATAATAACGATCTCATCGTAGAGAAACCTAAGGTTATCGGTTTTGACGAGAATGGCGTCTACACCGGTGTGTACTTAGAACTCGATACTCCTTTGTCTATTCAGGACATGGTGATATTTAAGAACTGAGGTTAGATAAATGAACGGTAAGTTCGTTAGATTGTTTGAAGAAAGTCTACTCGATAGACTACTAAAGGATCACGATCCTCGCCTTCATGTATCTGATTATGTGTTAGGTATTCCTAAAAACAATCTTAATCCAATAACCAGATTACTGGGCAATACGTATATTGAATTACATCCCAGAAATCCTGTACCGAATAAAGGCAGCATCATTACACATTACAATAGAGAGAGCCTTAGTTTCTCTGTAATGAACATCGTCCCAAGACGACGTATTGATGTAGAAAAAGAAGTTGATCTTTATTCTATTCTTGGTCAAATTAATCGGACTTATCTATTAAGTCTGACTACCAACGATGTTTACAACACATCCATTAAGGAATTCCCTAATGGAAAAATGTATGCTGTTATCCTGGCTAGACCAGAGTCTTATAGATATACTGGTAAAGTCGAGATAGAGGTAAACGTTGACCCTGCTGAAAATGAACCCATTTCGTTGGAACTAAGAGGAGTAGTTGTAAGTACTCTACCAGCAGCTAGTATCAGTTTGGTAGCAACTCTGGAAGATAAAGTATGAAGCAGTTAATTACGATGCTTAACTCCTATCCGGGAGTCAAAGTCAACGAACATGATTTTGTATTTAGTAAACCGACGTTTATACCGCATCTGAAAATGGATGTCGTTAATGTTAAAAGTAGATTAGGATCTAACGGTTATATTGATAGAGATTTCACATATAAACGTTATGATCTTAATGCTATTAGTGCAGAACGAACATTTGAAGTAAACGTTAAAAATGAAAAGACATTGCATCAACTATTGTATGCTCTGAATAAGGTGTGTCTCTTTCCTTATCAAGAAGGAGGTCCATTGACTGTTCAGGACAAGCACATGCCAATGTCAGTGAAGGACGTTAAGAATTTTGTCTTACCCACTTTGGCAACTGGTGATAGCACTACAGTTCATGTTGAAGCCTTGCCAGATTCGTATTACTTCCGTGGAAGTTTGACGCTTAAACTGAATAAGATCTCTTACAATGGTAGATTGACCAAAATCGATTTCATACCAAATGTAATGAGGAAATAATTTGATGACTTAAACAACAAAGGTTTTTAGAAATGGCACTCCCAACCCCAGAGGAAAAACTAGCAGCGATGTTTAACAAGGATCGCGCTGATAATAGTTTACCACTTATCGATTTTAACGAGTATGTGTTCCAAGCACCTGCTCCTTATGTTGGTGTGCGTAATACTCGTATCTACGCTCTGCCTGCATTAAGCTCGCTGTATGTGGGTCGTATCTCTATTACATACGACCGTATTAACTTTAACACTGTAACTAACGTTTCTGTGGTTAAGGGTTCAGCAACGACAGTTCATCAACTGTTGCCTGCTATTAACGAAGAGTTAGGTATTGCATTGGCTACGAGTGATGTGGCTGATGCAGCGCTGCCAGCATCGGGTGGTTTCACCCTGACCGCTACCTCCGTGAATAAACTGTTCACTGGTAACACCACTGTTGCCTATAGAACGTAATTCATACGACATAATTGGGAGACCTTCGGGTCTCCCTTTATGTCGTTAATAAAGTCTAAATAAAAAAGATTTGATTCTATATTATCACTCTGTGGCGCGTGGCGCGTAACTTTTGAATTAAAGTTTATTTTTTTATGTTACCCTAGGATGATTTGATTAATGGAAAAGGATTCATAATGAAAAAAACAGCTCTCTATGTTTTCATCGAAGGCGCCGATGGTGTAGGTAAGAGTAGCGTTACCAATGCACTACTCAAGGATCTGGCAACAACCCAAAAAGAAATTGCTGCAACCCATGTTATTAAACATACTCAACCCGGTATGGCTTTCTATAACAGTTGGGTCAACGGTACTGTAACAGGTCTTAATGCTGCTCTCAATATGTTGGCAGTTACAGCAGCTACTCTTGAGAATATTCAACAAGGGAGAGAAGAGTATGATATCATTGTCGTAGATCGTTCACAGGCTTCTTTTTTTGCTTATCAGTTGAACAACGGTAATGTCCGTACTCTGCTAGAGCCAGCTTACGAAGAGACACTGAAGGCAGACTTCTACAAGAACTGTAACTTCACTACTATTTATCTGCATTGTGATTCTCAGATCGCTATTGAACGAATGAAACATAGTCGTGGTACATTAGATGCTATCGAGTCTCATGGCCCTGATTATCAAGATACAGTAAAGAAGTATTACGATGAATGCTTTGCTCTGTATGAGTCTTTGCGTCCTGGTATCAAGATTGATACTAGTTTAAACGATCAAGTAACCTGTAGTAAAATTGCTTTCGATTTTGTTATGAAACAACTTGAATTGAGAACCAAATGAAAGGCTTACTCGATAAAGGATTCATGAAGTTGAATCCCAATCTCATCAAGAATACAATGCTCCATGTCTTACAAAAAAGACAGGAGAAAGTATTCAGTAACGACAATGGGAAGAAACCTATTAAGGTAGTTCCAAAGACTGTTACACCCACCACTTACAAACGTCGTCCAGTGAGGAAATCAAATGCTGTTTAAAGAAGAGAAAGCCTATCTAGCCATTGCCAACGATATTATCGAAAATGGTTCTACACACAAAGATCGTACTGGTGTAGGTACTCGTGCTGTCTTTGGTCGCACAATGGACTTTGATTTGACTGATGGTAAGATCCCTATGCTTAGTACACGTAAGGTTCCTACTCGTTTCATGCCAATTGAATTGGTGTGGTTCATCAGTGGCGATACTAATATTAAGTATCTATTGGAGAACAATGTCAATATCTGGAACTCTTGGGTAAAGCCTGAGACTGCTGTTTACGACAACGATCCTAAGAACTTCATCAAAGAACTTGAGAAGCAAGGTGTCATCAAGTTGGATGAAAATTTCAAGGAAGTCTATAACCACATGGATACTGCTGCGGTTAATGCTGTAGTAGGTATGCTCACTGGTAAGAAGGTTCCTGATTCCCGACTACTCTCTGGCTCTATTGGTGATGGAGCTTACGGTGCACAGTGGCGTAAGTGGGAAGATATCCGTATTGTCAGTGTTGAAGAAGTCCAAGCTTTCACTGATAAAGGTTATAAGGAATTGGCTCGTTTCAATGAAAACGTTGAAACGAAGATCGAAGACCGTGACCATGACACACTGGAAGTAAAAGGCTACAAGGCTATTACTGATGTGGTAGAGCGTGTCATTGTTCAAAAGAAGATTGATCAACTTAAAGAAGTTATCGATCAAATCAATAACAATGAGAACAGCCGCCGTATTATCTTGAGTGCATGGAATGTAGGGCGTTTAGATCAAATGCAGCTCCCACCATGCCATACGATGGCTTTATGGAATGTTCGACGTGCAGAAGATGGTACAAAGTATCTGACCTGTAGCTTAGTGTGTCGTAGTCAAGATTTCCTCGTTGGGACTTGCGCGAATATTGCACAGTATGCAATGCTCACCCACATGATCGCTCAAGTGACTGGTTGTGTTGCAGAACGATTGGTATGGTTTGGTTCCAACGTACACATCTATGATAACCAGATCGAGTTGGCAATGGATCATCTCCAGCGTCTGCCTCTGCGTAACACTGTTCGTGTTGCTTTGAATAAGGATATCACTGACATTGATGAGTTCAAACCAGAAGATATTAAGATCACTGGTTATGAGAACTTCCTTCCTCCTATTAAATATCCTGTAGCAGTATGACGAACCATACAAGGAGTTAAAATGAAAATCGTAGATGTTGAAAGTGAACTGTGTACACCTGTAAAACATAGTGTTGGTCAAACTATACAGCTCTCCAATGATGTTATCTATTACGAAGAACAGTTGAAGATTATCGCATCCGAGATTGCTGAAGCTAAGGCACTCGATAAGATGTCTCGTTTCACCAAGACTGCAAAGGTCAAGGAACTTTTAGGCGTAATTAAAGATCATCGAAAGATTATCCAAGGCTATGTCAATAAACATCATGAAGCAGCCAAGAGGAATGAAATCCTCTCTCGTGGTGAGTTGTTCAATTCTTTCGTGAAAGATACCAGTACAGTTTCAGATATGAAGCTGGCTTTGTTCAAAGAGTTACGCAAGTATTGTGCTGACTCTGGCTACATGGGTAAGCGGTAATAAAAAAGTTTCAATCCTATATCATGGTTGTAGAGTTTAGACTGCTATAAACTTTTAACCGTACTTTTAAGGAGTAGATATGGGATCGTTCTTTTATGATCCATACACTGAGTTTGATTTTGGGAATCTCGGTTTCCCGGATGAGATCTCAGTGATGGTGAACAGAATGGTGAGGGAGTATCGTGAGAACGATAAACTTCTTTTCATCAAGACTAAATTTCAACAAAGCACTGGACTGCAACTGTTGAAATTCAATAGCCCAACGAACATCAACACAGTGATCGTGGTCTTCAAAAAGACTGATGTCGATAAAGTCGATCTCAGCAATGTGGAAGTTATCGTTAAGTCTGATCAACAGCCTTCGTATAACAACTTCACAAAACCTCGTAAGAAGATCGTAAAGAAGAACTTCGACTTGAGGACAGAACTCTCTGAATGTATCGAATACATCAGGCCATTCCTATGGATTGATGGTAACGAAAAATACGAGGAGTTCGTCTTCAATTGTAAGATTGGTATTGATAGTTTCAAGCCTGATAGTAAATTCCTTGTTGCTGCAAGGATTGCGGGCTACGAGATCATCGACCAAAATACAATTGAACTCCAGTTGAAGGGTGATTACAAAACATGGTACTACAGAGTGGATGCACGAAAAGTAACAGCTTTTGCTATGATCACCGATCTTGTAGGTATGTTGTTAGTCATCAGTCCAGATGGTGGCTACAAAGTGGTTGGACGTATGCTCGAAAAGCGTCTCAACTTGATTTAATATTATGGAGTAGGGCAGTCTATGCTGTCCTACTCTGTAATTTATTTTTTGTGAGGTTTGATATGGTAAAGGCAGTCGCTGATAAAACGAAGAAGGCTGCTACTAAAGTAGCAGTGAAGAAAGCTCCCGCAAAGAAGACGGTAGCGCCGGTTAAAGTTGTTAAACCTGTTAAGGCAGTGAAAGCTGTCAAGACTGTTAGTAAACAACCCAAAGAGCATTCGATAACAGTACCTGATCTATCAGTTCCAATGGGGCTGGCTAGAGAAGCACTGGCATCGATATGATCCTAATAAGGAAAGGGTAGTTTACTACCCTCTTCTTTATGTTGGAAGATTTTGTTTTGAGAACTATGTGGATCTTTGACTTAGTCATAACACATGTTTGGTTGATCAAAGTAATGTGGGTCTCAATAACACTTACCACCATAGTTCTCTTCATCTACCATCTGCAATCTTATTATGAACTAGACTTCTTTATGGAGCATGTCGATGTTCTAGGTGAGTTCAGTATGGCAAGCTACAAGATATTCATGGTACTGTTTGCTATCGTTCCGATATTAGGCGGTATGGTTATTATTTGGTCTGTGGCTGAGGGACTAGATAGTCGTAAATTCTTAGCTAGGTTTGGTTGTCCTTAACGACCCATCATCATTGAAAAAGGTAAGATATGTCTGATCAAAAAGAAATCGTAATGGTCACTGACCGTGAGAAGTTTATCGCTTCTACCAAAACAAAGAAGATCACCACCTTGTCTGGTGTTGAAAAGAACGTCTACGAATTGCCTAGCGGTGAATTCCAACATCTCTATTTCTCTGGCTACAAGCGTCCAGAGTGCGAGAAGAACTACGATTTCATCCAGATGATCCCATACATCATCTTGCGTGACATCGACCGTGATACTGGTGCTGTCAAGTATCTTACCTATAAGCGTGGTAAGAAGGGTGCAGAGAACAAGCTGCACGATAAGTTCTCGGTAGGTGTGGGTGGCCACATCGCTGTGAACCACTACGTTGATCCATCGCTCAAGTCTGATCACGTCTACATTCAACATTATGCTGTTCCAGCAAAGATTGTTGTTTCTGAATTGGTTAAGGAGATTCAAGAAGAGACTGGTTTCAACATGTTTGATCAGTTTACTTTTGAAGAACTCGATCACATTGTCATGAAGGCATCACCTTTCTATCTTGACGAAGGACCAGAGAGTGTGAACAGCTATCACTTCGCACTGCCTATTGCAATCAATGTTCACGGCTTTGCTGATGCTTTCATCTCCAATGAACCTGGTGTCATCGAGAAGCTTTCCTGGAAGACTCCAGAAGAGCTGAAGGCTTTGGCTGACGCAGGGGCGCTCGAAGCTTGGACTGATATCGTTCTGAAGAACTTTATCCTCCGGTCATCACTGCTGAGTTTTATGAACAAGCCACTGGTAAAAAACCTATTCAGGATTATATTCTGCGTGCCAATTGTTCTAAGGCCGGTACGGTGATGCATCATTCCTGTGGATGGTGTGTGAAGAACAATGTTCCTAACACATTTGGTTCTGCTGCCCGCTGGCAGAACATCAATGAAAAGTCTGAGTAACTGATATAAGGGGAGTGCTTAGGCACTCCTTTTATGCCGGAGGTATCATGATCACTGCAAAAAAACTAGCATTTGAAAAGAAGAATTTGAGTAGTGAAGAATACCACGCAAGGCTACTCCAGAAAATCAACAATGTAATTGGTGTTAAGCACATCTTTACAACTAGGATAAATTACCAAGTTGTTGATGAAACAACTATTCTCGTTGATCTGCCATTAATCTTCATTGATTTTAATTGGCATTCTGTTTTCAATAGCAAAGTGTCTGAGCTTAAGGATGAGGAAATTGTACTACCTTTCCCGGATTGCATCTTTAAGATATCGTATATGGATAAACAACCAGTTATCCATGCTCGCCAAAGTAGTGAAACATTTAAAATTACTCTGGACATTCTATCAGATGACACCGAACTAGATGTTGCAGAGATCAAGCAACACATCTTGGCTGCTTGTTTATCTATAGAGTTAAATTTAGTAACCCTGCCTCCTACTGCTAAAATTAACTTGAATATAAAAAAGAAGCTTGAGTTCAAAGGTATCTCCTACGTCTTACTTCCTGTTAGAAAGACAACTAAAACCCAACCCCAGTCTCAGTCTACTAGTACAAATACTGGGACAAAACAAAGACTCCATATTAGGCGAGGCCATTGGAGAACGGTACGTGGGATTAAGAAACGCATCAAGTGGTATATCGCTGGCGATATTACTCTTGGTATCATCATCAAAGATTACAAGTTAGACTAGGGAACAATATGACATTCAATGCAGACAAACTTCATATCCGTCCAGACGGCACCGTTACTGTGGATCTAACCAGCCCACAGGAGAGTGGTCTGGGTATCATTATCGGTAAGATGTACTACAATACACAAATCGCTGAGCTTCTTGGTGACATGTGTTCAGGTTACCCCCATAATGGTGGTAGCCATACTTTACGTCTTCGTGGTAACTACCAAGATGTGATTGCTGGTATTGAGTTGATCCGAGACAGTACACCAGTATATCCTCATGTGGCCGTCACAGCGGCTAAGATGGATCTGACCATGCTCTGTACCCAGATCCGAATGTCAGTAGAAAGTAAAAAATAAAAAGGTTACGTCGAAACCCCATAATGTGTAAGACCACGATCCTTACATTCCAGTAACCGTTAGTCAATTTCTTTTCATCAACCTTTTTAAGGAATTCTCCATGTCGACTGAAAACAACGCTCCTGAGCAAGACAACGTTCACTCCATCAATTTCTCCAATACCGATCTCTCCGTGGATCAGATCATTGAAGTGCGCCCTGGTACGAACATCGATGAAGTCCTCACCGGTCTGAATTCTGGTGAACTGGGTACGACACTGAATCATGGCGGCGATGAAGAGCCATGGATCACTGACAACGAAGGCACTAAGGTTGCCAAGATCCTGGAGCAAAGTGTGCAAGTCACTGGCGCTGGTTTCAAGGATTTCAATCAACCTGCTGAATAAGCATTGAAGCAAATACTAGGCTACCTACGGGTAGCCTATTTATGCCGCCTTTTTTATTTTGCCCAAAATAGTCCAAATAAAAACATTTCAATCATATATAGTTAATGGGAGCTTTGAGTAATTAAAGTTCTTCTTCTATCATTTTTCCACACTTCTAAAGGAAACCAAATCATGGCAGTTCAAAAGAATTCCCAACAATCCACCAACGATTTCGGCGCGCTGGGGGATCTCATCAAGTCTCAACAAGCCGGAGCAACCACTCACCAAAAGGAGGGCAACATGCCTAATTCCAAAAAGACCGCGGCTGCTGCCGCTTCCGATGAAACCACGCTGACCCCCGAGATGATTCTCGAAAAGGCCAAGAACGATGGTTACGACATCACTCAACCCCATCCTTTGGTCGGCGAGTTCGTCTCGGCCTTGAACCCCTATGGTCCCGGTCGTGAAGAAGACGGCAGCCGTTGGGTTCTGACCCTGGCTTCTAACGACCCAGAAAATCCGATGCCTATCCACGACTTCATCGTGGAAAGCTACCGTGATCCATCCAAGTTCAACATGCACATCGCCAACAACCAAGGTGCTCGCAATGCTTATGTGCTCAAGAAGATCCATGAACTGGTTCAGCAGGCAAACGTGGTGGCCACTGAAAATCGCAACCTCAAGGAAGAAGTCAACCGCCTGAACGCTGAACTCCAGCGGCGCCCAGCTCCGGCAACAGCCAGCGAAGACTTCTCCAATGTGTTCGAAGAAGCGATGGAACATCTCAAGGCCGGAGTGGCCAGCGACATAAGCGAAGCCCGTGCTACACCCATCAATGTGATCGGTCGGCGTCCTACCAAACCTGTGACAACCGTTCCTGAAAAGGTAAAACTGATGACGGTTCGCGTCGAAGAGCCTGACTTCTGGGAATCGGCAGCCAAGGCTGCGGTCGTCGGTGTGGTAACCGCCGGTGCCGTCTACGGTACTATCAAGGCGCTTGAGTACTTCTTCGGAGATGACGAGTAACCTCCCGGTGCACTCTGATACAGTGCATCTTCACAGCAGGGATCGGTGGTGCACCACCACTCCCTGCTCTTTTTATACCAAGACGGCATAAGAGGAGTACCTTCGGGTACTCCTCTATGTGCTTTCTTTTTTTTTTTGTTTGGCCGTCATAATCGGCCACCTCAATAGCAACCGGTTAAGATCACTACTAAGGCAGAATATCCAAGCAACCAATAAATCAATCACTTAGACACTCATTTAAGACTCATATTATTAAAATAGGAATCTTGGTACTTCTACATCCGATTCCGATAACATAGCAGCGCTAGTAGTCTTAACAGAGAGGAATTCAGATTTACTAATTTCCTCAATATCTTGGACTCCGTCTTGTGTACTGGTCTTATAACGATAGAAACCTTTCTTGAGATGAATACCCTTAGCTAGTTTCAAGCCATCAGGTGAATCAACTTCGAGGACCAAAGTACAGAGTTCGATTGGCATCTTGTCAGTACGAGGGATAAAGGTTACAAACTCCCCTACTACACGACCTATACATGTAGCAGGAAAGACCCTTGTCATTTCATTATATGTCACTAACCAATGCTCATTAGTAAACGATGCATCATAAACTAATTTGTTGTTTGGTCTCAAGCAAGCTCTAAAAGGAATACGGT
>ERZ650300.1395-NODE-1395-length-13706-cov-5.086953_pt1 | contig 13706 bp, 10 predicted proteins | sample MGYA00376236_ERZ650300 | MGnify/ENA primary metagenome ERZ650300 (study PRJEB26733, sample SAMN07839303) | wastewater metagenome | biome: urban; feature: wastewater treatment plant; material: waste water | place: USA: North Carolina | collected 2016-04-28 ... | reverse complement strand
ACGACGCTCTTCCGATCTGGGATTTTTTGTGTTTGTTAAAAATATGTTTTATTAAAAAACAAGTAAGCTATGAAAAGAAATTTACGCTTTCTGGCGGGAGCTTTCCTGTTGACGGCAACCGCCCTGTTCACCGGCTGTAATTCAGACGATGACTTTTTGATGAATCCTCAAACTGATTCAGTAACTCCCGAAACCCGAGCCAACTTTAATGATGATGGCACTACAACCATTACATTCGATGACTTCGATGAAACATTCATGGCGGTTTCGCCTAAAGCAGAGAACTACTACACGCTTTATGGATATACTGCAGAGAACCAAATCAGGGAAATATACGATCCCGATTTTGTGTTTGTCTCCGACATGAATACTGTAACCAATTCTTATGGAGCGTATACTGAATTTTCCAGTGGTGCCATTGCGTTGTCGAAATACAATTATCGTTCTGATTCTGCTGCCGGCAAGACTTCTGGAACTAATTGGTGGTATACTTGGGAGAATCAATGTAGTGTCTATAATACAGCATCCACAGATGGGGCCAATACAGGGGCAGGTCACAGCGGTTCCAATTTTGCTGTTGTATACGGCTACTCTGATTTCGGAAATACGGAGTGGATGGCCAAACCTGAATTCTATTTTGACTCCCCTCGCAAATTCAAGGGTTTATGGTATTGTAACACAGCATATACCTATGGTGTGATTATAAATGGTAATCAGTTCGGAACATCGGGTGTTGCAACACCGTTGAGTAATCTGAAAGATTCTGACGGCAACAATATAGGATATTTCCAAGTCAACATCGAATGTTATGACGTAGATGGAAATTTGATCACCACTGTATCGAAATTGTTGGCCGACTACCGATATGATAAACCAACAGTGTCCCCCGTAACTACATGGACATATTGGGATATTAATGTAGCGGATGTGCAAAGTGTAAAATTCAATTTTGAAGGATCTGATGTCGATCCTATATATGGACTCAATACTCCGGCGTATCTTTGTATAGACGACGTTACAATAGAATAACAATTTAATATAGTTTGGCATAGAACTGATTTCAGTTCTATGCCTTTTTTATTATGAAGGCTTTCATATTTAGTATTCTTGTACTTTTGTTTTTTATTACAAGCTGTAATAAGAACGATGTAATTACTGAAGAAATAAAACAAGCTCCTATAATTGAACTCGATAGTGAGACTGGCATTTACACTATCAAAGTTGGGCGTGAACTGACAATTGCCCCGACATATAAATATGCGAATAATGCACTTTATGCATGGACAGTAGATGGAAAACTTCTTTCATCTGAATCAATATTGAAGTATACATGGAATCAGGAACAACATCTATATATCAAATTGCGAGTTGATACACCAGAGGGTTATGCGGAAGAAGAGTTAAAAGTAGAAGTATTGGAGTTAACTCCACCTACAATTTCAATCATAATCCCCTCTAAAGGATTAAAAGTGCCTCAAAACACGGATTATATTTTATCTCCAGATATTCAACATGACGATCTTGAAAATTTTAGAATTGAATGGGTACGCGATGGAGAAATCGTCGGAACAGAAAAAGCATATACGTTTCACGAAAAAGAACTCGGTACATATTCGATAACAATCCGGGCATCCAATATAGACGGAGAAACAATCCGTGATTTCGACGTAGAAGTTGTGGAAACAATGCCTTATTCCGTACGGTTTCCGACACCATCCTATACACAAACTTCTACGGATCGTTATACTTTTGCAGGGCGTCCTGTATATTTGCGGCCTTTGCTGGAATATTTCGATTATCCACAGTATCAATGGCAGGTCAATGGAAAAATTATGGAAGCCGCTACCGACAGGGTTTTTAAATTCACGCCGACGACTCCTGGAGAATATTTCGTTGCTGTTACTGTTACAGAAAAAATGCCCAACACACAGCCACTTTCACGTAACATAACACGTAGTAATACTTCAATTACAACGACAGTTAAGGTTATTTGTGAAGAAAAAACGGAACAAGAACGCTATCGGCAAGCGACAGCGACAAGTTCAGGTATTTGGGATAAGGTTTATGAATTCATTCCTGCTCCCGGACAGTTTATTAATGAGTTATCCCAAAATACCGGATTTATAGGAAATGAAACGACGCCCCAACAAGCCATAGAGTATGCAACGAAACGATTGAACAAAAAAGCGCATGTTTCACTGGGATCTTTCGGTGGTTATATCATCATCGGTTTTGACCATAGTATTGCTCCGAGTGGCCGAGAATACGATTTTGCAATACAAGGAAATGCTTTTAACAGTTCGAGCGGTGGCTCAAATGAGCCGGGCATTGTTTGGGTAATGCAAGATATAAATGGCAATGGCCAGCCAGACGATGAATGGTATGAATTAAAAGGATCTGAAACCGGCATCGATGGTACAATACAAGACTACGAAGTAACTTACTATAGACCTGCACCCAGAGCACATACTCCGTGGGTAGATAGTGAAGGTAATTCAGGTTCTGTCGATATGAATGCATACCATGGCCAAGAATATTATTATCCCAATTGGATTAAAGAAGATAGCTATACATTATATGGGACGCGTCTGACTCCTCGCAACAATCAAGATCCCGTTACAGGATATTGGGCGAATAACGCTTATGAGTGGGGGTATGTGGATAATATGGGTTCAGATAATCTGGTAGGAGGAAATGTCATTGATGGTAGCGGTCAGCGCAACGGATTCAAAATAGCCAATGCAATATATCATGACGGGACTCCAGTAAAATTGCAATATATAGACTTTATCAAAGTTCAGTGTGGAGTATTATCGAAAAGTGGTTGGCTTGGAGAGATATCCACAGAAGTATTTTCATTTGAAGACTTATCAATAACTAATAATCAATAATATGAGACAGTTTTGGCTTTTACTATTCATTGCCCCATTTCTTTTTTTATCATGTTCAGAAGATAATCAGACTCCAGAAAGTCCTGCTGATGCCGATGACAATTTTATCACATCAGTCGTGATGACTGTGGCAAGTCAATCCTATACAGCGGAAATAATTGACAATATAATTACCATAACAGTTCCATATACTGTTTCGTTAAATAATGCTCAAGTCGAATTCAAATACACATCCTCGGCAACAATTATTCCCGATCCGGCAAGCATTACTGACTGGGATACGGAACGAACGTTTCGTGTAACCTCTTACAATGGAGAAGCGAATGATTATACATATAAAGTCATTAAAGACGAGATTCGCTATGAAGGGGATGTGGAATTGAAGACAACAGCGGATGTTACGGCTTTCATTGATACGGACGTAACGGTTATCAAAGGTGATTTGATTATCGGGTCGGATGCTGAGGATGCAGAAGAATTGTCGGATATCGCCGCATTAAAAATATTGAAGGAAGTCGAAGGAAACATCATCATTCGGAAAAGTTATGTTGGACAAGATCTTACGGGACTTGATAATATCACTTCAATTGGAGGTTTGCAAATAGGAACTGAAACTGCCTTTGCGACCAACAGTAAATTGCAGATGGTCAGTATGAGATCTTTGCAGCATATTACTGGCGACATCGTTGTCTGCAACAATCAAGTAGCATATGTGCAATTCGACAACCTTGAAACGATTGATGGAAATATAATATTCAGGACTTCATCTCTACAAAGTTTTGAATTCCCTAAATTAACCACTGTCGTAAAGGATTTTGATCTCCAGTGTCTGACAAGTGACGGAGAACCAGGAGGAGAAATCACATCTTTGAGAATTCCTGAATTGACAAAAGTAAACGGTCGCTTAGGGGTTAATAATTTAGGCAAAATGATTTCTTTGGAATTTCCGAAATTACAAGAAGTTGGAAGTGTGGATTTTGCTTCTATACCGATTCCGTTGGAGACCCTTTCATTGCCGGAATTATCGGTAGTAAACGGCGACCTTAATCTCGTTTCCAGTTATATTGCGTCCGATGCTTTTACATCTACGGGAAATAATAAATTACAAGAAATAGATGGACTGTCTAACTTGTCGATTGTTAAAGGCACATTGACAATATCTAAATTCCAAGTCTTGAAAAAATTACCGGATTGGAGTAAATTAGAACAACTCGGAGGACTGACCTTGCTGCGTTTATTGGAGTGTTCTGATCGAATTTTAGATTTGAGCAAAGTAAATTTTGTACCTTTTGAGGATAACGAACCTTTAATTTCTATTACAGACGGGACTATATTCTCAAAAATTATCACAAAAGAGGATATGTCGCAAGTTAGCATGTTTCTAGCTCCGAGCGGTATTACCGGTTCAAGTGTTGGAATAGATCCAGAATTGAATTTTAAGAGTATTAAGAATTTTAAGTATTCTAGCAATATGACAACAGATCCTGTATTCCAATTTGAACGAGTTTACGGGAATATGGAAATTATAAGAGGTTCAAAAAAAGGCGTTTCAGCCCCTAACTTGGTAAGTGTAGATGGATATTTAAGCATCGAAACTACAATGGCAAACAATATCTCGTTCCCGAAATTGGAAATTGTCGGAGGTCAGTTATGTATTATCGGTAATCTGAACGCTGTTTCTAACTATGATTATGATTTTACGAATTTAAAGTCAGTCGGTTGTTCAAGCAATCCTCAATATATCAAAGAAGGGGTGATTAATAATATTTTATATGGTTCTTTAGATTTTATGGCATCAAATAAAGATTTTACATTTCCGTCATTGGAACATGTCGGGGGTGTTGGTATGACTGTTCGTGCCGTAAAAACTATTTCATGCCCCAAATTGCAGGCCATTGATGGAACACTTTGTGCTGCAAATGCAGCATCGCTTACGACTTTCAATATGCCAACTTTAACAAAACTCTCAGGAGTTCGATTTATCCGGTTGACACGGTTTGTTGATTATACGTTCTTCAAATCTTTTGTAGAAGAAGAGCAAATCAAGAAAGAAGACTGGCTTGTAACCAATTGCGGTTATAACCCCACCTACGAGGATATGCAAGCCGGTCGCTATACCCAGCAGTAACACCCATTATTTTACAAGGGAACAGGGTACTGGCCGAAAGACCGGTACTCTTTCCCGTTTATAACAAGCCAATGAAACATCTGATACGACATATCATTCTTCTATGCGGGTTGCCGCTGTTGCTGGCGGGCTGCATGGAGTGGGACTACGGAGATGCGGTGGAAGATTTCAACGCTACCGGAGCCGGGTTGTTCATCACCAACGAGGGCAACTTCCAGTACGGCAATGCCACGTTGTCGTACTACGACCCCGAAACCCAACAGGTGCAGAATGAAGTGTTCTTCCGTGCCAACGGCATGAAGCTGGGCGACGTGGCGCAATCGATGTGCATCCACGACAATAAGGGCTGGGTCGTGGTGAACAATTCCCACGTGATTTTCGCCATCGACCTCAATACGTTCAAAGAGGTGGGCCGTATCACGAACCTGACTTCGCCGCGCTATATCCATTTCCTCAGCGACGAGAAAGCCTATGTCACCCAATTGTGGGACAACCGCATCTTCATCATCAACCCCAAGAAATATGAAATCACCGGTTACATCCAGGTGCCGGACATGACGATGGAAAGCGGCTCCACGGAGCAGATGGTGCAGTATGGCAAATATGTCTATTGCAACTGCTGGTCGTACCAAAACCGCATCATCAAGATCGATACCGAAACGGATCAGGTGGTAGAAGAACTGAAAGTCGGCATCCAGCCCACCTCGCTGGTAATGGACAAGAACCACAAGATGTGGACGATCACCGACGGTGGGTACGAGGGTTCGCCCTACGGCTACGAAGCCCCGTCTCTCTACCGCATCGATGCCGAGACGTTCACCGTAGAGAAGCAGTTCAAGTTCAAGATGGGCGACTGGCCTTCGGAGGTGCAGCTCAACGGTACGGGCGACAAGCTCTACTGGATCAACAAGGACATATGGTCGATGGACGTGGATGCGGAACGTGTTCCCGTGCGCCCGTTCCTCGAATACAGCGGTACGATTTATTACGGCCTGACCGTCGACCCCGTGCGTGGCGATGTCTACGTGGCCGATGCCATCGACTACCAGCAGCAGGGCATTGTCTACCGCTACTCGTCCGAAGGTGAACTGATCGATGAATTCTATGTCGGGATAATCCCCGGCGCATTTTGTTGGAAGTGATGGGCAGGATACGACACCTATACCATCTCATCTTCGTTACCAAAGGACGCAAGATGACGATTCCGACAACGGGAAAAGGATTGATGCTCGAGCGGATGACACGGATTTTTACAGGGAAAGGTTGCCGCGTACATGCCGCCAATGCCTTTCTCAACCACGTGCATGTACTTGTCGAGATTCCGAATTCCGGGGATTTCAGCAAGATCGTGAACAAGGTGAAAGGCGCCACGGGAACGGTATACCAGAAAACCCCGGAATATGCCGACTTCTCCGGTTGGGCTGCCGGATTCGACTCGTTCAGCGTGTCGTTCAGCGACCTTCACCGGCTCAGACGGCACATCGAGGAGCAGCATACAATCCATCAGGAGATCTCGTTCGAGGAAGAATACGGACAACTGCTTGAAGAGAATGGGTTCGACCCGCATCAAACGTCCGTGCCGGCATCCTCCACGGTACATTTTTCCGCGAATACCCACCCTAAAAACGGAATCAAATGATTTATACGAAATACATACTTTTCTCGCTACTGCTCGTCTGTCCGTCCGTATTGTCCGCGCAGGGAATCACACGACGCATCCACCAGATAGACGAGGTCACGGTGTGGGGCAAACGCCCGATGAAAGAAATCGGCGTGCAGAAGACGAAGTTCGACTCGCTCGCACTGAAAGAGAACATTGCCTTATCGATGGCCGACATTCTGACGTTCAATTCGTCCGTGTTCGTCAAGAGTTACGGACGCGCCACGCTCTCCACCGTTGCTTTCCGCGGCACGTCGCCCAGCCACACGCAGGTGACGTGGAACGGCATGCGCATCAACAATCCCATGCTGGGTATGACCGACTTTTCCACCATACCGTCCTACTTCATAGATCAGGCCTCGCTGCTTCATGGCACGTCGTCGGTGAATGAAACGGGCGGCGGACTCGGCGGACTTGTCAAACTCGGTACTACGCCGCAGGTCGGCGAGGGCTTCCATGCCCAATACGTGCAGGGCATCGGGTCGTTCCGCACGTTCGACGAGTTCGCCCGCTTCACCTACGGCAGCGACCGATGGCAGGTCTCGACCCGCGCGGTCTATTCGTCGTCGCCCAACGATTACAAGTACACCAACCACGACAAGAAGATAAATATCTACGACGAGGAGAAGAACATCATCGGACAGTATCATCCCAAGGAACGCAACCGATCGGGTTCGTTCAAGGACCTGCACCTGTTGCAGGAGGTATATTACAACACCCTGAAAGGCGACCGTTTCGGGTTGAACGCATGGTATATCAACTCCAACCGGGAACTGCCGATGCTCACGACCGATTACGGCGATGAGACCGCCTTCGAGAACCGCCAGCGGGAGCAGACGTTTCGTGGTGTCCTGTCATGGGACCATATCAAAGAGAAATGGAAAGTCGGCGTGAAAGGCGGTTATATCCATACGTGGATGGCCTACGACTACCGTCGTGAGGTGGCGCCGGACAACTGGGCCTCCATGACCCGTTCGCGGAGCAAGATAAACACGTTCTACGGACAGGCGGAAGCGGAATACTCGCCCGGCAGGAAATGGTTCTTCACCTCGAACGTATCCGTGTACCAGCATCTCGTGCGCAGCGAAGACAAGAACATCATCCTTCAGGATGGCAACAAAGCCGTCGTCGGATATGACAAGGGGCGTGTCGAGCTCTCCGGTTCTGTATCGGCCAAATGGCAGCCTGTCGAGCCGTTGGGCTTGTCGCTGGTCTTGCGCGAGGAGATGTCGGGCGACAAATGGGCTCCGCTCATCCCGGCATTCTTCATCGACGGACTGATTTCGCGCAAAGGGAACGTGATGGTGAAAGCCTCCGTATCGCGCAACTATCGTTTTCCGACTTTGAACGACCTCTACTTTCTGCCGGGCGGCAACCCCGACCTGAAAAAGGAGCACGGCTTCACCTACGACGCCGGTCTGTCGTTCGCTACGGGCCGCGACGGAGTTTACACCCTGCGGGGCGAAGCCACCTGGTTCGACTCCTACATCGACAACTGGATCGTCTGGCTGCCTACGGCCAAAGGATTCTGGACGCCCAAAAACGTCAAGGAGGTGCATGCCTACGGCGTGGAGGTGAAAGCGGGGCTGGACGTACAGTTGGCCAAAGACTGGCAGTTGAGCGCCGACGGCAACTTCTCGTGGACCCCCTCGATCAACCACGGCGACCCGGTGGACTGGTACGACAAGGCGATCGGCAAACAGCTCGTTTACATCCCCGAATTTTCGGCTTCGGTAACGGGGCACCTGACCTACCGTTCGTGGCGGTTCACCTACAAATGGTGCTATTACAGCGAGCGTTTCACCACCTCGGACAACGATATGAAGACCAAGATCGGACGTGTGAAGCCTTACTTCATGAGCGACATTTCGCTCGAAAAAGCCTTCTCGTTCCGCTGGGCCGACCTCTCGCTTAAAGGAGTCATCAACAACCTCTTCAACGAAGAGTATCAGTCGGTGCTTTCGCGCCCGATGCCCCGGCTGAACTACGAGATTTTCCTCGACATCCGCCCTAAATGGGGAAAACGGAATAAAAAACAGTAACTTTGCACCGCCCCTCGAAACTCCGACCGGGCTGAAAACGAAACTCTGACAATGAAAAAACTACTTTATATCCTGTTGTCGGCGATCCTCGCGGCCGCAACCGCCTGTCACCACCGATCCGCCGCCTCGCTCGGGGATTTCGACATCAGCCTCTACGCCCCCGCCTACTCCTCGGGCTTCGAAATTTTCGGAGCGGAAGGGATGAAAAGCACGATACTGAAGACATACGCCCCGTGGCAGGGAGCCGAAGGCGAGGAAACGCAGCTCTTCATCGCCCGCAACGGCGAACAGGCTCCGGCGGATTTTCCGGGACAGGTACTCGACGGCGACGCCCGGCGCATCGTCTGCATGTCCTCGACCTACATCGCCATGCTCGACGCCCTGGGCGAACCGCAGCGGGTAGTCGGCGTATCGGGCATCGACTACATCAGCAACCCCTACGTCGCCTCGCACAAGGAACAGATCGGCGACGTGGGCTACGACGGCAACATGAACTACGAGCGGCTGCTTTCGCTCTCCCCGGACATCGTGCTGCTGTTCGGCGTCAGCGGCGCCAGCGCCATGGAACCCAAGCTCCGCGAACTGGGTATTCCCTACGCCTATATGGGCGAGTACCTCGAACAGTCGCCGCTGGGCAAGGCCGAATGGCTCGTGGCCGTAGCGGAAATCGCCGGAATGCGCGAACGGGGCGAAGAGGTGTTCCGCGAAATACCCCTCCGTTACGACAGCCTGAAAACCCTCGCGGCGAAAGCCGAACGAAAACCCGTCGTCATGCTGAACACTCCCTACGGCGACTCCTGGCTGATGGCTCCGCCTTCGAGCTATGTCGCCCGGCTGATCGCCGACGCAGGAGGACAATACGTCTATACCCAGGACACGGGCAATCAGTCGCGCCCCATCGACACGGAGGAGGCATACCGGCTGGCCGAAATGTCCGACTGCTGGATCAACGTCGGCTCCGCCGCATCGCTCAAGGAACTAGCGGAGATCGTCCCCAAATTCATGGATACGCGCCCCGTGCGGGAAGGGAGGGTCTATAACAACAACCGGCGCACCAACCCCTCGGGCGGCAACGACTACTGGGAATCGGGCGTCATACACCCGGACCTGATTCTGCAAGATCTGATCCGCATCTTCCACCCGGAATTGACGGATGCCGAACCGACCTATTACCGAAAACTGAACTAAACCGATGCAACGACGGCAGCGCATCCTCTTTCTCCTGTTCGGAGTTCTGGCGGCGGTACTTTTCGTCGTCGATCTCTCGGTCGGAGCCGTACCCATCCCGATCCGCGAAGTCCTCGCCGCACTGACGGGCAGCGGAAACGACCCCGTAACGGCAAAGATCGTAGTGAACATCCGCCTGCTGAAAGCCGTAGTCGCTCTGCTGGCCAGCGCCGCCCTCGCCGTGAGCGGCCTGCAAATGCAGACCCTCTTCCGCAATCCGCTGGCCGGACCATACGTGCTGGGCATCAGCTCCGGCGCGAGCCTCGGCGTAGCGATCTTCCTGCTGGGCGCTCCGCTTCTGGGCCTCACGGGACACCCGCTAATTTCCACCCTCGGCATTGCGGGCGCTGCCTGGATCGGCTCGGCGCTGATCCTGATGCTGATCGCTGCGGTCAGCCGCCGAATCAAAGACATCATGGTCATTCTCATCCTGGGCATGATGTTTTCGTCGGGTGTCGGAGCCGTCGTGCAGATCCTGCAATACCTGAGCAACGAAGCCGCCCTCAAATCTTTCGTCGTCTGGACGATGGGATCGCTCGGCGACGTTACGCTCGGACAGCTCGGGCTGCTGCTTCCGGCCGTCGTTCTCGGACTCGTGCTGGCCGTCGCGGTCATCAAACCTCTGAACCTGCTCCTGCTGGGCGAAAACTACGCCCGCACGATGGGACTCGACATCCGCCGTTCGCGGCAGTTGATCTTCCTCTCCACCACCCTGCTGGCCGGTACGGTCACCGCTTTCTGCGGCCCGATCGGATTCATCGGCCTGGCCGTCCCGCACGTCGCCCGCATTCTCTTCGCCGATGCCGACCATCGGATTCTGGTCCCGGCCTCGATCCTTACGGGTATCGTGGTGATGCTCCTTTGCGACGTGCTGGCCAAACTCCTCACCTTCCCCATCAACACGATCACGGCGCTATTGGGCATCCCCATCGTCATCTGGGTCGTCATCCGTAACAAAAGCATCGTATGATCCGACTGAACGACCTTACTATCGGTTACGGCCACCGCATTCTGCTGCAACACGCCTCGGCGACGATTCCCGCCGGGGAACTGGTCGCCCTCGTAGGCCGCAACGGTACGGGAAAATCGACCCTGCTGCGGGCTATCGCCGGCCTCGGCGAACGGCTGGGGGGCGAAATCCGGCTCGACGGACACTCTCTGGAAACGCTCTCACCCCAGCAACTGGCCACCACCGTCAGCTTCGTCACCACGGAACGGGTCCGCATTCCCAACCTACGGTGCGAAGATGTCGTAGCCCTCGGACGAGCCCCCTACACCAACTGGATCGGACGCGTACAGGAACAGGACAAAGCCATCGTGGAACGCTCGCTGGAACTGGTCGGCATGGCAGCTTTCGCCGGAAAAACGATGGACCGCATGTCCGACGGCGAATGCCAGCGGGTAATGATCGCCCGAGCCCTGGCCCAGGACACCCCGATCATCCTGCTCGACGAGCCGACCTCGTTCCTCGACCTGCCGAACCGTTACGAACTCTGCACGCTGCTGCGACGGCTGGCACACGACCACCGCAAGTGCATCCTCTTCTCGACGCACGAACTGGACATCGCCCTTTCGCTCTGCGACTCGATCGCCCTGATCGACCCACCCGTGCTGCGCTACCTTCCGACCCCGGATATGGCGTGCAGCGGCTACATCGAACGGCTGTTCAGCAATTCGTTCGTCACCTTCGACACGGAGAGCGGCACGATCAAAGTCCGCAAGTAACAGACTCATTGTAAATATATCACGGGCGGAATACATCGATTCGTCTAAATAATCTTTTATGTTTACAACAAAAAGGAAAAAGACTCTTCGAAGAGACGGACAAAGACCCTCTTTTCGGTGACGAAAGCGGCGAAAACTTGTCCTACGAAAGTCTACCGGCGGATCATCCCGTCACGAACTACAGAGCTCGGCAAGTCGCTTCCTGTCTGCGGAACAATAGTCCATTATCCACACCCATCAAACGAATATCGCTTCAACCGAAGTGATCGGCACGGTTCATAAATCGAAGCTAATATTCCCAAATACAAAACAGTCTTAGGTGGAGAAAAAATCCGCCATAATAGATATACCACGATCGTTTTCTTGCTTATTTCGGCGATAGTCCGGTACCCTGCACATTATTCAACGTGCCCCATCCCCTCCTCTTCGAAAAAGGATTCGAAGAGAAAAGTCAAGGCATACCGATCGGAGCCGATCGGTGCACCGGGACATATAATCAGGAATAAAATAGTAAAATATCGATTATCGTACAGACCCGGAAATTTGAGAAAACGACCGTTATTTTTTATATTTGTGGCTCTGGAATGCATTTTTAACACATTCGGTTCCAAATATATAACATTCGGTCACTTTATAACCTTTCGGATATGACAATCGAAAAACTGGACGGAACTTCGCCTCGCCTCTACACACTCGTCGCGCCTCTGGTCATGCGGCGCAGCGTATTGCGCCAGAACAACAACTATCCGTTCTGGACTTCGCGTTCGCATACGTGGTTCGTCGCCTGGGAAGGTGAAAATGTCTACGGATTCGTGCCGGTGGAGATTACCGACAGCGGGATCGCAAGGATCAACAACTACTATGTCTCGGGCGACGACCCGCAGCTGCTCGCGCGGTTCCTGCGGGAGGTCGTCCGGTATTATGGCCGCGACTATACGATACGTTCCGTCACGCTGATCCGCCATGCGGAGATATTCCGCACCGAGGGGTTCGCCGCAATCCGGGAGTGGAAGCAGTACGTCGCGATGCAGTACGACAATAAACGTCCGCAGCCATGAACGTCTACGAGCGGACACAGCAACGGCTGAAAACCGTATTCGATCTCTTCGACAACGTCTACGTCTCCTTCTCGGGCGGCAAGGACAGCGGCGTGCTGCTCAACCTGTGCATCGACTACATACGGCGGCACCATCTGAAACGCCGCATCGGGGTATTCCACATGGACTACGAGATACAGTACCGCGACACGGTCGACTATGTCAACCGGACGCTGGCCGCGAACGCCGACATACTCGACGTCTACCGGGTCTGCGTGCCGTTCAAGGTGCTGACCTGTACCTCGATGTTCCAGCAGTACTGGAGGCCGTGGGAAGAGTCCAAGCGGGAACTGTGGGTGCGAGAGATGCCTGCGGACTGCCTCACGCACCGCGACTTCCCGTTCTTCAGGGACGACATGTGGGACTACGAATTCCAGAATTGCTTTGCCGAGTGGCTCCACGCCCGCAACCGGGCGGCACGCACGTGCTGCCTGATCGGCATCCGCACGCAGGAGAGTTTCAACCGCTGGCGCACCATATACAGCGACCGCAACCACCACCGATTTTCGGGCAAGCGGTGGATACGCCAATGGGTCGGCGGCGGAATCTGCAACGCCTACCCGCTCTACGACTGGCTCACGACCGACATCTGGACGGCGAACGGCCGGTTCGGCTGGCCCTACAACCACCTTTACGACCTCTTCTACATGGCCGGCGTGCCGCTGGAGAGCCAACGCGTAGCCAGCCCTTTCATCTCGCAGGCGATTTCGAGCCTGCATCTCTACAAGGCCATCGACCCGGACACGTGGGGCCGCATGATCGGCCGGGTCAACGGCGCCAACTTCGCGGCGCTGTACGGCCGGACGGCTGCCACCGGCTGGCAATCGGTCAAGCTGCCGAAAGGGATGACCTGGGAAGGTTACATGCATTTCCTGCTCTCGACGCTTCCGGAGCGGACACGGAATAACTACCTCGAAAAGCTCTCCGTAAGCATCC
>ERZ650300.1394-NODE-1394-length-13707-cov-5.167961_pt1 | contig 13707 bp, 6 predicted proteins | sample MGYA00376236_ERZ650300 | MGnify/ENA primary metagenome ERZ650300 (study PRJEB26733, sample SAMN07839303) | wastewater metagenome | biome: urban; feature: wastewater treatment plant; material: waste water | place: USA: North Carolina | collected 2016-04-28 ... | reverse complement strand
GAGCTCTCAGGCGGTCAGCGTCAGCGGGTGGCCATCGCCCGGGCCATGGCCATGGCGCCGCGCCTCATCCTGGCGGACGAGCCCACCGGCAATCTCGACTCCCGCTCCGGGGAGGAGGTGATCACCCTGCTCGAGGGGCTCAACCGGGAGCAGGGGATCACCCTGATGGTGGTGACCCACGATCCCCGCCTCGGCGAGCGGGCGGGCAGGCGGATCTCGATGGATGACGGCCGCATCAGCAGCGACAGCGGTGGGGGCTGAATGCGGCGCCCCGATGCCCTCCGCTTCGCCGCCGTGGCGCTGTTGCGTCAGCGCTCACGGGCACTGGTGCTGATCCTGGCGGTGAGTCTGAGCGTCACGTCCGTACTGCTGCTCACCGCGCTGGGGGAGGGGGCGAGGCGCTATGTGGCCGAGCAGTTCAGCTCCCTTGGCAAGGATCTGCTGGTGATGTTCCCGGGCCGCAAGGAGACCACCGGCGGGCTGCCGCCGGTCACCGGCAACAGCCTGCGGCAGATAACTTTGGATGACATGCACTACCTTGGCCAGCATCAACCCCAGCTCAGGCTGGTGCCGCTGGTGATGGGCTTTGCCGAGGCCAAGCAGGGGGCCCGGGTGCGCCAGACCATGCTGCTTGGCAGCAGCAACGGGCTGCGGCATACCCACGGACTTGAGCTGCTCTCCGGCCGCTGGTTGCCGGGGGACGCCGGGGAGGACAGGCCGGTGGCCCTGCTCGGGGAAGTGGCGGCCCGGGAGCTGTTCGGTCAGGCCGATCCCCTCGGCCAGTGGCTGCGCTTTGACAATCGCCGCTTTCGGGTGGTGGGGGTCTTCACCAGCCAGAGCAGCAATCTGGGGATGGACATGGCCGAGGCGGCGCTGATCCCGGTGGGCAGCGCCATGGGGCTGTTCAATACCGAGGGGCTGTTTCGCCTGCTGATCCAGCCGCTGGACGGGCAGGCGGTGCCCCCGCTGGTAAAGCGACTGGAGCTGCTGATGCAGGCGCGTCACGGGGTGCTCGATGTAACGCTAGTGCGGCGCGACGCCATGCTGGCCACCTTCTCCACCATTCTGGCCACCCTGACCGTGATTGCTGCGCTGCTGCCAATGGCCTTTGTCAGCGGCCTGATGGGCCCCTACATGAGCCCCATCCCCATCAATGCCAGCATGGGGATGCTCATCTCCCTGCTGGTGGCCTTTATCTTCTCCCCCTGGCTGGCGAGCCATTTGCTCAAGGGGGAGGTGCACGGTGCCCACGGCGAGGCCAAGGTCGGTCTCTTTCACCGGCTGATGACCCCTTTCCTGATCGGTGACGGCGCCAAGCGTGCCAGACGCAAGCTCTGGCTGGCGGTGTTGCTGCTGGTCGGGGCGGCCACCGCCATGCCGGTGGTGCAGTGGGTGGTGCTCAAGATGCTCCCCTTTGACAACAAGTCGGAATTCCAGCTGGTGCTCGACATGCCGGAGGGGGCGACCCTGGAGCAGACCGAGCGCACCCTGCTGGCGGTCGGGCGGGAGCTTGCCAAGGTGGAGGAGGTGAAGGATTACCAGATCTACGCCGGCACCGCCGCCCCCATCAACTTCAATGGGCTGGTGCGCCACTACTTCATCCGCAGCGGCGCCAACGTGGGGGATATTCAGGTCAATCTGGTGGACAAGCATGAACGGGATCGCAGCAGTCACGAGATTGCCCGGTCGGTGCGTGCGCCCTTGCAGGCCATCGCCAGTGCGGCAGGGGGCAACCTCAAGGTGGTGGAGGTGCCCCCGGGACCGCCTGTCTGGTCACCCATCGTCGCGGAAGTGTATGGCCCGACGCAGGCCGCCCGTGAAGCCGCTGCCCGCGCCGTACAGGCCCGCTTCGTGGCCACGGCGGATCTGGTGGACGTGGATATCTATCTGACCGACCCCCAGCCCAAGTGGCGGCTGGTGGTGGATCGCGCCCAGGCGGCCCTGCTCGGGGTCGATCTCGGGGATCTGGTGGCGACCCTCAACGGGGGCGTGGGTTATCAGGATGCCAGCTGGCTGCAGGGGCAAGGCGCCAAGTATCCGGTGCCGATCCGCATCGAGCTCGCCCCCGGTGACAAGCGGGATCTGACCGGCATCCTGGCCCTCAAGGTGCGCAGCCAGAGCGGCCAGCTGGTGCGGGTCTCCGAGCTGGTGAGTCGCCGTGATGAGGTGGCCCCCAGCTATATCATGCACAAGAACATGCAGCCCATGGTGATGGTGGTGGCCGACATGGGCGGCCACACCGACAGCCCGCTCTACGGCATGTTTGCCGCCGGTGCCGACATCTCGCTGCCACAGTATTACGTGCATCAGCCCGACAAGCTGGGGGAGGTGGCGCTGTTGTGGGACGGGGAGTGGAAGATCACCTACGAGACCTTCCGCGACATGGGGCTGGCCTACGGGGTGGGGATGATCCTCATCTACCTGCTGGTGGTGGCCCAGTTCCGCTCCTATCTGGTGCCGCTCATCATCATGGCCCCCATTCCGCTCACCCTCATCGGGGTGATGCCGGGCCACGCCCTGCTGGGGGCCCAGTTTACCGCCACCTCGATGATCGGGATGATCGCCCTGGCCGGGATCATCGTGCGCAACAGCATCCTGCTGGTGGATTTCATCGAGCAGCAGCGGGCGAGTGGCGTGGCGTTCGAGCAGGCGGTGATCGAGGCGGCGCAGGTGCGAGCCAAACCCATCATGCTGACGGCGCTGGCGGCCATGATAGGGGCGCTTTTCATCCTGGATGACCCCATCTTCAATGGCCTCGCCATCAGCCTGATCTTCGGGATCCTGGTTTCCACCCTGCTCACCCTGGTGGTGATCCCGCTGCTCTACTACAGCCTGCTCGTTCGCCGAAGTCAGAGGTAAACACAGGGGGCACGTGCCCCCTGTTTTCTGGCATCACACCGCCTCGCGGGCATCGCAGGTTTTCATCAGGGGGAAATAACGGCGATCCGCCTGGCTCATGTGACCCACGACCAGCTCCTGGATGATGAAGTTGAGCAGGGCGTCGTTGCCAAGGGTGCCCGCCTGTGCGGCCGCCATCAGCTGACCGGCTTTTTTCAGCAGATGCTGGTGCTCCTGGCGATGGGCCGCCAGCTCCTCATAGCCATATTGCGCGAGGACCTGCTCTTCGAGGAGGAAGTGCTGGCGCGCCATCTCGAATATCTGCGCCATGTCTGCCAGCAAGGCATCCGGATGGATGCCGGGATCCTGCATGTGCTCGAGCAAGCGGTTGGCCAGCAGGTAGAGCTGGCGGTGGTCCGCATCGATGCGGGGGTGGCCGCATGCGTGGGCGGGCTGCCATTGCAGGGTGCCGGGGAGAGGATCCTGCCCGGTGGAAAACAGGCAGACCCTGCCCCGGCCATGGTGCTTGGCTTGATACATGGCCTGATCGGCGTGGTGCATCAGGGTCTTGGGGTCGGTGCCGTGATCCGGATAGAGGGCGACCCCTATGCTGCCGGAGATGCGCAGCGCCTGCTGCTCAAGCTGGAAGGGGTGATGCAGGCAGTGGTGCAGCTTGTCGGCGACCGCGAGGGCCGAGGCATCCGTATCGGGCAGCATGATGACGAATTCGTCCCCCCCAAGGCGTGCCACCAGATCTTCTTCCCTGACGCACTCCCCCATGCGCTCGGCCACCAGCTTGAGCAGCAGGTCGCCGGTTTCGTGGCCGAAGGTGTCATTGATGGGCTTGAAGTGGTCGAGATCGATGAAGACCAGGGCCAGGGGCTGCTGGGGAGCCTGCTCCAGGGTCTCCTTGAGCCGCTGTTGCAGCAGGCGGCGGTTGGCCAGGCCGGTGAGGGGGTCATAGAAGGCGAGGCGGCGCATCATCTCCTCCCGGGCCGAACGTTCGGTGACATCCCGGGTCACCCCCAAAATGGCGTCCGGTCTTGTGCTGGCGCTGCCATGCAAGGTAGTGACCGTCTCGATGGCCACCAGATGACCCTGCTTGTGGCGCAGCTGGGAGTGGATGACGCACCGGGTCTGCCCATGATCCCCCCGTTGCCAGGCCTCGAGGGAGGCGGTGATGCCGTCGCGAAGCTGTTTCCAGGACTCATCGGGGAGCAGCTGGCGCAGGGAGAGGGCAAAGAGTTCGGCGGGCTCATAGCCGCTCAGGGACGCGATGGCGGGGCTGATGTAACGAAAACGCAGGCTGTCGGTGTCCATGGTCCAGATCACGTCGCCGCTGTTCTCCGCCACGAAACGGTAGTGCTGCTCGCGCTGGGCCAGTTCCCGGGTGAGCCGCTGTCGGTCACTGGCCTCTTCCCGCAGACGCAGATAGAGGTGCAGGAAGACGCCGAGCAGGGCCAGCAGGGAGAAGGAGATCAGCATGGCGATGGCCACGCTCCTGTCGAGCAGTTGGCGCTGCTGGCGAAGGCTCGCCTGGGTACTGTTGTAGAGGAAGGGGGTGAGGTTGGGCACCGCCTTGATCATCCCGGCCTCCTGGTAGGTGCGGGCGATCTGCTGCCAGCGATCCTGCTGCATGTAGCCGGGCTCGATGATGTCGGGCTGCATCAGGGCCCGGGTTTCACGGGCCTCGAAGGCGAGCGCCTCGCGCCCGGCCCCGCTGGGGTAGTGCTCCAGGATCAGGTTGATCATCTCCTCGGGATGATCCATGGCATAGCGCCACCCCTTGAGGCTGGCCTGCAAGAAGCGCTGGACCCGCTCCTGCTGGTTGAAGACCTCATTTTCCGAGGTGAAGAGGTTGTCTCCGTAGAAGTCGTACCCGATGTCGCGGGGACTGAACACCCGGTAGGGAATGCCCTGTTGCTGCAGGGTGAAGGGCTCGGTTGTGCTGTAGGCGCTGATGGCGTCCGCCTGGCCCCTCAGCAGTGCCTGGACCCCCCGCTCGTAGGGCAGGGTCTCCCACTGCCGGCTGCGGGTGTAGCGATGCAGGTAGGTGAGCAGCTCGTTGGAGCCGGGTTCGAGCATCAGCCGCTTGTTGGCCAGATCGCCCGGGGTCTGGATATCCGGCCGCTCCAGGGTGATGAGCATCAGGGGGGAGTGCTGCAACATGGCGGCGAGCACCACCACAGGGCGGCCTGCTGCCCGGGCCAGCAGCAGATCGCTGCCGCGGATGCCGAACTGGGCGCGACCCGTGGTGACTTCATTGATGACGTCGGTGCCCGGCCCCGCCTCCCGCAGGGTGACCTGCAGGCCGGCCTCCTGGTAGAACCCCTTGGCGATGGCGGCGTAGTAACCGGCAAACTGGAACTGGTGCTGCCAGGGAAGTTGCAGGATGACGCGCTCATCCGCCCTGAGGGGAGCCGTGGTCAGGGTGGCAATCATCACCCAGAAGGGCAGAAGCCAGCGTACAGGCTGGCGAGATGCATCGGACTCCGTCATACCGCTGTTCTCTCGGGAGGTGCTCTTCTGGCTAGAGTCAAACAATTTCCTGTTATTCGCAAGGGGAGCAGGCCCCAATAAGATGGGGCGCGGGAGGCAGTAAAAGTCATTTTTGTGTCATTCATCACGTCAATGGGCGTCACGGCTCGTTTTGAAACCTTGTCAACCCGTCACCGGCCCGGTGACAAGGGCATAAGGTGTCATTCCAGGAGGGGTGGCTGCCGCCTCTCTTCTCGCCTGTTAATGACAAACTGCATGTTTTCGGCGACTCCCTCTTGTCTTCTCCTGTCGTATCAGAAGTTGATGCTCTTGCCCCTATCGGGTGTCGACCTGTGGCGGTCGGGGGACGCCTTCCTTCGTTCAGGGTGGTATGGTAGTCATCCGTTTCCTGTTTTCCGAGAAGGTCCTGTCATGTCTTCCTTGCGCCTGCTGCTCTCCGACTCCCACGATCCCCTGTTCAACCTGGCGGTGGAGGAGTGCATCTTCCGCCAGATGGATCCCGCCCAGCGGGTGCTCTTCCTGTGGCGCAACGCCAATACGGTGGTGATAGGCCGGGCGCAGAATCCGTGGAAGGAGTGCAACACCCGCCGCATGGAAGAGGACGGCGTGACCCTGGCGCGGCGCAGCAGCGGGGGCGGGGCCGTGTTTCACGATCTCGGCAACAGCTGCTTCACCTTCATGGCGGGCAAGCCCGGCTATGACAAGAGCGTCTCCACCACCATCGTCATTGATGCCCTCGCCAGGCTCGGTGTGAGTGCTTTTGCCTCCGGGCGCAACGACCTGCTGGTGGCGACCCCGGACGGGGATCGCAAGGTGTCGGGTTCGGCCTACCGGGAGACCCATGATCGCGGCTTTCACCACGGTACCCTGCTGCTGGATGCCGACCTCGGCCGCCTCGCCCACTACCTCAATCCCGACCCCAAGAAGCTGGCGGCCAAGGGTATCAGCTCGGTGAGAAGCCGGGTGGCGAACCTTGGCGAGCTGTTGCCTGGCCTGGGTCATGAGCAGGTGGTGCAGGCCCTGTGCGACGCCTTCTTTGCCCATCACGGTGAGGTGGTGCAGCCCGAGCATATCTCCCCCGAGCGGATGCCCGACCTGCCCGGCTTTGCCGAGACCTTCGCCCGCCAGCGCAGCTGGGAGTGGAACTTCGGCCATGCCCCGGCCTTCAGCCATCAGCTGGACGAGCGTTTCGGCTGGGGCGGGGTGGAGCTGCATTTCGACGTGGAGAAGGGGGTGATAGGACGGGCGCAGATCTTCAGCGACAGCCTGGATCCGGCGCCCCTGGATGCCCTGGCCGAGCGCCTGGTGGGGGCGCCCTACCGGCCAGAGGCGATGGCGGCGCTGCTGCGCTCGCTGATGGGGGATTTCCCGGCCAGGGCCCATGAGCTGGCGGAGCTGGAGGCCTGGCTGGTGACGGCCCTGCGCTAAGAGGCATGACCCGGATCACGAAACGGAGCACGGGCTCCGGCGCCAGGGTGCCGCCAGCCCCCGACTGCCGTGGCCATGATAAAAAGTAGGGCAGGCCATTAGTTATTGTCGCTGTCTCAAGTGCCGCCCCGGGGGTATAACCGGGGCACATTTGCAGTACTAATGGTCTTATCATGAGCGATCTTGTCTATCTGAAAGATGACGGCGTCAACGCCGTCCACCCCGAGTTCTCCGCCCGTTTCGCCACCGTCAAAGCCAACTTCTTCTCCCGCAATCCCGATCTCTGGCCGGTGTTTCGCGAGCCCGGCTTTGCCACCCTCAACGAGTTTCGCGCAAGGGGGCTGGCCCCGGATGCGCGCCTGAACGCCTGGCCAGATGGCCACGCCCGCCTCGCGGATCTCTGCGAGACCATGCCGGTGCCCGCGCAGATGCGCACCCCGGGGGAGCCCATGACGGAGCTGCTGTTTGCCGGCGCCCTGTCAAAGGATTGGGAGAACCCCTCCAGCGTCGAGAACGTCATCACCATGTCGGCGGATCCCGCCATCTACGGCGCCCAGATGGGCATTTTGGCCAACCCCAACCTGGTCTACTCCGAATATGCCGGGGTGGCCGAGGAGCTGGAGAAGAAGGTGGTGCGCCAGATAGCGCTGCTGGCGGGTTACGACCCGGCCCGCGCCACCGGCATCTTCACCCAGGGGGGGACCTTCTGTAACCTCTACGGCTACCTGCTCGGCATTCGCAAGAGCCTGCCCGAGGCCAAGCACAAGGGGCTAGGCCACTATCAGGATTACCGCATCATCAACTCCCAGGGCGGCCACTACTCCAACATCACCAACCTCTCCCTGCTCGGGGTGGACATCGAGAACAAGACCATCCGCATCCAGGTCGGGGAGAACAACGACATCGATCTCGCGGATCTCGAGCGCACCCTGACCGCCTGTTTTGCCTTGAAGCACGTGGTGCCCACCATCATGCTCACCATGGGCACCACGGACACCTTCGGGGTGGATCAGGTCAAACCCGTGGTGGACCTGCGGGATCGCCTGTGCGAGCGCTTCGAGGTGGCGGTCAAGCCCCACATCCACGTGGATGCCGCCATCGGCTGGTCGATGATTTTCTTCCTGGGCTACGACTTTGCCGCCAACCCGCTCGCCATCAACAGCGCCACCCTGGCGGGGATCGAGCGCAACGTGGCGCGCTTTGCCGAGCTCAAATACGCCGACTCCTTCACCGTCGACTTCCAGAAGTGGGGCTATGTGCCCTACACCTCCAGCCTGGTGATGATCAAGGAGCAGGACGACCTCAAGGCGATGGAGAACGATCCGGAGAACTTCTCCTACTTCGAGCGGGACATCCAGGGCCAGACCCACCTGCAGTCCACCATAGAGTGCTCCCGGGGGGCGAGCGGCCTGTTCGGCGCCTACGCGGCGCTCAACTACCTGGGGGTGGAGGGCTATCGCACCGTGCTGGCCCACTGCCTGCAAAACGCCAACTACTTCCGCTTCCGTCTGAGCCAGCTCGGCAACGTCAAGCTGGTGGCCCAGGAGAACCAGGGGCCGAGCGTGGGCTTCAAGATCTACAACCCCGAGTGGGTGCAGGACCCCGAGGCCGAGTTCGCCTTCGAGCTGGCCCGCAGCCCGGATGCGGCCTACAAGGCGCGGCTGGCCCGCAACACCGAGTATCACCGCAGCCTGTTCAAGGGACGCGGCAAGGTGGGGCTCTACACCAACTGGGTGGAGGCGGTGGCGCACTCGGAATACGACGCGCGCGGCCGTTACTCCTACATCGCCGGGGAAAAGGCGGTATTCATGAACCCGGCTTGCAGCCGCGAGCAGATCGACGCCTTTATCGACCACATTCGCGGCTGAGGATCGGCCCGGCGCTGACAAGCAGACAACAAAACGGCGGGTTCAACCCGCCGTTTTTTTACTGCCCTTGTGAGTGGTTACTGCTTCTGCAGCTTCGTCACCGTGAGCTTTCCAGCCGGACTTTCGGCGTGGAAGCTCACCGCATCCCCGACCTTGAACCCTTCCATCAGGGCGGGATCGGCCACCTGGAAGACCATGGTCATGGGGGGCATCTTGAGGTTCGCGATGGCCTCGTGCTTGATGCCTACCTTGCCGTTTTGCGTGTCGATACGGCTGATGACCCCCTTGGTCATCACCTTCTCCTCCATGCCATCCATGCCCTCCATCTGGCCCATCTCCCCCATCTGGCTCATGTCGTGCCCTTCGTGGTTCATCATCTCCTCGGCCTGCAGGCCGGTGTGGGTGGCGAGGCCCAATAGCAGGGTCAGCGTCAGCGTCTTGTAGTTCATGATGGTTTCCTTGTTTGTGTTGTCCGGTTGATCAGGGTGCAGTCGGGGTATCCGTCTGCGACGTCGTGTGTTCAAGGGTTTTCAGGGTGCGGCTGCGCCACAGGTAGTAGGCGGCGGGCAGCACCAGCAGGGTCAGCACCAGCGCGCTCACCATGCCGCCTATCATGGGGGCGGCGATGCGCTGCATCACCTCGGAGCCGGTGCCCTGGCTCCACATGATGGGCAAGAGGCCGGCGATGATGGTCACCACAGTCATCATCTTGGGGCGCAGGCGCAGGGCGGCGCCGTGAATGACTGCCTGGTGCAGGCCCGCCTTGTCCGGCTTGCCGCTGGCCACCAGGTCATCCCAGGCGTGGTTGAGGTAGACCAGCATCAAGACGCCGGTCTCCACCGCCACCCCGGCCAGGGCGATAAAGCCCACCCCGACCGCCACCGAGAGGTTGAAGTCGAGCAGCCAGAGGGTCCAGATCCCGCCCACCACCGCCAGCGGCAAGGTGGTGAGAATGAGCAGCACCTCCTGGAAGCGGCGAAACGCCAGATAGAGCAGCAGCACGATAATGGCGACGGTTAATGGCACTACGTAGGCGAGGCGGGCCTTGGCCCGCTCCATGTACTCGTATTGGCCAGACCAGGTGAGGGCGTAGCCCGCCGGCAGCACCAGCTGCTTGTCCACCTCGGCCTTGGCCTCTGCCACAAAGGAGCCGATGTCGCGGCCACGGATGTCCACGTAGACCCAGCCGTTGAGGCGTGCGTTTTCGCTGCGCAGCATGGGCGCCTCGTCGCTGATGTAGACCCGGGCCACGTCCGCCAGGGCGATCCGCTCACCCTTGGGGGTGACCAGGGGCAGCAGTTCGAGGCTGGCCACCGAATCGCGATAGCTCTGGGGATAGCGCAGGTTGATGGGGTAACGTTCGCGCCCCTCAATGGTCTGCCCCACGTCCATGCCGCCCACCGCGGTGGCGAGCACCGCCTGCACGTCGGCGATGTTGAGGCCGTAGCGGGCCGCCTTGAGCCGATCGATATCCACCTTGACGTAGCGACCGCCCGCCACCCGCTCGGCGTAGACGGAGGCAGCGCCTTCCACCTTGCCGACAATTTGCTCGAGTTGCTGGCCAATCTGCTGGACCACCTTGAGGTCGGGGCCGGCGATCTTGATCCCCACCGGGGTCTTGATGCCGGTGGCCAGCATGTCGATGCGGGTCTTGATGGGGGGCACCCAGGCGTTGGTGAGGCCGGGGAAGCGGATGAGGGAGTCGAGCTCTTCTTTCAGCTTCTCCGGGGTCATGCCCGGGCGCCACTGGTCGCGGGGCTTGAGCTGGATGCTGGTCTCCATCATCACCAGATCGGCGGGGTCGGTGGCCGATTCGGCGCGCCCCGCCTTGCCGAACACGTTCTGCACCTCGGGCACGGTGCGAATGAGCTTGTCGGTCTGCTGCAAAATCTCCCGCGCCTTGCCCACCGAGATGTTGGTCGCCGTGGTGGGCATGTACATGATGTCCCCCTCATCGAGCGGCGGTATGAACTCGGAGCCCAGGTGCTGGAGCGGCCAGAAACCCGCGACCGTGACCACCAGGGCGGCGGCGAGGGTGGTCTTGGGGCGGGCCAGCACGGCATTGAGCAGGGGCACATAGGCCTGGCTCAAGCCACGGTTGAGGGGGTTGGCCTGCTCGGGCAATACCTTGCCGCGGATAAAATAGCCCATGATGACCGGCACCAGCGTGATGGCGAGCGCGGCGGCGGCGGCCATGGCGTAGGTCTTGGTGTAGGCCAGCGGGTGGAACATCCGTCCCTCCTGCGCCTCCAGGGCAAACACCGGCAGGAAGCTCATGGTGATGATGAGCAGGGAGAAGAAAATCGCCGGCCCCACCTCGATGCTCGCCTCCGTGATGATCCGCCAGCGGTTCTTGTCGGTGAGCGCCTCCCGCTCCATGTGCTTGTGGACGTTCTCTATCATCACGATGGCGCCGTCCACCATGGCGCCGATGGCGATGGCGATGCCCCCCAGCGACATGATGTTGGCGTTGATCCCCTGCAGGTGCATCACGATAAAGGCGGTCAGGATGGCGATGGGCAAGGAGATGACCACCACCAGGGATGAGCGCAGGTGGAACAGGAAGGCGAGGCAGACCAGCACCACCACCGCGAACTCCTCCACCAGCTTGCCGGAGAGGTTGTCGATGGCGCGCTGGATAAGGTCGGATCGATCGTAGACGGTGACGATCTCCACCCCGTCGGGCAGGCTGGATTTGAGCTCGGCCAGCCGTGCCTTGACCCCGTCGATGGTGTGCTGGGCATTCTCGCCAAAACGCATGACGATGATGCCGCCCACCACTTCCCCTTCGCCGTTGAGCTCGGCGATACCGCGCCGGCTCTGGGGACCGGTCACCACGTCGGCCACGTCACCCAGCAGCAGGGGGGCGCCCCGCACATTGGTGCCGAGCGGGATCTGCTTCAGATCCTCGACGCTCTTGAGGTAGCCATTCGAACGAACCATGTACTCCGCTTCCGCCATCTCGATGACGGAGGCGCCGGTCTCCTGGTTGCCCTGCTTGATGGCGGTCTCGATGAGGGAGAGCGGAATGCCGTAGGCCCGCAGCTTGTCCGGATCGACCCGCACCTGGTACTGGCGCACCATGCCGCCCACAGTGGCGACTTCGGATACGCCGTTCACCGTCTGCAGCTCGTATTTCAGAAACCAGTTCTGCAGTGACGTGAGCTCGCTGAGATCGTGCTTGCCGCTCTTGTCCACCAGGGCGTACTGGTAGACCCAGCCCACCCCGGTGGCGTCCGGCCCGAGCTGGGGCTGGGCCCCGGCGGGCAGATTGGGGGCCACCTGGCTCAGATACTCCAGCACCCGGGCGCGGGCCCAGTAGAGGTCGGTGTCGTCGTCAAACAGCACATAGACGAAGGAGTCGCCGAAGAAGGAGTAGCCGCGCACCGTGGTGGCCCCCGGCACCGCCAGCATGGCGGTGGTGAGCGGGTAGGTCACCTGATCCTCCACCACCTGGGGCGCCTGGCCGGGGTAGGAGGTCTTGATGATCACCTGGACGTCGGAGAGATCCGGCAGGGCGTCCACCGGGGTCTGCTTGACCGACCAGAGGCCCCAGGCGGTGAGCATGACGGTCAGCAGCAGCACCAGGAAGCGGTTGCCGACGGACCAGCGAATGATGGCAGGGATCATGACTGGGCTCCTCTCATTCGGTGGGCTGGCAGCCGATTGGGTTTGTGCTCAATGCAGCGAAGCATGGCCGGGATCATGATTTATCCCCCATCTGGTGCTGGCTGTGGTCCATGCCTGGCATCTCGCCCTTGGCCTCTTTCATCGGCTCGTCTGCGGCCGGTTTGTCTTCCACATGGATCTGGATGATGCGGTACTCGTCCCCCTCCTGCTCCACCTGCAGATGCAGGGTCTGATCCGGTTTCAGCTGGCTGATGTCCACGCCGTCGGCCACGGTGAAGTCCATCTCCATGGCGGGCCACTGCCACTCGGGAATGGGCTGGTGAGAGATGCCGAGGGTACGCCCGGCGAGATCGATGTTCTGCACCTGGCCCTGGGTCCACACCTGCATGGGACGCACCGCCGTCATGCGCTGGAAGTCCGAATCGATGGCCGATTCGGAGTCGAGCAGGAACTGGGCCGAGCTGACGATGCTGTCACCGGCTTCGACCCCCTCCTGGATGGCGACCTTGTCACCAAACTGGGGGCCCAGGGTGACGGCCACCGACTTGAAGTTGCCATCTCCCAGCGCCAGCACCAGCCGGTCCTGGCTGCCGGTGCGGATCACCGCTTCGCTCGGCACCACCAATTGCGGCTCTCCCTTGCCCGCCTGAATCGTCACCTTGGCAAACATATTGGGTTTCAGAAACTCGTCCGGGTTGTCAAAGCGCAGCCGCACCTTGAGGGTGCGAGTAGCGGCGTCGAGGGTCGGGTAGAGGTAATCAACCCGGCCCTGCCAGCGGCGGCCCGGGGCATAGTCCAGGGTCATGGTGACCGGATCGCCGACCTTGATCTGGGCGGCCTGGCGCTCGAACACCTCGGCGCTCACCCACACCTGCTTGAGGGTACTGATGTTGAAGAGGGGGGCGGCGGGCTCCACATACTGGCCTTCACGCACCTTGAGCTCGGAGACATAGCCGCTGCTCGGGGCATAGATGCGCACCGTCTCCTGCACCTTGCGGGTGCGCTTGAGGGCCGCTATCTGATCCGCCGGTACCTGCAGGGACTTGAGCTTGCCTTCGGCGGCGCGCAGCAGCAGCGGGTTGGTGGTATTGAGCGCCAGCAGGTACTCGTGCTGGGCGTTGACCAGATCCGGGGCGTAGAGCTCGTAAATCAGGCTCCCCTTGCTCACCTGCTGCCCCTCGCTCTTGATGGCGAGGGTGCGGATCCAGCCCGCCATGCGGGCGTTGACCGCCTCCAGCTTGTCCTCGTCATAGCCAACGTAGCCCACCGTCTCGATCTGCTGGTGGATGGGGAGCTTCTCTACCTTGGCGAGCCGCACCCCCAGGTTCTGCTGGATCTCCGGGCTGATGGTGACTGTGCCGGGTGAGCCGTTTTTCTGCTCCTCATAGACGGGGATGAAGTCCATCCCCATGTTGTCCTTGGCGGGGGCATCGCGCTTGTCGCG
>ERZ650300.1393-NODE-1393-length-13711-cov-24.881078_pt1 | contig 13711 bp, 18 predicted proteins | sample MGYA00376236_ERZ650300 | MGnify/ENA primary metagenome ERZ650300 (study PRJEB26733, sample SAMN07839303) | wastewater metagenome | biome: urban; feature: wastewater treatment plant; material: waste water | place: USA: North Carolina | collected 2016-04-28 ... | reverse complement strand
GGTGACTGGAGTTCAGACGTGTGCTCTTCCGATCTTTGTAAACTTAAGTAGACTCGCTATGCATGATTTCCTGATTGCTTTTCTCGGCGGTTTGATGCTCGGTGTATCGGTCGTTGGTTACCTGTATGTGCATGGTCGTATCGCAGGCATCAGTGGCTTAATCGGACAGGTGCTGAATCCTAAAATGATGTTTAAAACATCTGCGATTTGGTTCATGGCGGGTTTAATCACGGTGCCATTTATCTATGGACTGTTTGTTCAGCCAGAAATTGAATTGAATGCGAGTCCGCTGATGCTGGTGGTTGCGGGTCTCTTGGTCGGCTTTGGTACCCGCTTAGGTTCAGGCTGTACCAGCGGTCATGGCATTTGCGGGATGAGTCGTTTGTCTAAACGTTCCATCGTGGCCACCATGAGTTTCATGTTTGCTGGTTTTGTCACTGTTTATATTGTTCGTCACGTGACTGGAGCATTTTAAAATGAAAAATATTTTAGCTTTTATTTTTGGTGCTCTTTTTTCTGTCGGACTGATGGTTTCAGGCATGTCCAATCCGGAAAAAGTGCTGGATTTCCTGGATCTGTTTGGTGACTGGGATGCCAGTCTGGCCTTTGTGATGATGGGTGCAATTGCCGTGGCATTTATTCCCTTTCAAAAAGCCATGCGTTCTGCAGCACCGAAAACCGTATTTAACGAACCTATTGTATTGCCCACCAGTCAAAAACTTGATCCACGCTTAATCATTGGCAGCCTGTTGTTTGGTATCGGCTGGGGGATTGCTGGGGTATGTCCAGCACCAAGTTTCACCTTGATTGGCCTGGGGCATTACCAGGTCTTCTATTTTATTATCGCGATGTTGATTGGCGTATTGCTGCACCGTAAATGGGCTGGAGAATAACGATGGCAAAACACCCACTGGTACAGGATTTTTTTGACGAGGCGACCAATACCTTCAGTTACGTGGTATCCGATCCAATAACAAAGCGCTGTGCCATCATTGACAGTGTGCTGGATTATGATGCGGCATCTGCAACCACTTCAACCACACAGGCAGATCGTATCATTGCCTATGTCAAAGCACAGACTTTAGACGTGGAATGGATTTTGGAAACCCATGTTCATGCAGATCACTTGACTGCAGCCCAGTATTTGAAACAGGAACTGGGCGGAAAAATTGCAATCAGCCAGAAAATCGCTGTGGTGCAGCAGACCTTTGCTGCAATTTATAATCTGGATCTCAAGCAGGTGAATGCTAGTCAGCCATTTGATCATTTATTTGAAGATGGTGAGCATTTCAAAATCGGTGAGCTGGATGTTTATAACATAGCAACACCGGGGCATACGCCTGCTTGCCTGAGCTATGTGGTTGAAGATGCAGTCTTTGTCGGCGACACGCTGTTTATGCCGGACTATGGTACGGCCCGTTGTGATTTTCCAAAAGGTAGTGCAGAAAAGCTTTTTGATTCGGTACACAGCCTGTATCAGCTCCCAGAAGATACACGGGTCTTTTTATGTCATGACTATTTGCCTGAAACACGTGAATCGTATGTGTGTGAAACCACTATTCAGGCTCAGAAAACACAGAATATCCATATTCACGAGGGAGTCAGTAAAACTGAATTTGCTCAGATGCGAAACCAGCGGGATTCAGGACTCAGCATGCCGAAGCTGATTCTGCCTTCGATTCAGATCAATATGAAAGCAGGACAGTTCCCAACGCCAGAACAGAATGGGGTTTCTTATTTAAAACTTCCGCTTAATTACTTCAAATAGGCATGTTTCAAGATTAAACAAAAAGGTTTGTCTTTTGTTTAATTGCATTAGCAAAGAGAGGAACAGTGGCTATGTGGGTGTTAATACTGGAAGGGTTGGCCATCGGTGGCTTGCTGGGTTTAACCGGTGCTGGTGGCGGCATTCTGGCTGTACCGGCACTGATGGCGAGTCAGGGCTGGACCGTGGCACAGGCTGCGCCTGTGGGCTTGCTGGCAGTGACTCTGTCTGCCTTGGTCGGAACGTTCGAGGGTTTATTCAAGCGTATTGTACGTTATCGCGCTGCGCTCTGGATCGCCCTGATCAGTATTCCTTCAGCACGCTATGGCGTAAATCTGGCTGGTATTGTTTCTCCGGTCTGGCTGACGATGGCTTTCAGTCTAGTCATGTTGATTGTGGCTTACCGGATCTTCTTTAACAAAGTTAATGACCATGAGAATCCACCGTGTAAGGTCAATCAAACGACCGGTCGCCTGATCTGGAATGTGAAAACGGCCTCGTTCCTCGCCGGTATTGGCGTAGTGGCGGGTTTGCTGACTGGCTTGCTCGGGGTGGGCGGCGGTTTTGTGATTGTCCCGGCACTGCGTAAATTCACCGACCTCGATATGCGCAGTATCGTTGCGACTTCTCTAATGATTATTTTCCTGATTGGTGGTGTCAGTATTTCTGCACACGTGCTAGATGGCTTTCAATATCCTGTTTCGGTCACGCTGACTTTTGTTCTGGCCTGTATTGTAGGGATGTTAATTGGACGCAGTCTGATGCACCGAATTGAAAGTAACCGGGTTCAGAAGATTTTTGCTACGACTGTGATTGGGGTGGCAATCTATTTAATCTATTCAGCACTCATAGGCTAGTCCTGTGCATTGTATGGATAAAGAATGCATGAGTTGATGTATGACTACATGATCTGTCATCTGAATGAATATCAAACAGGTGTAGAGTCTAAAATGAATTTAGCAAATGGGCTGTTTGCAATAGTGTGATCGTTGCAACAGTGCTGGAATGAGAGTTTATAACAAAGTGCTTTTAAGTTGCTGATCTGGCATTTATAACAGATGAGGCTGATTTTGATGAGCGAGGAAGAATGAAAATGATGAAAACTGCAGAGCAATTGATCCGGAATGCGAAAAACCGGATTCAGGAAGTGAGTGTAGCTGAACTGTTTGAAGCGATGAAAAACCATAAAACCATTCTGATTGATGTTCGGGAACCGGATGAATTTCAGGCGGCAGCGATAGACCGGGCGGTGAATTATCCTCGTGGTGTTTTAGAAATGAGGATTCACCAGCATCCTTTGGTTAGCCATCATTGCGATACCATGCAGGCACTGGAACATCTAAAAGATCAGCCGATCTATTTGATCTGTGGCACGGGTGGACGTTCAGCATTGGCAACCGATACTTTACAGAATATGGGATTTACTCAGGTGAAGTCGGTTCAAGGTGGCTATCAGGCTTGGCTGGAACAGGGCTATCCGGTAGAAAAATAAGCTTTTGAATATAAAAACTTGATTGTTGATTTTTAATTTGAGAAAAAATTATGAAATACAAAGAATTAACCCAAAATATTTCAGGTAGTTTAAGAACTCTAAGCCAGGATTCACCAGATTTAATGAAAAGTTTCAATCAATTATCCCAGATCGCAATGCATGATGGTGTGATTGATCCAAAAACCAAGGAATTGATTGCCTTGGCGATTGGTGTGGCTGCACGTTGTGATGGTTGTATCGGTTTTCATGTCAGGACCCTGGTCAAAATGGGCATGACCCTACAGGAGCTGGAGGAAGTTCTGGGCGTTGCGGTGTATATGGGCGGTGGACCTTCATTGATGTATGCTGCAAATGCGCTGGAAGCATTCAAAGAGTTTTCCAACTAATTGGATAGTCAAGTAAATGGAGGGATGAAATGAGTCAGCACTGGAATGAATTGTATGCCCAGACGCAGGACCTATACGGCACAGCAGCAAACCTGTTTATTCAGGAGATTGCGGGGGAAATCCTGATAGAAGGTAAAACACTGGCAATTGCTGAAGGAGAAGGAAGGAATATCCTTTACCTGGCTGAGCAGGCAAGACAGTATAATTATCCTTTTTCGGCGGAAGTTTGGGATTATTCCGATGTTGCTTTGAAGCATCTGTCCAGCAAAGCCGAAGCTACAGGGATAAAGCTTGAACTCCGACATGTTGATTTAACAGCAGCGAAATGGCCGTCCGAGCGTTATCAAAACGTGATTTGTGTATTTGGTCATTTCGATACAGAAACGCAAAAACAGGTTTTAGAAGGCATAAGAAAGTCCTTGCTAAACGGTGGATGGTTTATCGGTGAGCTGTATTCCAAGGAGCAGATCAACTATAAAACTGGTGGCCCTAAAAATATCGAATATTTATACGATCCGTGGGATATTTTGCAGGTTTTCAAGCAGGATCATATCCATCATTTTTATGTTGGAGAGCAAGAAAGACAGGAGGGAGAATTACATTGTGGTAAATGCCATGTTATTCAATTTGCGATACAAGTGATGAAGTAAAAACAAGTGAATTCTTAAATGTGATGCAAATATTCAGCATTGCAGTACTTTAAGAAAGAGGTTTTATTATGTCAAATCGGTTCAAAAATAAAGTTGCCCTAGTTACTGGTGCGGGTTCTGGAATTGGGAAAAGCACAGCTATGCTTTTAGCGAAGCAGGGTGCAAGTGTTGTAGTCTCGGATATTAACTTTGAAGCAGCACAGAAAGTTGCTAAGGAAATTGTATCTTTAGGCGGTAAAGCGGCTGCGAATAAAGCCAATACGGCTGAACCTGAAGACATGAAAGCAGCGGTTGAATTTTCAATTAGCACGTATGGTGCCCTTCATTTAGCTTTTAACAATGCTGGAATATTGGGTGACGTTCAGCCAATTGCAAATTTAAGTATTGAAGCTTGGCGTCGTGTGATTGATATTAATTTGAATGCGGTCTTTTATGGCCTACATTATCAAATCCCTGCAATATTGGCAGCCGGCGGTGGTGCAATTGTGAATACAGCATCAATTTTAGGTTTAGTTGGGACTGAAAATATTTCTGGTTATGTTGCAGCTAAGCATGGTGTAACCGGGCTTACTAAAACGGCTTCGCTAGAATATGCTAAAAAGGGTATTCGTATTAATTCAGTACATCCTGGTTATATTAAAACGCCTTTAATTGGTGAGTTTGATGAAGCTGAACTGATAAAATTGCATCCAGTTGGTCGTTTAGGAAATCCGGAAGAAGTTGCACAGGTCGTTGCTTTCTTACTCTCTGATGATGCATCTTTTGTAACGGGCAGCCAGTATGTAGTAGATGGGTCATATACTTCACAATAGTTAATTTTAGGAAAGGCCTTCATTTGATTGAGAAGGTTTTCCTTTTGTAATTTATTAGAAGCATCTGTCTTACAAATAAAAAATGCCTGATGAAATTCGTCAGGTGTTTATATGAAATATCGTGTCAACTTATTTTAAGCCTAGGCAATTTAATTTTTTGATTAAATAGCAGTTAGTAAGATGTATTTTATTAGCTAAAGTTCCCACTAACTTTTAATGGAAACTTTAACTATGGTTTTAGATTTTATTCATAGGCGAGTTAAAGTAAACTGTTAATAAAATTATCAGGATCAATTTCATCCGTCACAATAACATGTACGCCAATATTTTTGAGTTTTTCTCGCAATCTGTCACCCATCCCTGTGGTTACGAACATGTCCATAGGTAACAGTTTTTCTAGTACCTCACCCGACTGAGAAAATGATGCTTCTTTCTCCACCTCAATGAGCTGTTTGTCCATAACTTTCCCATCTTTGAGCTCATATTTCCAGAATTTTCGGCATTTCCCAGCATGCGGAGTAATATGACGTCGGTTCTGTGATGTAATTACAATTACCATAAAGATTTCTCCAAACCAAACCGATACTACTGCTCTTTATAGGTATGTATCGGTTCATGATGATTCATAAGTTAAGCTTGTAGTGACAAAAACTATTCAAAAACATAGCTAATACTATTCAAGCAAGATTTTCCAAAACAAACTGAGGTGACTTGATAAAGAGTTTCAACAAAGCTTGGGCTGAGCTTGAGGGATGACGAACTCCACGTTCCCAACTTTCTAAGGTACGGGCGGAAATACACAGTTTTGATGCTAGTTCTGTCTGTGAAATATTGAGAGCTTGCCGGATCCTTACAATTTGTTGTGCTAAATCCAGACAACAGTTGCTATTAAAATCACTTTTTGGGAGATGTGCCTGATCATGCTGAAGTAGATTCATTATTGTCTCCTCCTTATCGATATACTAGAAAGCTGTAATAACACTTTGAAAAATCCAAAGGTCATTGAGACTGTGACAGCCGGATTTCAAATAAATTTGAATACAGATAAATTAAAAGCCATATTCATTATTACGGATAGGATCACTGTGACTGAAGATGCTAATTGTGAGCTGCTCACATGTTTTGGATAGATGAATATTTTCAGCCATATCGGAAACTGCGGCAGACTGCTCAGCGATACCACATCTGCTGATTTAGTGGATGAGTGTTAAAGGAGGAGCACGACCCTGAGGAATAAGGAACCAGGGAGTAGGTGGGGACAGCGTATATGGGACAAATGTACTGAAGAACTGCAGTAAGGTCTGAGTTCTGATCAGTACTAGTCTGAGTTTGGTATCGAGTAGCGGTAGGGTATAGCTGTGCACCAGGCAAAACTGGCAGTCATGACCGGTATGTGCATCATCCCGCTCTTGATGTTCATGTCGATCCTGCACATGTGCGAGGATATGTGCATTGCTTTGGTCTGCTCCGCTGGCTTGATTGCTATGCGGATGTGATGTTGCGAAGCTGTGGTGTGGATGAACGTTAGTAACTTCTAGATGTAATGCTGCGGCAATAGTTTTACATACCGAAAAAACACTGTGTTTTTCTGGCAATAAAGGCTGCAGGAACACAGCGATCTGTAACAAGATTGCTGATAACCCCAGCAATCTTCCCAACATCATGAGCACTTCACTACACTTTTATGGACATTACATAGGTTATAGTATAACAAAATATAAAATTTATAATTGAAAAATAGACGATAAAATCGATTTTAATCTGCTACTAAACATAATTTTATTTTTTCTTTATGGAATAGGAAGCGTAAGATCATTCTGGAGCGAATGAGGTCTTATTAAAGTTGGACTGCATTGTAGGTTTGGTTATTAAAAAGTCATTGTATTTTCTATGAGGATAGATTTGAAGTTTAACCCAAGATTGGCTTATATTTATTTTACTACTTATTTTTATTTTAAATCCTTATAAATATAAGTCGCGGATAACAACTGTTCTAATAGAGGAAAATCATGTTTAACATTCTGATGTATCTACCTTGGGGCAAGGTGCCTGAAACTACCTGTCAGGAATTATGGCAGAAACGGGAAATTGTACAGATTGTTGATGTCCGAAGTGCTCAAGAGTTTAAACATAGTCATATAGAAGGTGCTGTCAATTTACCTATTACACAGTTGAACGAATCTACAATACAGTCATTAGGGCTTGATCCGGATCAGCCTGTGGTGACCATTTGTCTATCGGCACACCGGAGTATTCCTGCAACACGCAGATTGGCCAAGATGGGTTATTCAGTCACACAGTTAAAAGGTGGTATGAAATCCTGGTGGAAAAACAACCTACCTTGCATCAAAAACTAAGTTTTAAATGTGCTCTGTGAGCTTCTAAATTTTAAAAAGGAGTAAGACTATGTCGACTCAACCAAATGTAAAAGATTTTTTTGATCCTAAAACAAATACATTCAGTTATGTAGTTTCAGATCCAGCCACAAAACAATGTGCGATTATCGACAGTGTTCTCGATTATGACTCTGCTTCAGCAGTGACATCTACCACTGATTAGACTTCTTTTCATAAATCAAAAAGCAATCTTCTTTCTGATCCTCAGTTCAAGCGATACATAGGTATCTGATTGTCAACTTTTTATTTAATGGTTAAGCAATTGAAAATGCATATTCCATCTAAAGGCAGACCATCCAAATTAAGCTTGGAAAATCAAGTTCTTCTCTTCCTGAGCTATTAGCAGGAATACCGAATGCTATTCTTGTTGCGAAAAGTTGTGGTATTTCTATAAAGCTACAGCCCTGAAATTTCACGGCTGTAGCTTTATAGTTCTCTGAGTAACGTCATGTGAATTTAATAGGTTTTATTATACTTTGTTGTAAGAAATCTGATTAAATCACCATGATAGAGTTTTGGTACCAGGTTGAAAAATTGCTTCCCCCATATCATCAGGATTCGCATATTTTAAACCTTTGATAAGATCACCCTCTTTAACACCATATTGATCCATACACATTTTACAGATAAAGACTTGTCCACCATTGACCATTATATTTTTCAGCATGGCCTGATGCTCTGCATATCTATGTTCGAAGCGGCTAGAAGCAAGCATAACCCCTTGATCGACTAAATATACAGTCAAGGGATGCCCTTTTTGGAATTGATTATTACTCATGCCGATGGCCATCTTTGTACGATGAGCATCATTACTGGTAAGCAATACAAATAATGGATCTTTTGTTGTTTCTGCTACTGCAATCGATAAACTTGAAAAAAACAGCAGAAAAGACAAGCACAAGTTTTTAATAAATTTCATAGGATTTATACTCTTTTTAAATCAATATAACCTGAATTGTGGATAAGAAATTGGCTTGAAAAAAAAGGTGGCTACATACTATTAGGGAGTTACCACACAACCTACGCTTTCAGCGACCATGTTTGATTTTACATATTTCTTCTGCATGATTGATGACTTTTTTCAAAAATCGAAGTAACTTATTGGCAATTTTTAAAATACGATCCTCTCAATTAAAAGTTTCGTAAATCGTGTTTATTGCCATTTAGTATAAATTTTCGTATTTCCATAATCTCAAAGTTTTATTCTTTTCATTAAAGCAAAATCACGGTCAACTCTTTAGATATTTACCTTGTTAACAACGGATAGTTTATCTCATCAGAGCACATCGATTGGCACTGTATGCTTTACATTTTGCCTTGATGAAAGATTATCAGAGCAATTTTATTTATGGATCAATCGACTACGCTGCCTGTAGGCAAAAATCAGCGTATTCAACGGTATAAATATCTACCATTGCAACACACGGTAAAAGCTCAATGGACTGGTTCTTTGGCTGTAAGCTGCATTTAATCATGAGTCAGTCAGGCAAGATTGTCAGTACAGCTTTATCTAATGAACATACAGCAGACATTAAAATGATTGAGCATTTGGTAGAAGGCTTAAAAACAAAACTCTATGCTGTTCGTGGATATATCAGTCAAGAATTAAAAATCAAATTTGAGGAATCAAGACATTTGGTTTAATTACATATCATCGTAAAAATATGAAAACTATTCGTTTATCCAAAGCAGATGAATACCACTTAAAACAACGCAATAAAAAGAAAATTTATTCAGCTTATTGAAAATAATTAAGCTATTAATCTAAATCTATCAACTAGATAAAATACTTTAAATTTCTACGCTTTTAGAAACTACGACCCTCTCCTTTTTCTTCATACGTTATTCCCTCACGAATATGATATAGTCGCTGGAAAGTCGGAATAATTTTATCGTCATGTGTAACAACAATAATTGCTGTTTGAAATTTTTCCGCCATTTCGTGCAACAAACGAATTACAGTCATGGCACGAACGCTGTCTAAAGGTGCCGTTGGCTCATCTGCCAAAATGACAGGTGGCTTATTAATCAAGCCGCGTGCAATAGCTACACGTTGTTGTTCACCACCTGATAATTGCCCAGGCATGGCATGAACACGATGCTGAACATCTAAAGCAGTCAAAATTTCTAAAGCACTTGCACGTGCAGTGTCATTAGGAACACCTGCAAGCATAGGTAATAGCGCAACATTATCTAAAACATTCAAAAAAGGAATCAAATAAGGTGTTTGGAACATAAAACCAATTTTGTCACGTCGCAATGCACTTAAATCTTTTACCAACCAGTGTTGATCAAAAATCACTTCACTCCCTAAAGTCATACGTCCTTCAGTGGGATCAATCACAGCGCCTAAACATTTTAATAAGGTACTTTTACCTGAACCTGACGGACCAATCAGTCCAACAACTTCTCCTGGATCCACCCACATATTGACATCTTTTAATGCATAAAAAGCATTATCACCTTGCCCAAAACGTTTTTTTAAACCCTCAATTAAAATTCCGTGGGTCATGTGTTATCCTCCAATTGCTTCGGCTGGATCAATACGTAATGCCATACGAATAGCTACTAGACTTGCCAACATACAAATCAACATCACAGCAATAAATCCAAGAATAGAATCCTGAGGAATCAATAATACATACTTTGGAAAATATGGCGCAGCAAAGGTTGAAGTGATTTTACCTATAGTAAATCCAATTAGACCAAGTGCGAGCGCTTGCTGTAAGATCATCCAGGCAATCGTTCGGTTGCGTGTTCCAATTAGTTTCAGAACTGCAATTTCTCGAATTTTATCCATGGTTAGGGTATAAATAATAAATGCCACAATTGCCGCGCTCACCAAAGCCAAAATTACTAAAAACATCGCAATCTGCCTTGCTGATGTTGCAATCATCTTGCTAATTAAAATATGTTCCATTTGAAGACGCGTGTAGACAGTCAGTTGCTGCCAACGTTGGATGTGTTCAGCAGTATCTTCTGCGGAAGTACCAGTTTTAAGACGGACTAAAATTGCATTTACATAACGATTGCTGGTTTGAGCACTCAGAACACTGTCTAATAAATCTGGATACGCAGGACGATTGTAAATCGGATTTTGTGCGGTACGTCGGCGGTCTTGTAAAATTGCCGCATTATCTTTTTGAAATTGGGCTTGTTGTGCATCTTTAAGCGGAATAAAAATCATCGGGTCACCACCTGATGACACCATTCGTCGAGTCAATCCTACTACAGTAAAATAATTACGACGGATTTTGATGCGATCACCTAATTTAAGTCCTGAAGTGATGTCTACAACAGCTTCATAGTGCCCCCGAGTCAATTGACGTCCCGCTAAAAGGTAAGGTGGCCAGCCTAAATTATTCCAGGCATGTTCACCTGTATGGATTCCAACCACCATCGCACGGATATCTTTATCTTTATAATGAACTTGTGTGGTCAGATAAGTAATATTTGAGGCATGTTCTACTTCAGGTGTAGTCATGACACTACGATATAAATCATCACGCACACTAGAAGGTTCAGCATATGGACCAAGCGTATCTTGTTGTACCACCCATAAATCTGCACCGCTATTATTTAATAAAGCCTTGGCATCATCCACCATACCACGGTAGACACCCGCCATAATTAGAGTCACGCCGATCAACAAGCCAAGTCCAAAACCAGTAAAAACAAACTTACCCCATGAATGGAATATATCCCGACCGGCTAAGCTAATCATTCAGATGTTCCTGCAAGATTTTTTACAATACGCAAACGGTTTTTCGCATTAAGTGGTTTTTCACTATATAAAACGATTTGATCATTTTCTGATAGACCATCGAGTACTTGAACATCACCCTCTAAATTAGAGCGACCTAGTTTAATTTCAATAAATTGTAGTTTTTGATCTGTCACTTTCCAGACACCGACTTGGTTATTGATGCGGTGAATAGCAGCATTTGGAATAGCAAGGCTGCGAGACAGTGGTGCTAGTTTAATTGTCACTTCTGCTAATTCACCTAAAGGGGGTAGAGGGTTAGGTTGTTGACTAAAGACTACTTTGGCTAAGATTTCTTCGGTAATAACATCTGCACGAGGCTCTACCCATAAGACTTGACCTGAAAGCGTGTTACTTTGACGCGAACGTAAATGAATTTGTGCAGGTAAACCTGAGGCTAAGCCAATCGCACTAGATTGATCGAAGCGTGTATTCAACCAAATAGACTTCGGGTCTACAATTTCCAATACGGTTTGCCCTGCAACTACAGTAGAGCCAGGTTCTGCATAACGGGCTGTGACTATACCTGGTGCTGTTGCCATTAAATTTAAATTGTCGCGCTGGGCTTGTAGTGTATTGAGGTCTGCACGGGCTTTATTAAGTTCTTGTTGCATTGAGCCAAGTGCTGTTGTAGCGAGATCAAGTTCCTGCTGCTTAATGGCGAGTGACTCTTGACTGGTGGCATTGATTTTGGTGAGTTGCTGATAGCGTTGAACTTGTTGCTGTGCAAACTTTTGACGAATTTGAGTATCTTGTTGCTGAGAGATGATTTTTTGGATAATGGCACGTTGCGCAAGTATTTTTTCTTCTAAATCAACGGGATCCATTTCCCCTAAAAGTTGTCCAGCTTGTACAGCATCTCCTATATCGACTCGAAGGTTTTTAAGACGACCTGCCGTTGTGGGACCAATCTTGTAATTATGACGAGCTTCAACAGTCGCTATACCAAACAGACTAGGCTGAATAGATTTATACTTAACCTGTGTCAGACTGACCTTGACTGGTGCAAAAGGTCCTGTACGCAATAGGACATAAACCAAAAATAAGATTAATGTAATAAGCACTACAAGAACGGAAAGAGCCCTCTTTCCTAATAAAAATGTTTGCATCTGTATTTTGCTTATCTTATTTAATTAAGAATATTATAATCTATTTCTAAGTATTATATAAAACAATTCCTTCCCCAAAAAGGATTGTAGCAACCTCTCTAGTGAACACACTTTACCAAGCTATCCGATAAGCCTTAATTAAGTTCCCACTTAAAAATAAATGGGGACTTAATTCATGACTACAAATACCCATGCATGGGACGTAAAAACTGGCTGTTTTCAGGATCACTACGCAATGGCTAATGAGCTGTGAACATATGACGCTTACAGTCAGCGAAACTGAATGGACTGGATCCGTATGCCTACATGAGTGATTTATTCAGTATTGATGATGCAAAATGACTTTATTGCACCAAAAATCAACGTGACTGAACTGGATGAAGGTGCAAAACCATTTGATATCGTGCTTGAAAAATGTGACATAAAATTGAATACTATGATGAGTAACAGTTTCGATTTTGGCGGTGTAAATGCATGTCTTGTTTTCAAAAAATTGAGAAGGCTAAGCTAAGAATTGTTGATCATTCGGCAACGGATGATAAACTTCTGCCACACTGCCCTTAAAAGGGTGAATAGATGGATGCTCCTTCTGATGCTTTCTTGTGGGTAAAAGCATTACATATTATTGCTGTAGTTTGCTGGTTCGCCGCTTTGTTCTACTTGCCACGTTTATATGTTTATCATGCGATGAGTGAAGATGCCACGAGTCATCAGCGTTTCCAGATTATGGAACGAAAGTTGTACCGCGGCATCATGTGGCCGTCAATGCTTGCCACTCTCATCACAGCGCATTTTTTAGTGGATTGGGGTGATGCAACTCGGCATTACCATGAAGCACTCTGGTTTTACCTGAAAGTTGGATTAGTGGGCTTACTGGTGATTTACCATTTTGTTTGTGGTTATTACCGTAAAAAACTGATGGAAAACCCGCATTACAAATCACATAAGTTTTGGCGTTTCTTCAATGAAATGCCAACGCTTATTTTACTCGCAGTAGTGATTTTAGTGGTGGTTAAACCGCAGTTTTAATCCAGTTGATTTTAAAAAACCTCCTTAAGGAGGTTTTTTGGCACTGTTGCAAATAGTGATTTGAGTCGATGATGTTCCCTTTAAAAAGTGCTTAGAGACCGAAAACCCTGTTGATTAGACACACTTCACCCTGAGGCTGACCATAATAAAATGACGATGCTTGTCCTTTACGTAGTGCACGCATGACTTCAATACCTTTAATTGTGGCATAAGCCGTCTTCATAGATTTGAATCCTAATGTGGCCCTGATGATTCGCTTTAACTTACCATGATCACATTCAATGACATTATTTTTATACTTAATCTGCC
>ERZ650300.1391-NODE-1391-length-13715-cov-8.794217_pt1 | contig 13715 bp, 11 predicted proteins | sample MGYA00376236_ERZ650300 | MGnify/ENA primary metagenome ERZ650300 (study PRJEB26733, sample SAMN07839303) | wastewater metagenome | biome: urban; feature: wastewater treatment plant; material: waste water | place: USA: North Carolina | collected 2016-04-28 ... | reverse complement strand
CCGATAGCCGGGCCGAAGATCATCGGCAGCAGCACGCCGAAGATCATGCGGATGCCCTGAAAATGCCCGGCCTTTCCGGCCGGCGTATGGTCGCGGATGACGCCGGACAAAATCGCCGTGACCAGCATATAGCCGGACATCATAATGCAGCCCGTCAGAATCACGGCCAGCATCGACCGCGCGAAGAACATGCCGAGAAGGCCCGCGAACATGACGCCAGCTGCCGGCAGCACGCACCGCAGCTCGCCGAGTTTGTCGATCACGCGGCCGGAGACCTGCGAGGTCAAGGTCGTCTGCGTCATGGCCTCGACGGTGGCCTCAAACGGCAAGGTCAGATCAACCGGATGCCGCTTTGCGACCATCGTGGACAGATCGTCGGCCCATGCAATACCGCCCGAAACCAGTGCGGTGAGCAGAACCAGATGAAATCGTAGTGAGCGCTGAGTAGTGGTCTTCATGTTTATTAGCATATTCTAATACAACAACAAATACAAGCACAGGCACTGCATGACCCGTATTCAGCATAGCGGCAAAGTTCGGAAAGTCCATCCACAGGGATTCCTGATGCATAGACGAGCCCACCCGCACCGAGTGCGCAAAACACCCCTGAAATGCAAGAACGGCAAAGCCTCCGTTGCGGAAGCTTTGCCGTCGTTTTCTGCCTCAGCGGGCAAACGTCAAGACGTTCGCCCCGGCTGACCGACTCAAAGACCGATCATGCGTACTCTTGCCAATTGATGTTGCGCATGTCGCCATGACGCAGGAACTGACGATGCATCGCGAAGCCCATCGACAACGACATCGGCTCGTGGCTGCCCGGCCCGACCAGCTTGAGGTAGTCTCGCAGTTGCTCGCGATAGTCCGGGTGCGCGCACTTCTCGATGATCAGCGCTGCACGCTCGTGCGGATCCTTGCCGCGCAGGTCGGCAACACCCTGTTCGGTAACGACGATGTTCACCGAGTGCTCGCTGTGGTCCATATGCGAAGCGACCGGAACGATGGCCGAAATCATGCCGTTCTTGGCCGTCGACGGGCACGAGAAGATCGACAGGTAGGCATTGCGGGTGAAGTCGCCCGAACCGCCGATCCCGTTCATCATCGTCTTGCCCATGACGTGCGTCGAGTTGACGTTGCCGCCAAGGTCAAACTCGATCGCGGTGTTCATCGAGATGATGCCGAGACGACGAACGATTTCCGGATGATTCGAGATTTCCTGCGGACGCAGCATGATGCGCTTCTTGTAGTAATCGATGTCGCCAGTCACCTTCGCCATCGCTTCCGGGCTCAAGGTCAGTGCGCAGGTCGATGCGAAGGTGCAGCGGCCGTTCTCAAGCAGCGGGACAACGGAGTCCTGCAGCACTTCGGTGTACATCTCGAAGGCCGGGATCTCGTCGCTCTTGCCGAGCGCGGCGAGAACGGCATTGGCGATGTTGCCAACGCCCGATTGCAGCGGCAGGAAGGACTTCGGAATGCGGCCCGCACGCATTTCGCCGACGAGGAAGTCGGCAACGTTCTGACCGATCTGATCGGTAACCGGCGTACCTTCGTCAAAGCCCGCGCTTTCATCCGCGAGGTTCGTGTAGACCACGCCGACAATCTTCTTCGGGTCGACGACGCAGATGGGCGAACCGATACGGTCCGAGGCGCTGAAAATCGGAATTTCGTTGCGGGTCGGCGGATCCTGCGGTTCGAAGATGTCGTGCATGCCGAGCAGCGAGGTCGGATGCTTGGCGTTCAGTTCGATGATGATCTTGTCGGCCAGGCGCATGTAGGTATTCGACGCACCGACGGAGGTGGAAAGAACCACACCGCCGCCCGCCGTCAGGTCGCAGGCTTCGACAATCTTGTCTGCGATCTCGGGACGGATGGTGCCCAGCTCACCGTTGGCCAGTGCAGCCGCCTTCTTGGTCAGGACCATGCCACGAACAAACTCGGGAACGTCAGAAATCTTCTGAGTGCTGATCTTGAAGTTTTCAACAGCGCGCAGGGTGTGCACGCCGTAGTAGAGGTCGTTGGAAACTTCTTTGGTGCCCAGCAGGTCTTCTTCAATGCGGACGTTCTTGATGTCGCTCATTGTTATGCCTCAGAAATCAAATAAATGGAAACGATCCTCACCGAGTGGTCGCGATTTCCCTACGCACATTTCATCCTGAAGCACCACACATCGGGTGGGGCAGTTGGGAGCCAGTTGCTCCCTGTGCAATGACTGGTGTTGATGTTACCCCAATTGAGGTATCCGGTATTAGACCTGGATCACTAAATTTGAGGCAACCTCAAATTTCTTGTGGTCATTAAACAGATATTGCAATCGGGCGATTAACTTTGACAGAACAACTACCTCAATCCCAGTTGGGCGGACAAATATTTATCCGTATTCCGGGGCCTGCGGCAGGAGAGGCTTGAAAAATGATCAACCAGCCCCATTTTAATGTCAGAAGACCTGAACCCGGCGCGTCAGCATCAGCGATGTGCGGCTGCCGACCGGACACCCCGGGTCCATTCATTCATCGCTCCGAGGTTGCTATGGGCAAGTTGTTACTGTTGTTGGTCGGGCTGGTATTGCTGGAGCTCACCGTCATGATCAAGGTGGGCTCCGTGATCGGGGCCTTGCCGACCGTTGGCTTGCTGGTGCTGACTGCCGTGCTGGGATCGTCGCTGGTGCGCAGCGAGGGGATCAAGACCCTGCTCACTGCCCAGCAGAAGATGCAGCTGGGGGAGATGCCCGGCCGCGAGGTGATGGGTGGCATGATGCTGGCGCTGGCGGGCTTGCTGCTGATTATCCCGGGATTTGTGAGCGATATTGTCGGCATCCTGCTGCTGCAGCCCTGGCTGCGCAACATGCTGGCCGACAAGCTGATTGGCAGCAATCAGTTCAGGATGCAGATGGGGGGCTTCCAGGCTCGCCAGCAGCCGTTCGAGCCTGGTCCCGGCGATGACAGGCCCGGACAATCCCCGCGAGGGGGTGGCAACACCATCGAAGGGGAGTTCGAACGCAAAGAGTAATCGCGAGCCTCGGGCTGTGCCGTCAGGATCTCCCCTGATGGCACAGCCGCTCGAATCTGTGGCGGGCATACCCCCATGCCAGCAATCCGGCGGCCAGGTTCGCCAGCAGCATCCCCAGATAGATCCCCTGTTCTCCCCCCAGTTTTGCCCCCAGCCAGGCCCCTGGCAGCAAGAAGACAAACAGTCTGATGCCGTTTATCAGCAGTGACACCGCCGATGCCCTGACGCCGTTGAGGGCCGAGGCCAGCAGCATCACCATGCCCTGAAAGCCGTAGCCAATGGGGACCAGATGCAGATAGAGCACGATGAGTCGCACCACTTGCGGATGATCGCTGAACAGATCGGCGATGAAGGGGGCGAGAAGCCAGGTCAGCACGTAGACCCCAAGCTGGAATATCAGGGCGAAGCGCATGCAGAGCAGCAGGGCTGCCTTGGCTCGGGCCGGATTCCCGGCGCCGCAGTTCTGCGAGATGAAGGGGGCCAGCACGGAAGAGAGCGCCATCATCACGATGAGCAGCAAGGCCTCGACCCGGGATGCCGCGCCGTAGGCGGCGACCACCTCGGTTCCGAGCCCGGCGAAAATGATCATCAACACGGCGTTGGCCAGTGGGTTGAGCATGTTGGTAAACGATGCGGGCACCGCCACATGGAGCAGGGCGCGCCAATGGGCCAGCAGCTGAGGGCGGGGGGAGAGGCGCCAGGTCAGCAGCGTCTCCCGCTTGCGCAGCAGATGAAGGCTGACCAGCATGGCCATCAGCCAGGAGAGGGAAGTGGCGATGGCGGCTCCCCGAATGCCCCACTCGGGGAAGGGGCCCGGCCCGAAGATGAGCAGAGGATCCAGCACGCCGTTGACCAGACCGGCGACCCCCATCACCAGACTGGGGGTCTTGGTATCCCCCGTGGTCCGGATGGCCGCATTGCCGACCATGGGCACGACCAGCATGGGGACGGTCAGATACCAGATGAGCATGTAATCGTGGATGAGGGAGATGAGCTCGGGGCTGGCCCCCAGCAGGGTGAACAGAGGGGTAATGGTCATTGCCCCCAGTCCGGCAAGCAGACTCACCAGGATGACGGCGAGGAACAGGCAGTCGGTGGTGATGCGGGCGGCCTCGTCGTGACGGCCCTGGCCCAGGGCATGACCGAGCAGGGCGCACAGTCCCGCTCCCAGCCCCATGGTGAGGGAGGTGACCACGAAGGTGACCGGGAAGGTGAAGCTGATGGCGGCCAGCGCCTGGGTACCCAGCATGCCGATGAAGAAGGTATCGACCAGGTTGAAGGCGAGGATGGCAACGATGCCGAGGATCATGGGCCCCGTCATGCGCAGCAGCACTGGCGTCATGGGGGCGGTCAGCATGGGGTTGGGTCGGCTCAAGGCAGGGTCTCTATGTGCTCTGGGCCTAAATGCTGGCCGCGTCCATCCGCCTTCCTGATTGGGGATGGGTGATCCATCGAAGGTGTTCATAGTACGTGAAAATATTTTTTTTGTATTTGCCCTTGAAGGGCTAGCCCTGTTGCCCCAGATCAGGGGCATGACAAATTTGGCCGATTGCGGCCATTCCTCAAGCAACACAGAGACTCATTTTGGGAGAGTTATCGATGAAAATTCGTCCACTGCACGACCGCGTCATCATCAAGCGCATCGAAGCTGAAGCCAAATCCGCTGGCGGCATCGTCTTGACTGGCACTGCGGCCCAGAAGTCCACCCGTGGTGAAGTTCTTGCCGTGGGGACTGGCCGAATTCTGGACAATGGCGATGTCAAAGCCCTCGCCGTCAAGGTGGGTGACAAGGTGATCTTCAACGAAGGCTACGGCGTGAAGACCGAAAAGCTGGATGGCCAGGACGTACTGATCCTGTCCGAGACCGACATCCTGGCGATTGTCGAAGAGTAATCACCCTCCCTCTTTTCCCGAATTGATTTAAGGATTGAAGAACATGGCAGCTAAAGAAGTTAAGTTTGGCAACGAAGCTCGCATCAAAATGCTGGAAGGCGTCAACATCCTGGCCGATGCCGTCAAGGTGACCCTGGGCCCGAAAGGCCGCAACGTGGTGCTGGACAAGTCCTTCGGCGCCCCGACCATCACCAAGGATGGCGTCTCCGTTGCCCGTGAAATCGAGCTGGAAGACAAGTTCCAGAACATGGGTGCCCAGATGGTCAAGGAAGTCGCTTCCAAGGCCAATGACGCCGCCGGTGACGGTACCACCACTGCCACCGTACTGGCTCAAGCCATCGTCAACGAAGGCCTGAAGGCCGTTGCCGCCGGCATGAATCCCATGGATCTGAAGCGTGGTATCGACAAGGCCGTTGTGGCTGCCGTTGCCGAGCTGCAAGCACTGTCCACTCCCTGTGCCGACAACAATGCCATTGCCCAGGTAGGCACCATCTCCGCCAACTCCGACGAGAAGGTCGGCAAGCTGATTGCCGAAGCCATGGACAAGGTCGGCCGTGACGGCGTCATCACCGTGGAAGACGGTCAGGGCCTGGACGACGAGCTGGCGGTGGTAGAAGGCATGCAGTTCGACCGCGGCTACCTCTCCCCTTACTTCGTGAACAAGCCGGAAACCGGCTCCGTCGAGCTGGATGACCCCTTCATCCTGCTGGTGGACAAGAAAGTCTCCAACATCCGCGAAATGCTGCCGGTGCTGGAAGGTGTGGCCAAGGCGGGCAAACCGCTGATCATCGTGGCCGAAGACGTGGAAGGCGAAGCGCTGGCGACCCTGGTGGTCAACACCATGCGTGGCATCGTGAAAGTGGCCGCCGTCAAGGCGCCGGGCTTCGGTGATCGCCGCAAGGCCATGCTGCAGGATATCGCCATCCTGACCGGTGGTACCGTGATCTCCGAAGAAGTGGGCATGGAGCTGGAAAAAGCGACCCTGGAAGATCTGGGCCGTGCCAAGCGCATCGTCATCACCAAAGAGAACACCACCATCATCGATGGCGTGGGTGATGCCGCCCTGATCGAGAGCCGCGTGGCTCAGATCCGTCAGCAGATCGAAGATACCTCTTCCGACTATGACCGTGAGAAGCTGCAAGAGCGCGTGGCCAAGCTGGCCGGCGGTGTTGCCGTGATCAAGGTTGGCGCTGCCACCGAAGTCGAGATGAAAGAGAAGAAAGCCCGTGTTGACGATGCCCTGCACGCCACTCGCGCAGCCGTGGAAGAAGGCGTGGTTGCCGGTGGTGGTGTAGCGCTGGTGCGCGTTGCTGCCAAGCTGGCCTCCCTGCGTGGTGACAACGAAGACCAGAACGTCGGCATCAAGGTTGCCCTGCGCGCCATGGAAGCCCCGCTGCGTCAAATCGTCATCAACGCCGGCGAAGAAGCCTCCGTCATTGCCAACGCCGTGAAGAACGGTGAGGGTAACTTCGGCTACAACGCCTACACCGAACAGTACGGTGACATGCTGGCCATGGGCATCCTGGATCCGACCAAGGTGACCCGTTCTGCCCTGCAGTTCGCCTCTTCCATCGCCGGCCTGATGATCACCACAGAGTGCATGATCTCCGAGCTGCCGAAGAAAGATGCACCTGCCATGCCTGATATGGGTGGCATGGGCGGTATGGGTATGATGTAATCCCGTCAAGTCATCAAACGGCTCGCTTTTGCGGGCCGTTTTTTTTAGTGCTACTAAGCTGAAGTTGTTGATAGTGAAATGATCTGAGGTGAACATGCGATACTTAGGGCTTCTCCCGTTACTCCTTTCCCTGGCCTTGCCGGGCATGGCGCAGGCGACACCGCAGGGGCCGGTCATTCTCAAGGTGACGGGGAATCTGGACCCTGCCGACCCGGCAGATGGAGAGGTGCTGTTCGATATGGCCATGATCCAGGCGCTGCCGCAGCATGAGGTGGTGACGAGCAATCCCTGGGTGGACAAACCGCACAAATACGTGGGGCCGAAACTGGCGGACGTGCTGACGGAGGTGAAGGCCAACGGCAAGAGCATCACGCTCACCGCCTTGAATAGTTTCCAGATCCGGATCAACTGGGATAAGGTCAGGCAATACGATCCCATCTTGGCCTGGCAGGATGATGGGGTGACCATGCGGGTACGTGACAAAGGGCCGCTCTGGTTTATCCTGCCACTGGATCAGCATCCCGAACTCAGGCGTTCCGAGTTCACCGACATGATGATCTGGCAACTGAGTGCGATCGACATTCAGCAGTAAAAACGGTGGTTTACGGGAGTACTGGGTGAAAGCGAAGACCAGGGCCTGGCCCTTACTCGGCGTTCTTTATCTATCCATTCTGTTGTTCACGGGTAGCACCCTCTATTGCCTGGTGCAGATACAAAATGCGACCCGGGTGATGGAGAAGTACACCTATGACGTCTCCTGGGCATTGATGCAGTTGCAGCTCGAGCTGGGCCGCTTTCTCAATGCCGTCGAGATTTACCACTATGGCGGCATAGACCAGGAAGCCCTGCTGCTCCGCTATGACATTCTCTGGAGTCGTACCCCCATCCTCCTGAGCGGCCAATTGAGAAAAAGCCTCGCGGACAATCCAAAGACGCTGCGGCTGGTGAAACTGACCGAAAGCAGTATCCGCAAGCTGGAGCCTGATTTGGTCAGGCTCAAGCCGGGGACGCCGGATTACCAGCAAGTCATGATGACACTGGCGCCCTTGCAGGAACCCCTCTCTTACTCTCTTGCTTCCGTCATGCAGAACAACATCAACGTCTATACGGGCAACGACGCGCGTTTTGGCCAGTTGCGCAATGCCCTGTTGTTCATGGTGTCGGGGCTGGTGGTGTCCGTCATTCTGCTCAGCGGCCTGCTGGTGCGAGAAGCCAGGCGCCATTTCAGGACCGCTAGGATCGATCCCCTCACCGGGCTCGCCAACCGGCTGGCGCTGCTGGAAAAGATGGATGCCTATGTCACCCGTGACACCTCCTTCGGACTGGTGCTGGTCGACATCAACGACTTTCGTGATATCAACAGCAAGTTTGGCTACAACACAGGGGACCTCCTGCTGCAGGAGGTGGCAAAGCGGCTGCGCGCCCTGTGCGAAAACGGGGAGTGGGTGGCGCGTTTGGGGGGAGATCAGCTTGCCATGCTGCAACGGGAGGGGAGCGATCTTCGCCAGGTCAGGGAGCTCGTGGCCAGAGTACTCCACTCCATCAAGCAAGACATCATCATCGACAACTACCCTTTTCGGCTTGAGGTTGGTATCGGTATCGCCTTCTTCCCGACCGACAGCAACCAGACCCAGGAGTTGCTCAGCCGGGCGGAGCAGGCCCTCTCTCACAGCCGCAAGACCCATGTTCCCTATGTCATCTATGACAGTTCCCTGCTCAACGAGACGGCCAGGCGCAAGCATCTTGCTTCCGACATGGTGATGGCACTGGAGCACAATGCGCTCGAGCTCTATTACCAGCCCATCGTCAATCTGGAAAGTGGCCGCTGTGAAGCCGTGGAGGCGCTGCTGCGCTGGCGCCATCCCGAACTTGGCTTTATCCCGCCCAACGAAGTGATCCAAGTGGCGGAAGAGTTTCAGCTGGCCGAGAAACTGGGTGGTTGGGTATTGAATACCGCATGTGAGCAACTGCATCAGTGGCAGCACCTGGGTTTGGTGGACTTGCAGATGTGCGTGAACATCTCCCCGGGCATGTACCAGCGCAACCTGTTGAAGCTGGTGGCCAGAGCGTTGATGGAGCACCATATCCCTGCGTCCAGCCTGGTGCTGGAGGTGACGGAAGACACCACCATGCGCGAGGTCAAGAACTCGCTGCAGTTGATGCAGGATCTCAGCCAGCAGGGTGTGCATCTGGCCCTTGACGACTTCGGCACCGGCTACTCCTCCCTCAGCTATCTGCAAAAGTTGCCGGTGAGCAAGGTGAAGATAGACAGGTCCTTCATTCAGGGTATCGACACCTCCATCGAGGCGGCCGAACTGGTCGCCAACATCTGCCGTATGGGCTCCATGCTTGGCAAGAAACTGGTATGTGAAGGGATCGAGACCCAGGGGCAGCTCGATGTGCTGCGCTCATTGATCGACATACATCTGTATGGGCAGGGATATCTGTTCAGTCGCCCGGAGCATGCTGAAAAGGCCTATCAGACATTGCTGGAGATGGAAGAGCGCTGGTTGGCCCGGCGCTCGCCGGACAAGGCATATCTGCGTTGAACGATATGGCTCATGTCTCACCGGGCCCGGCCGATAGTCTCTTGGCAGGAGGTACACAATGGATATTTCTAGTTCTGCAAATGCGTCGTTTGGTTCTGCACTGATGGTGGCCAGCCTGGCCAAAAAGCAGCAGACCCAGGAAGGCGAATCCGCACTGAAACTGCTGGAAACAGCAGCGCAATCCGCTCCGGCTGCGCCGACATCGGCCAGCGCTTCCCTCGGAAGCAAGATCGATATCCGCGTCTGAGCGATAAAAAAGCCCCCATCTCTCGATGGGGGCTTTCTTTTTATTTGGTTGTTACCTGTCAGGCTCAGACCGGGAAAGGGGCCGGTGCCTCGAAGGTCATCCGCTCGCCGCTGCGGGGGTGGCTGATGGTCAGGCTGGCCGCATGAAGATAAAGGTGCGGTGCAGCCGTCAGCGCATCCGGGTTGGCGTAGAGGTTGTCGCCGAGGATGGGGTGACCCAGCTCCAGCATGTGTACCCGCAACTGATGGGAGCGACCGGTAATCGGGGTCAGCTTGATCAGGCTGTTGCCGTTCTCCACCTTCAGTTTCTGCCACAGGGTCAGGGCATGACGCCCCTCCTCAAAATCCACCTTCTGCTTCGGCCGGTTGGGCCAGTCGACGCAGAGCGGCAGATCCACTTCACCCGCATCCAGCACCGGTTCACCCCACACCCAGGCGAGGTAGTGCTTCTCGGTCTCACGCTCTCGGAATTGCCGGCTCAGCTCCCGGTGGGAGTTGGGGTTGAGCGGGATCACCAGCACGCCGGTAGTCGCCATGTCGAGGCGATGGGCAGCCGCCGCTTTGGGGTGCTGCTGCTTGACCCGATGGAGCACGCTGTCTTCATTCTCGGGGCCGCGCCCGGGGACGCTCAGCAGGCCAGTGGGCTTGTTGACCACCATGATGTCCTTGTCCTTGAACAGGATATCGAGCCAGGGTTCCAGGGGCGGTGAGTATACAAACATAGCGTCTCGCATCTTTGGTCAAAGCGGGGGCAAGCCCCGATTAGTTATGGATTACCACGATAAAAGTGCATGGCAGCCAACTCGCGTTGGGTTTGGCCATTTCACCGTTTTATCAGTTATGGGTAACCACAATAAAACGGATGGCATCCAGCTTGAGCTGGGTCTGGTCGATCAGGTGGTGCAATTCTGCCTGCAGATTGCGCAGATAATCCAGTTCGCTGTCGCGCACATTCGGGTTGACCGCCTTGAGTGCCTCCAGCCTGTCCAGATCCTGTTGCAGGGTCTGCGCCATCTGGGCACGGGCCTTGTCTACAATCCCGGCTTTCAGTTCGTTGGCAATGACCTCGCCCTTGCCAATCAGGCCGTGGATCACCGGCTGGGATGCGGTAACCAGCTTGCTGCCAAGGTGGCGGTTGACCGGTGTCAGCTGGCGGTTGAAGGCATCGAATGCCACCTTCTCTCCCAGATTCTGGCCGTTCTTGTCCATCAGCAGACGGATCGGCGTCGGCGGCATGAAGCGGTAGAGCTGGGGATGAGCCGCGGACTCGGCAACGAAGATCAGCTCAAGCAGGATGGAGCCGACCGGCAGCGCCTTGTTCTTGAGCAGTGCCACCGAGGTGGCACCGATCTCGGAACCCAGGATCAGGTCGATACCGCCGCGCATCATGGGGTGATCCCAGGAGAGCAGCGCCATGTCATCCCGCGACAGGGCGGTGTTGCGATCGAAGGTGATGGTCATGCCGTCTTGCGGCAGGCCCGGGAAGCTGGAGACCAGCATGTGATCCCCGGGGGTCAGCACCAGCGCGTTCTCGCCACGGTCATCCTGATTGACGCCGATCTCGTCGAACATCTTGAGGGCGAAGGAGATCATGCCGGTGTCGTCATCTTCGGCGGCCAGCTTGTCAACCAGTTGCTGGGCGGCGGCGCCACCGCTGGAGTGGATCTCCAGCAGGCGATCGCGACCCTGTTCCAGCCGGGCCTTGAGCGGCTCGTGCAGTTCGCGGGTCTTGACCAGCAGGGCGTCGAGGGGGCCCTGCTCGCCGGTGTTGGCGGCCAGCAGCTCGAACAGCTCGTCACGTACCGCTTCGAACACCGGGCGGGCCGTCGGGCAGGTCTGCTCGAACGCATCCAGACCATCGTGATACCAGAGCTGCAGGGCGCGCTGGGCAGTCCCTTCCAGATAGGGAACGTGGATCTCGACGGTATTCTGCTGACCGATACGATCCAGTCGGCCGATACGCTGTTCCAGCAGATCCGGGTTGAGTGGCAGATCGAACAGCACCAGATGGCTGGCAAACTGGAAGTTGCGACCTTCTGAGCCGATCTCGGAGCAGAGCAGCACCTGAGCTCCCCCCTCTTGCTGGGCGAAATAGGCGGAGGCCTTGTCCCGCTCGAGGATCGACATCCCTTCGTGGAACACGGCGCCACGGATCCCTTCACGGGTACGCAGCGCCTCTTCCAGCGCGATGGCGGTGGCCGCTTCGGAGCAGATCACCAGCACCTTCTGCTGGCGGGCAGAAAGCAGCAGTCCCAGCAACCAGTCGACGCGCGGGTCGAACTGGGTCCAGGTGGCGTTGTCGCCTTCGAACTGCTGGAAGATCTTCTCGGGATAGAGGTAGCGCAGGGCACGGGTCTGCAGATCGCCGCCATTGCCACCCATCATGCCCATCACCTTGATGGCGGTCTTGTACTGCTCCGGCAGCGGCATGGGGTAGACGTTGAGGTGGCGCTCCGGGAAGCCCTGAATATTGGCGCGGCTGTTACGGAACAGCACCCGGCCGGTGCCATGCTGATCCAGCAGCTTGGCGACCGCCTGCTGACGGGCGGCAGCATCGCTTAAGTCCAGCCCTTCCAGCTGGCTGGCGAGGATCTGTCTGGCTGCATCGCTCAGGGTCTCGCCTTCCAGCAGCTCTTGCGCGGCGCTGGCGACCTGGCCATAAGCCTGCTCCTCGGCGAGGAAGGCGTCGTAGTCGTAGAAACGCTCCGGGTCGAGCAGGCGCAGACGGGCAAAGTGGCTCTGGTGGCCCAGCTGATCCGGGGTGGCGGTCAGCAGCAGCACGCCCGGCACCTGTTCGGCCAGCGCTTCCACCATTTCGTAGGCGCGGCTGGGGGCATCTTCGCTCCACTCCAGATGGTGCGCTTCGTCGACAACCAGCAGATCCCACTCGGCTTCCAGCACCTGCTCGAAGCGACGACGCTTCTTGCGCAGGAAGTCGAGGCTGCAGATCACCAGCTGTTCGGTCTCGAAGGGGTTCTCCGCATCGGCGAACGCCTCGATGCAGCGCTCCTCGTCAAACAGGGAGAAGTGCAGGTTGAAGCGGCGCAGCATCTCGACCAGCCACTGGTGCTGGAGCGTTTCGGGCAGCAGGATCAGCACCCGATGGGCGCGGCCGGAGAGCAGTTGCTGGTGAATGATCATGCCTGCTTCGATGGTCTTGCCCAGACCTACTTCGTCCGCCAGCAGTACGCGCGGGGCGTAGCGATGTCCCACCTCATGGGCAATATAGAGCTGGTGCGGGATCAGGCTGACCCGGCCACCGGCCAGACCGCGAGTCGGGTTGCGACGGCGCTGGTGCTGGTTGATCAGCGCCTCGTAGCGCAGGGTAAAGCGGGACATCCGGTCGATCTGGCCGGCGAACAGGCGATCCTGCGGCTTGTTGAACTTGATGAAGTTGTTGAGAAACACTTCCTTGAGGGCAACGGGCTCATCGTTGTCGGTGCGCACACCTACATATATAAGCAGGCCGTCTTTCTCCTGCACTTCTTCGACCGTCATGGTCCAGTCTTCGTGACTGGCTATCTGATCGCCCACATTGAAGCTGACCCGGGTCACCGGCGCCTCTTCTTTGGCATACATGCGGTTTTCACCGGTAGCCGGAAACAACAGGGTAACCATGCGTCCTTCAACAGCAACGACAGTCCCCAAACCCAGATCCGTCTCTGTATCACTAATCCAACGCTGGCCAAGTGCAAAAGGCATTAAACTCTCCAAAGCCCAAGAGTGTGAGAATCGCAAAGGGGCGCTATGTTACCCGAAGGCCGGATCCCGATCACCATGGTTGTGGTGTTCGGGAAAGGCAATTCGATACAACCTTGATCTACTGACACCCTTGACCCAGCAAGGGGTAGAAAGTGCCTGCATACGGAACCCTGCTTGAACATTAAAACACCACCTTGGTTGATTGGTGAGCGGTTGAGCTGGAAATGCGAATTTTATGCGAAATCACCCTTGCCAATCCGAGCCAGCTCCCTATAATGCGCCTCCATCGACAGGGCAAGCGGCAACGCAAACAACCTCGTCGATAACCTCGAAAAGCCTTTGAAAATAAGGCTTGACTCGAGAAGGCGGTTGAGTAGAATTCCACTCCCGCAGCAACGAACTGTTGCGTCGCTCTTTAACAATTTGAATCAAGCAATCTGTGTGGGCACTCACAGCATCGAACATCAAACAATTTTGTTGATTTTCAATGTCTGGTGAAGTGACCAAGACAACTTCGGTTGTCACAGTTTATTTCAGCAATTCATTGAGCCGCTGAAGTTCATTGCTTCGGTAATGAATGAACGCAAACCAAACTTAAATTGAAGAGTTTGATCATGGCTCAGATTGAACGCTGGCGGCAGGCC
>ERZ650300.1385-NODE-1385-length-13737-cov-15.656264_pt1 | contig 13737 bp, 10 predicted proteins | sample MGYA00376236_ERZ650300 | MGnify/ENA primary metagenome ERZ650300 (study PRJEB26733, sample SAMN07839303) | wastewater metagenome | biome: urban; feature: wastewater treatment plant; material: waste water | place: USA: North Carolina | collected 2016-04-28 ... | reverse complement strand
CAATCTCTTAGAAATCTCCCAAAGCAAACTCTCTAAAATAGAAAACGGGAGACTCAAAAAAATAGAAATGAAATTGGTTTTAAAATTTTGTAAAAGCATAGACATAAACCTTGATGATTTTTTTGAGAATACAGACGCTGTAGAAATAGAACACTAATTGACAGTAAACATCTATACACTGCTATCTTGTACACAAAAAACAATAAAACTAAAACCATTTTATGAAAAAGACCTTACAAAATCTCCGCCTAAAATAGGTTTACACCTTCCCAATTTAGGAAATCCTCAACCAAAATCACAACCACATTTCCCAATTTGGGATTTCTACAATCTGTTTTATTTAGCTTCGTCCCAAATTGGGATAAGTAAAACCAAAAATGATTCTAATAATCCCAACTTGGGAAGATAAGAAACAATAAAAAATAACATTTTTAATATTTAAAACCTAAAAACCATCTTTATGGAAAAACTAAAACTAACCCCGCTTTACACCCAAGGATTGCACCATGCAGAGTTTGGGCAATTTATCATCCGTCTTTATGAAGATTTCGGTAAAACTACTCTAGATGCTTCTTATGATGCAGATTTTAAATCAATGTTTGATGGGCTACAATCCCAGATTACTATATATAATAAAGCATTAGACCAAGTACGCGCTAGTGAAGAATCTAAAAAAATAGCAGAAGCAGACCGCAATAGAGATGCAGATTTACAAGCCTTGAAAGACAGTATAAAACCCTATAGAAATGCAAAAAATGAAACCGAAAAAAATGCTTACACTGCTATTAAAATAGTGTTAGACCAATACAAAGGTGTAGAAAATAATGCATATGAAGAAGAAACTATCAAAATCAATACTTTAGTAACTAAATTACAATCTTCAGATTATACTACTCATATAGCAACTTTGGGAATTAGCAAATTTGTAACACAATTGTCTGCTTCTAATATTACTTTTAATGATTTATTTGCTCATCGTTCTTATCAAACTTCGCAAAAAGAAACCTATGATGTAAAAGCGCTACGAAAAGTAATGACCTCTGATTACAATACTCTAGCAAACTATATTGTGGCATTAGCAAATGTAAAAACTGACCCTTTTTATAAAGAAGTATTAACCGTGATTAATAATAGTAGAAAATATTTTTCAGATGTATTAGCCCGTAGAACTAGTACCATTATAGAAACTCCATCTAAATAAAATGATAAACTAAAAAATCCGTCTCGAAATTCGAGACGGATTTATATTTCTAAGAAATTTCTAGAAAATTATTTTTGTAATTCTGCTAAAAATTCTTCGTGTGTAATTTTAGTTTCTTTTTTGCTTGCTTTCTCTAGGATTACATCTTTCAGTTTACCCATAGCAACTTCTTGAGAAATTTGTCTTACTTGCTCTTCTTGTTTTAGCATTTCTACCGCATATTTCTGTACTTCTTCTTGTGGAAGATTGTGGATTCCGTACATTGCTAATTGGTTGTTTACTAAAACTTCAGCTTGAGCTAAAACATCTGCATAATCTACTTTTACATCATAATCTTGGAATAATTTTCCTTCGATGATTTGATTTTTGATGATAGATTTTTCTGCTTCTAGAATTTCTTTAGCTTGTTCTTCAGAAGTGATGTTTGGATTAGAGAATAGTAACCATTTTACTAAGAATGCTTCTGGTAACTGAACTTCAGTTTTTTCAGAAACGTTTTCTAATACTTTATTCACAAAGTGAATATCTGCATTTTGTTGGAAATATTCGTCTAATTCAGTTTTTACTCTTGCTTTTAATTCTTCTTCAGAATTAATGTTTCCTTCACCATACACTTTATCAAATAATTCTTGATCTAGTGGTGCTAAGTTTAATTTATAGATTTCTGTAACAGTAGCTTCTAAATCTTCATGATGAATGTGACCTAGTTCATGCTCGTTGTAATTTAAATCTTTAGCCAAAGTTTCGTTTTCAGTTAACTGAGTTTTAGTCAACTTCACTACATCACCTACTTTGTGAGATTTTACCAAACCGAAAGCTTCTTTTTGCTCAGCAGAAACTACTACATTTTTCGGTGGATGATTGTGCTCTCCTTCTGCATCAGCTTCTACTACTTGTGCGATAGAAAGTGCTACATAAGAATCTTTAGTCGCTTTATCTTGAGCATCTTTATCAGCAAATCTTTTTTGCATGTTTTCGATGCTTTGGTTAATTTCTTTATCAGTAGCTTCTACTTTGTAGTGAGGAGCTTCGTAAGAAGATAAATCAATAGTAAAATCTGGCTCAAAACCAACTTCGAAACCTACAGAAACTTCTTCTGCATTGTAATCTAGTTCGTTCATAGGAACTGGAACTGGCTGACCAACTAATCTTAAATTGTTTTCGTTTACATAGTTGTTTAACGCTTCAGAAATTTGTTTGTTAATTTCTTCAAAAGCAATACCTGCTTCAAATTGTTTTCTCACCATGCTCAATGGAACTTTTCCTTTTCTAAAACCAGGAACAGTAGCATTTTTAGCATAATTGATCAGTTGTTTTTCAACTTTATCTTTGTAATCAGATTTATTTAAAGTTACTGTAAGCAAAGCACTTACTTCGTCATGATTGGTTCTTGTAACATTCATCTTGTTAAAAATTTTGAGTTGCAAAAATAGTGTTTTTTTATGAAAACAGAAAGCATTTTTTATAGGTAAATTTTCCTTATAAAAAGTCCATTCGCTTTACCGAGAATTTTATCATCTCAAGAAAGTAATTTTCTTGGATTTCTAGAAATTCATCATCAGTTTCACACTGAAATTTCTGCCCATGTTAAAAACGCCCATTCTACCTGTTGCTGGGTTTTCTGGAGCATATTTTAATCTGCTCAAATGGTTCTGATACGCTACATCTGTTAAGTTTTCTCCACTAATGAAAACATTGAAAAAGTCTTTTTTGCCAAATGCTTTAATGTCTGCACCAATTCCTACACTCAAAAGTGTGTAAGCAGGAGTAGCTGTCTCGGTATCAAAAGCGCTGTAAATATTATTTTGTTTGAAATAATGGTCTACTGAAAATTTAGCATAAAAATCAGAAAAAGTATTATTCACCTTCTCGAAATTGGTTTTAATTTCTCCACGATATTTTGGCGCAGGAATAAATGGCAAGAACTTTTCGTTTTCTGGACGATTATTCTGCGTAGCTCTTACATAAGAAAATGAATTTTCTACATGCAACCAATCAAATGGATGCGGGTGAAAATCTAAGAAAATCTCTCCACCGAAAAGCTGAGCGTTTCCTTGAGTAAATTTAAATGCAGGAACTGGATCATTTGGGTCAATAATCACATCATTTCCGTTGGCATCTTGCATTTTTTCGGTATAAATATAATTAGAAATGAAGTTGACAAATGGTGTAAATTCAAAACTAATGTGGTCTGAATTTAAGAAATAAGCCGCATCAATCTGGTGACTGATTTCAGATTTTAAGTTAATATCACCAATTTCGTATCTGAAAGTTCCTTCGTGAATTCCGTTAGAAGAAAGTTCTGCAATATTCGGCGCTCTGAAACCTCTAGAAAGATTTAATTTAATGGTAGATTGCTTGTCTAATTGATAAGACAAACCTAAACTTCCAGAAATTCCGCTGTAATTTTTATTAAATTTAGTAAATTTCACATCGGTATCTTCCAGCATTTCTTGAGCATCTACATTTCTATTGTCAAATCTCAATCCTCCCGCTAAAGTCAGATTTTTGTTAAAAGTTTTTTGTGTGAAAACAAACGCTCCTGCATCGAAAAATTGATAATCAGGAATAAGCGCTTCTACTCCTTTATTGGTGTTCGATTGTTGCATCCCACCAATTCCGAAAGAAGTTTCCCAATTATTGGTTTCTTTCACGTTATATCTTACGTTATAGTTGAAGGTATTTAAATCAAAGAACAATTCTTTTTCATCAGGGTTAGTTGCGTCTGCAAATTCTTTTCTTTTATTATTTTGAAAAGCAAAATCAGCATTGATGGTTCCGTTTTTCAATAAGAAATAATTGTTTGAAGTTAATCTCAAGTGATTGATTTCTTGATGCGGAAATCCTACTTTATAGCCTTTGTAATCTTCGTCAGTTGCAGTAACATCGTCTCCATTGCTATTGATGAACGTGAATTTTCCATCAGCATCTCTTTCTCCTTCTACAATATTCAAAGTGGTATTATAAGAACTTACGTTGAAATAAGAATGTCCCCAGTTTTTATTGATTCCTAACATTAAGTTGCCGTCAAATTCTTTGAAACCAGAGTTCAAGACTTTTCCGTCATATTTATTTTCATAGTTTCCCGCCAATTTGTTGGTCAATCTTCCTTCCCAAACGAAGCCGTTTTTGTTTCCTTTATTCGAAAAAGAAGTCGCAATTAAATTGTTATTCGTTTGATAATTGGTAATCAATTGATTTTCGATTTTACCATTTGCAGCTACTTTTGGAGAAATAAAATTCAGTACGCCCGCAATTCCGTCTGAACCGTACATTAAACTTCCTGGCCCTTTTACAATTTCTACTTTCCCCACCGAAAATTCATCGATTTCTATTCCGTGTTCGCCTCCCCATTGTTGACCTTCTTGCTTGATTCCATCTACCAATGTAATCACTCTATTGTAACCTAAACCTCTAATTACAGGTTTAGAAATAGCCGCTCCAGAAGTAATTTGATTCACTCCCGGAATATTTTTCAATCCATCAATTAAATTGGTGGAAGCGTTTTGGTTGATGATATTTTTATCTACAGATTTAATGACTACTGGAATCTTTTTCAGTTCCGAAGCTCTGGTAACTGCAGTTACCACCACCTCATCTATTTCTTTTGCAGATTTTTGAAGAGTAAAATCAGAAACAGCATCTTGATTTACTTCTATGGAAACCAATAATGAAGTATAGTTATCTCCTGTGATTTCCACAAAATATTTTCCAGATTTTAAGTTTTGGAAAGCGTAATTACCATTTTGGTCTGAAACAGTACTTTTTTTAAGGTCTACCAGATAAACCGAAGCATTTTTTACAGGCTCTTGAGTATCAAAATCAGTGATTTTTCCACTTAATTTATATTGAGCCATTACCAACTGTGTTGCAAGAAACATTGCAACAAAAAAATATATTTTTTTGATTAACATTTAGATTAATTTTTGTTAAAATTGAAATAATAAAGGAATTTGCGAACTTCTAAAAATAGCATCGCAAGTCGTAAAAAATCTAAATGAAAACTGGTGGCGCCCGTAATGAGAAGAATACTACTTTTTCTGTAGGTACAGTAAAGTGATATTGGAAATTTTTAAGCGTAAATTTTTTAGAAATAATGAACAGAAAATTTGCATCGGCATCTAAAATTCCTATCCCAGCATTAAAAAAGTGTGAAGAGAAACAATCATCTACTCCACCAAAATTTACAATTTTTTCAGAAACGGGTTTCTTGCTAAAAGACAGTAAATCTTCTTTGAAATTATTGGTGTGGGTATGGAAAAAGCCCGAAAACACTACAGCAAACAGATATACACTTGCAAAAAGTGATGCCAGAAATCTTCTGTTTGAATGTAATTTTTTGTTCATTCCAGCAAAAATAGCAATATTTTATTAATAGCCAAAAAATCAAATATGACCAAAAACATGGTATCCCGTTTTGTATTATTTTGTAAATTTGCATGTCAAATTAAAATACTATGGGTAACGCAAGTTTGAAAAAAATCGCGGTGCTTACTTCGGGTGGAGACGCACCGGGAATGAATGCAGCAATTAGAGCAGTGGTAAGAACTGCTAACTACCATAAAATAGAATGTGTAGGAGTAAGAGGAGGCTACACTGGTCTTATCGAAGGTAATTTTACCAAAATGGGACCTCGTTCTGTAAGCAATATCATCAATTTAGGAGGAACTATCCTTCGTTCGGCTCGTTCTAAAGAATTCAGAACCGAGGAAGGTAGACAAAAAGCTTTCGAGCAATGCCAGAAAAACGGTATTGACGCTTTAGTATGTATTGGTGGAGACGGTACATTTACAGGAGCTAAAATTTTCGCAGAAGAATTTGGCGTAAAAGTAATTGGTGTTCCAGGAACCATTGATAATGATATCTACGGTACAGACTTTACCATCGGTTATGATACTGCACTGAATACTGCAATGGAAGCCATTGACAAAATTAGAGATACTGCTACTTCTCATAATAGAGTATTTTTCATCGAAGTAATGGGAAGAGATGCTGGTTTTATCGCTTTGAATAGTGGTATTGCTTCTGGAGCATTAGATATTCTTATTCCTGAGAAAAAAGACAGTTTAGAAGATTTGTTCGAAACTTTCGAAAAAGCACAAAAAAGAGGAAAAACTTCTAGTATTGTTATTGTAGCTGAAGGTGAGAGATTAGCTTCTACTTATGAATTAGCCGAACAAACTAAACAAAGATTCCCAGATTATGATATTAGAGTTTCTATTCTAGGACACATCCAAAGAGGTGGTGCGCCAAGCTGTGCAGACAGAGTTTTGGCAAGTAGAATGGGATATGGAGCTGTGGTAGGACTTATGAAAGGATTAACGAATGTAATGGCAGGAATTAGATCAAACGATTTAGTTTTTACGCCAATAGAAGATGCTATTAAAAAGCATAATGAAATCAATCAAGATTTACTCCAGATTGCAGAAATCTTGGCAATGTAAATTAATTTAAACAACTAAAAACAAAAAATATGTCAACAATTAAAGTAGGAATCAACGGATTCGGTAGAATTGGAAGTCTAGTTTTCAATGCAATGTTAGAAAGAGATAACATTGAAATCGTAGGGATTAATGACCTTATCAACGCAGAATACATGGCTTACATGATGAAGTATGATTCTGTTCACGGCAAATTTAATGGAGAAGTAAGAGTAGAAGGAAATAACTTAGTAGTAAACGGAAAAACAATCAGAATCACTTCTGAAAGAGACCCTAATAATTTAAAATGGAACGAAGTAGGTGCAGATTACATCGTAGAATCTACTGGTCTTTTCTCAGATAAAGGTACAGCTTCTGCTCACATTAATGCAGGTGCTAAAAAAGTAGTTCTTTCTGCTCCATCTAAAGATGACACTCCAATGTTTGTAATGGGAGTAAACCACAAAGAATTACCTGCTGATTTACAAATTTTCTCTAACGCTTCTTGTACTACTAACTGTCTTGCTCCTTTAGCAAAAGTAGTTCACGAAAACTTCGGAATCGTAGAAGGTCTTATGACAACTGTACACGCTACTACAGCTACTCAAAGAACTGTAGATGGTCCATCTATGAAAGACTGGAGAGGTGGTAGAAGTGCATTATTAAACATTATCCCTTCTTCTACTGGTGCTGCTAAAGCGGTAGGTAAAGTAATTCCTTCATTAAACGGAAAATTAACAGGTATGTCTTTCAGAGTACCAACTGCTGACGTTTCTGTAGTAGATTTAACGGTAAGATTAGAAAAAGCTACTTCTTACGAAGAAATTTGCGCTGCTATGAAAGCTGCTTCTGAAGGTGAATTAAAAGGAATCCTAGGTTACACTGAAGATTTAGTAGTTTCTCAAGATTTCGTAGGAGATAAGAGAACTTCTATCTTTGATAAAGATGCTGGTATCATGTTATCACCAAACTTCGTAAAATTAGTTTCTTGGTATGATAACGAAACTGGTTACTCTAACAAGTTAACAGATTTATTATTACACTCTGCTTCTTTATAATCAGAAAGAAATAATATCAAACATAAAAACCTTCGGAATGTTTCTGAAGGTTTTTTTATGTCCATATTTTTCGAAAATAGAAAAGTCATCTACTCTACTTTCAAAAATAGAAAAGCCACTCTTTCGAGTGGCTTTTTATTTGAATTTATATTTTAATCTTATTTGATAATTACTTTTGAAACAGACATTCCTTGATCTGATTTCAGCATCAGTAAATAATTACCACTTTGTAAATTGCTTACTGAAATGGTATCATCTCCAGAATTGGCAGAAACTTTTTGAGTTTTAAGCATTTTACCACTTAAATCATAAAGATAAAGATTACCACCTTTTGCATTAGAATATCTTACTTGAATTACTCCATTTGTAGTAGGATTTTGTAACACTTCTAATTTTTGAGACTGAGAAGGTTTTACCATATCATTAGTAGATAAAGCAGTTGCATTTCCAAAAATTCTGAATTCACCAGGATTTAGGGTTACTGGACTTGTAGTATTGGTTACATTAAGGGTAGAATTATCCATTAAATTATACCAAGTTCCTGTGTAAGGGAAATTTGGAATGATATTCTGAGAAGAAAGCGTGAAGTTTGCCAAAACCACTACATTTTTAAGTGATGTAGAAGGAAGTGCATCATTCCAAATATAGATTCTAGGCATTAAATCACCAGAATTAATATTAAAAGTTTTAGTATTAAAAACTTCATTATTTACTCTTAGATTGATAATTTTCGCCCAAGTATCATAAACTGCTTTTCTTTGTGGATCGTTATAATAGTTCAAAGTAGTTGAAAAAGCACTTGGCTTAGGATCTGTTCTACAATTATTATTTACAGTACCATTTGCACATCTATTAATACTTAAATCAAAACCTAATTCTCCGAACTGCCATAGCATTTTAGGTCCTGGAATAGTAAATAGGGCTGCCGCAAAAGCTTTTTGTCTTTCTAGAGCAGTAGCTAAATTTTTCACATTGTAAACTCCATTTGTAGCTCCATTTGTAAGATTCCTGTACATTAATCTTTCTTCATCATGGCTTTCTCCATACGTTTTATTTCTTCTTTCCGCAAAACCATGACTTTCATAGTCTGCTCTACCAATATTACTTCCAGAAGTAGATCCCATAGTATTTTGATTATAAGCATAGTTCAAATTATCCCACAATATAACACCTTTTCCTTCTCCTATTCTGTAATTTGCCCATTGCTGTTCTTCTGTATCCGTTCCTAAATGTTCAAAAATAACATAAGAACTTGGGTCAAAACTCCATTGTTTATCTGCATATAATTTTAAGACATCTACTCTATCTTGTTGATAGGCATTGGTACAAGTTTGATCTGATGCAGTACAGTTTTGAGTAAATCCTTTTGTTAAATCCCATCTAAAACCATCAATCTTGTACTCCGTAATCCATTGCTCTAAAACTCTTTCTACATAATAACGAGTAGCAGTAGAAGAATGATTCATATCTTCATTTACGTTATACGTATGTTTTGCAACGGTATTAAAATAAGGATTAGAAGAGTTAGGCGCTCCATAACCATCACCATCTGGATCATTATTCCACAATCTTACTAATGGATTTCTTTGTGTAGCATGATTAAGGGCTATATCTAGAATTACCGCAATTCCATTTTGGTGACATTTGTCTATAAATTCTTTAAATTTATCAGAAGTTCCATACGCTTTATCTAAAGCAAAGTGAAATGATGGGTTGTATCCCCAAGAATTATTTCCTTCAAACTCCATTACTGGCATTAATTCTACTGCATTTATTTTCAAAGATTTTAAATATGGAATTTTATCAATCATTGATTGCCAGTTTTGTTCTACTGTAAAATCTCTTACTAAAAGTTCATAAACAATAAGGTTATCTTTAGCTGGCTTAGTAAAATTAGGAACTTGCCAATTATAAGTAGGCATTCCTGTTTGCACTACAGAAACATCAAACTGTTGACCAGCAGGATATGCTGGCAAATTAGGATAATCTGCAGCTTCTATCCAAGGGTCATCATCAGGAGAAAGCACTAATCTAGAGAAAGGATCTGCTACCTTTTTACCATCATTCGTTCTGTATTGGAAGGTATAAATTTGCTGTGGAGTTAATCCAGTAATCTCTATCCAATATAAATCTGGATTGGTGGTATCTCTTTTCATAAGATACGCATTACTTACCGTCCAGTTATTAAAACTACCGATGACATGTACATAACTTTTCCCTGGTGCATAAATTGCCAAACCAATTTTTGTAGCATCATTAGCGTCATAATTGATACCTTGTCTTATCCAAGAAGGAATTGCTGCTGTTTGAACTGATGGTGTAGTAACCACTGTAAAGGATTTAGTTTGCACTTCACTATTTATAGTACTAGTTCCTTCTAATTCTAATGCTGCATCCTGAGTTACCGTGTAAGAATAATTATAAGAAGTAGCACCTGTACTTGTAGAGTTTACAACGTTACCATTTGCTTTCAGTTTAAAAGTAGCATTTTGTGAAGTCGTTGCACTCACTATTACACTGCTTCCAGAATTATAGAAGTTAGTACTTCCCGCAACCGGATTGGTTAAGCTCATCTGAAATTTCCCAACAGGAAGAACAATATCTTGTGATTTATAGGTACCATTAATTGTTTTTACCAAAAATCCTATTCTTGATAAAGGATTTGTTCTATTACCGTAAAATGATTTTACAGTATTCATAGTGTAAGTATAAGTACCTGTAGTTCCTGAACTGCTTACGTAAGTTAATTTATTAGCTGTTCCAGAACTTTCCCATACTCCATTAGTAGGAGAATTTAGATTTGCATTAGCCGAGTCAAAAGACCAAGCCCACAAATAAAGCGCATGAGAAGAAGCTACACCAAAAGAGCTTTCATTAACGGTAAATGTAACTGTTATCGATTCTGTTTCCTCAAAAGTAGGCGGATTAACAGAATAGCTTACATTAACTAAGGTCTGACTAAATGCAAAATACTGCATTAATAGTACTAATAATAAAGTAAATCTATGTTTCATTTTGTTCGTATTTCAGAAAGTAAAGATATATAAAAGAAATCTTTTTCAAAGGCATTTTTTTATGACTTTTGTAATTTTTCTAGAAAAAAAAAGTCATTTTTTTAACACAAATCTTAAAAAAAGGAATATTATTTTTTATTTCCCAATTCATTTCTGAAAATAAATTCTTCAGTTTTTCCTTTTAATTCTAGTTTTTTGAAGTAATAATTTCTAGATAATTTTCTTAAAAAATCTTTTTGGTCTACTAGATTCCAATAAAGATCTTCATGAATTCTTTGTGGCAATCTTCGGATATAGAATTCCGTTTTCCAAGTATCTTCATTGTGATAAAATTCTATCACGCCACAATGCTGGGGAATTTCTTCCAATGCAACCATTCCCATTGGCAATAGAAAACTGAAATGATTACAGACATAATCACCACAACCAATTTTGTCATGCTTCAGAAATTTTTCTCCGCTATTTTGATTTTGATAAAATTTTTTGAAATCATTTTTGAAATCGCTCTTCGACAACTTAATTTCAATTTCATGAGAAAACCCTTCCTGATTAATCACCAAAATATCAGCTTCCCAATCGGTATGAAAATGATTGGTCAAGACAATATCTTTTTCAAAATCGCAAAATTTTTGAATGTAGGCAAAAGTAAGTTCCTCTACTTTAATCATAGCAGAATTTTATGAAACCAATAAACTGCAACCGCGAATATCAGAATGGTCAATTCTTCCCAAAACCTGAAACGCATGTTTGTCATTCTGAGCATAGCGAAGAATCTCAAAATCATTTACAATTTTGCCCAAATCTTGTGTCGCAATAAAACTGCAAGAATGTCTATTCGCCAAGTCTATGATGTTAATGGCGCCAGTTCTCCCTGCTTCCATATAAGAAAACGGATCTTCGGTATTTCTGATGAGAACACGCATCCAATTGGGCGTTTCGTATATATTTTCTCCTAAAGAATATGCCTGAGAAAGCAGTTCTGTCATAGAATATTCAGAGAAAATTTTGTCTGTTCCGAAGCCTTTTTGTAGAATTTTCAAAAGTTCATCTTTGGTCATTTCCTCTTTTCTACCTTTCATTCCGCCCGTTTCTATGACTGTGAGGTATTCCGAACGAATTGAAACAGATTCTTCACTTCGTTCAGAATGACAATAATCTAAAAAATCTAACAAAGCAAAAGAAACACCGAAAAGAATTACTTTTTTATTTTCTTGACCTAATTTCTGTAACAATTCAAACAATTCTTGGTGATTATAGAGAAAATATCCGTTTTCTGGCTTTCCAGACTTTTTCATCAAAAAATCTACCATATAAATCAATGAAGAATGTGGATTTTCTGAATAATTGGGCAATAATCCTAAGAAAATATAATCTTCTGGTTTCCCTATAAACTGCTCAAAACTCTTATAAATACTTTCTTCGTAAAGGTTAAAATCTGCAATATAATGTTTAGAACGCGTCTGAATTTGCGTAGTTCCCGAACTTTGAAAATAACTTAAAGGTTTGTCAGTCTGAGCATAAACCGAAGGTTTACGAACGAAGTTCACGAAGACTTTGTCTAATACCAAATGGTTTTTAAACATTTCAATGGGTAAAAACGGAATATCTTTTATTTCTTTAATTTCCGAAGGATTTTTACCTAAAAAATCTACAAATTTTCGGTAAACTTCTACATTTTCGTACTGATAGAGAAACGTTTCCAAACATGCCGCTTGGAAATCTGCTTCAGATTTTATATTGAAAATATTTTTAAACACAGAGATACAGAGATTTTATATGGAGTTCACAGAGTTATTATAAGGAAACATTTCCGTTCAATATTCTTCTGTAACCGTTTTTAAATAAGTTAGTATTAAAATTAATAAGTAATCCCAATCTACAACCGCTTAATTTTAAATAAGTTAAAACTTGAGCAAGATGCACATCGTTTAGTGCTTCACAGGATTTCACTTCTATTACAACGCTTTTTTCAACTAATAAGTCCATTCTATAGCCAATATCTAATTTCACTTCTTCGTAGATTAATGGCATTGGTTTTTGTTTTTCTACAAATAATCCAGCTTTTGAAATTTCATAAAATAAGCATTCTTCATAAGCACTTTCCAAAAGTCCAGGACCAAGATTTTTATGAATTTTTAGTCCCAAATCAAAAATAATTTTAGAAATTTCGTTTTCGTGCATACTATATTATTTTTTTAGCCACAGAGACATTGAGTTTTTCACAGCGCCCACAGAGAATTAATTTTGTGCTTTCTGTTATTTTCTGTGTCTCCGTATTTCTTTAAACCACGGACTTACAAAGTTTGCAAAAGCTTTTTATTCCTGTGTGCTCTGTGCATTCTCTGTGTCTCCGTGTTTCAATATTTTAAATTCCTCTCCATCAAAAACACCATACGTAAAATACGAAATCCAATCACCCAGATTCACATGTTTTGCTTCCTTTCCATCAACTTTCAAATCTATAATCATAGGCAAATGACGATGACCATAAACGAAGTAATCTAAATTTTCAGACTTCAATTTTTCTTTAGAATAAATGATAAGAAATTCTTTGTCCTCGCCTAAAAACTTCATGTCTTCTACTCCACTAATCATCTTATTTTTGGTAGAAAAATAAATCGCAATTTTCATCGCAATATCAGGATGAAGCCACTTAAAAAACCATTGCGCAATAGGATTGGTGAAGAGTTTTTTCATTCTCTTATAACCTTTATCACCTGGTCCAAGTCCGTCACCATGAGCTAAAAGAAAGTTTTTCCCAGAAACTTCATAATATTGTTTTTCAAAAAAAACAGGAATCCCAATTTCCTCTTCCAGGTAATCTTTCATCCATAAATCGTGGTTTCCTACGAAGAAATAAATGTCAATTCCACTGTCTTTCAGTTCGGCTAATTTCCCTAAAATTCTTACATAACCCTTCGGAACTACATATTTCCATTCGTGCCAAAAATCAAACAAATCGCCCATCAAAAACAGAACTTGCGCATCTTGTTTTATTTCGTCTAACCATGCCAAAAATTTCGCTTCTCTCGGTTTGCTTAACT